>Ga0315905_10006634_pt1 | contig 11768 bp, 9 predicted proteins | sample LakEriMetagenome_5_FD_203522 | JGI IMG/M metagenome (GOLD analysis project Ga0315905, IMG submission 203522) | Freshwater fungal communities from buoy surface, Lake Erie, Ohio, United States - Buoy 4 MA121 | ecosystem: Environmental > Aquatic > Freshwater > Lake | place: USA: Lake Erie, Ohio...
TCGATTGGTCCTCCCGCCCGCTGCGTCCGGTCGACAATGTCACCAACCTGCCGCTCGACCGCGTCCTGCTGCCCCAGGTGCTGAAGCGCGCCGGTTACACCACCGCGATGTTTGGTAAGTGGCACCTCGGCCAGCGCGGAGAGTACCTGCCGGGCCGTCGCGGCTTCGACGAGGCCATCGTCTCGAACGGCCGGCACTTCGACTTCGAGACCGAGCCCGCGACGCCCTACCCGAAAGGTCAGTACCTCGCTGATTTCCTCACGGACCGCGCGGTCGACTTCATCCGCCGCCACCGCGACCGGCCCTTCTTCCTGTACCTGCCGCACTTTGGCGTGCACACGCCGCACCAGGCCAAGCCGGAGCTGATCGCCCGCTTCCGCGACAAGCCGGCCGCGGGGGGGCACGGCAATCCGGTGTACGCGGCGATGATCGCGAGCGTCGACGAGAGCGTCGGCCGCGTGATGGCCGTGCTCGAGGAACTGGGGTTGGCCGACAATACGCTGCTGATCTTCGCCAGCGACAACGGCGGCGTGGGCGGCTACACCCGCGAGGGGATCACCAAGGCCCGGGAGGATGTCACCGACAACGCCCCGCTGCGCAGCGGCAAGGGCAGCCTCTACGAGGGCGGCACGCGGGTGCCCTTCATCGCCCGGTGGCCCGGCCGCATCCCGGCCGGCGCGACCTGCGCGGTGCCGACGATCCACGTCGACCTGCTCCCCACGCTGGCGGCCGCGGCGGGGGCTCCGCTGCCGCCCGGCCAGGTGCTCGACGGCGAGAGTCTGCTCCCGCTGCTGCGCGATCCCGGGGCGAACCTCGCGCGGACGGCGATCTTCCAGCACTTCCCGGGTTACCTCGGGGCGGGCGCGGGCACGTTCCGCACGACGCCGGTGAGCCTGATCCACGAGGGGGACTGGAAACTGATGGAGTTCCTCGAGGACGGACGGCTTGAGCTGTACAACCTCCGGGAGGACGTCGGCGAGCGCGTGAACCTCGCGGCGGCGCAGCCCGAGCGGGCGCGCGCGCTCCACGCCCGCCTCACCGTTTGGCGGCGCGAGATCAATGCGCCCCTGCCGACCCCCAATTCGGGAGCCGCCGCGGCGCCGGCCGCGAAGGCGGGCAAGGCCGGCAAGGCGGGCAAGCGGAAGGCCAAGTCCGATGGCAACTGACGTCCCGCTCCACCGCCGCGCCTTCCTCGCCGCCACGGCTGCGGCCGTCGCGGTTCGCGCCCACGGTGCCGCCGCCACCGCCGCCGGCCCCACGCCCTCGATCCTCGTGTCCGGCGGCGCGATGATGCGCGGAGACCGTTTCGCGGCTTCCGTGCAGGGGGTGATGCGGGCGCACTTCGGGGCGGTCCGGCGGCTGGCGTTGGTCCTGCACGCGACGCATCCGTCTGAGCGGGACGCTATGGAGGCGCGGGTGCAGGCGGCGTTCCGCGAACTGGGGTTGCGCACCGTGCAGTCGTTGCACCGCACCGATGCCCCGGGCGCGCTGGCCCTCCTGCGCGAGGCGGACGGCATCTTCATCGGAGGAGGGGAGACCTTCGTGCTGCTGGCCGAGTTGCAGCGCACCGGCCAACTGGCGCTGATCCGGGAACGCGCCCTCGCGGGCGTGCCCTGCGGCGGTTCGAGCGCGGGGGCCAACGTCATCGGCCGCCGCATCGGCACCACCAACGATTTTCCCGTCGCCGAGGTCGCCTCGCGCGAGGCCCTCGGGCTGCTGCCGGTGACGATCAACCCGCACCATCCCCCGCCCACGAAGGAGGCGGAGTTCCGCGTCCGCGCCGGCAAGATCCGCAGCTACCTGCGCTTCAATCCCGCGGAGAGCGTGCTCGCGCTGGGGGACGCCGCGGTGGTGCGGCTCCACGGCGGGACGGCGCGTCTCGCCGCGGGCCAGGGGTGGCTTTACACGGCGGGGCGCGACCGGGAGCTGGTGGCCGGGGAACCGGTGCCGGAGCTGGCTGAGGCGTCCGGGGCGTCGTCGCGCTGAGGTTTGGCCGCTGGCCTCAGTTGGGCTGGCCCCAGACGCGGGGCGCACGGAAGCCCTCGGGGGCCACCTCCGCCTTGGAGGGCAGGGCCTCCCGGGCGAATGCCTCGAGCCGGGCGGCGAGTCGCTGGACGATCTCCGGGTGCCGCGAGGCGAGGTTCTCCCGTTCACCCGGATCCGTTGCGAGGTTGAAGAGTTCGATCGTCTCTGCGGCCGGCGCCGTCTTCTTGCCGCCCTTCTTCTTGCCGGTCGTGGCCGGACTGTCTGGCAGGTCATTGGCGCCGATTGTGCCGTTGCGGACCAGCTTCCAGTCGCCCATCCGCACCGCGCCGCCGCGAGGGTAGGCGTTCAGTAAAATGGCCTCGTGCGGCGAGGGCGCGCCCGCGGTGATCGTCGCCCACGCATCGCGCCCGTCGAGCGGCCGGGCCGGCGCCGCGATGATCCCGGCAAGGCGTCGCAGGGTCGGGTACCAGTCGACGATGTGCAGGGGAGCCTGGACGACGGTGCCGGCGGGGATGGCGCCCGGCCAGGTGGCGAAGGCGGGCACGCGGACCCCGCCCTCGTACACGGTACCCTTCTGGGCGCGCAGCGGGCCGTTGGTGGCGCCGAGGGTAATCGGGCCGCCGTTGTCGCTGGAGAACGCGATCAGCGTCCGCTCGGTGAGGCCGCGGCGCGCGAGGGCGTCCACGACCCGGCCCACCTGATCGTCGAGGCAGGTGACCATCGCGGAGTAGGTGCGGCGCTTCGGATCAGTCACGTGCGCATAGCGACGCAGGTACTCCTCCGGGGCCTGCAGCGGCGTGTGCGGGGCGTTGAACGGGACGTAGAGGAAGAACGGACGCGCGGGATCGGCCTGCTCGACCACGCGCACGGCCTCGTCGCCGACGAGGACCGTGGTGTAACCCGCGTCGCGGCTTTCGCGGTCGTCGCGGTGCCAGTCGTGCCCACCGTCCCGCTGGTGGGTGAAGTAGTCGAGGGCACCGTTGTAGTGGCCGTACTGGGACTGAAAGCCGCGCCGGGTGGGCAGGTATTCGGGCTGGAAGTGCCCGAGGTGCCATTTACCGGCGATGGCGGTGGCGTAGCCGGCGCCGCCGAGCGCTTGCGCGAGGGTGGTCTCCTCCAGCGGCAGCCCGTACTGGGCCCACGGGCGGACGACGCCGATCTGCAAGCCGTGGCGGATCGGGTATCGGCCGGTGAGGAAGGCGGCCCGCGTCGGCGAGCAGACGGGCAAGACGTAGAACTGCTCCAGCTTGGCACCGGCGGCGGCGAGCCGATCGAGGTTCGGTGTCGCGATGTCCCCGCCGTGCCAGCCGACGTCCGTCCAGCCGAGGTCGTCTGCGAGGAAATAGATCACGTTCGGCCGCGAGGCGGGCGCGTTCGCGGCGAGGAGCGAGGCGAGGACGGCGAGCGCGAAGACGAGTTGGGTCAAGTGGCGTAGCGGTTTCATCGGGAGTCGGGGTTAGGCGGCAGGGAAGGCGTGCCGGAGCTCCCAGTGCCGGGTCTCGCCGGGCGCGAGGTCCAGCGTGAGGTAGGGTTCGACCGAGAGGGTGCGGGCGTTGGCCCACACGGGGCACTCGTCGGGCGCAAAGCTGGCGCCGAACTCCACGCGAGGGATTGCGGGGTGATCGAGCGTGAGGGCGAGCGGCCGGCCGGGCGCGAGTTCGAGCAGCGCGAACTGCTGGTCGTCGGCAGTGCGGAATGGCCGGCGGAAGGCGAGCGTACCGGCGGCGTCGACGACGAAGCCGGGATTCTCTGCGAGGCGGGTGCCGGCGGGCAGCCGCACCCGGGCCTCGCCGTCGCGCAGCGGCCAGAACGGATGTGCGAACCACTGCAGCCGAAGCGCGCCCGGGCCGGTGTTGGTCAGCTGGGTGCGCGAAAAGAGGGTGCGGTCCCGTAGCTCTAGCTGCCGCGCCAGCTCATAGGCCAGGCCGGCGCCTGCGTCGCGGGTCTGGAACACCAGCTGGCCGGGTAGGCGGGTGATCGTCCACGCGCAGGGCGCGACGAGGATGGGTTCTCCGCGGGCATCGAGGCCGAGGCGGCCGATGCCGGGCGCGAGGCCCTCGCCGCCGCGCCAAGTTAGGGGACGGCCGTCGCGCGTGCGGTGGCGGAAGGATTCCGGCAGACCCTGGCCGTTGAATGGGACCGGCGCGGGCGCGGGGTACTCGGGGCCGGAGAGCAGCGGGCCCAGCCGCTCGTCGTGAACCTGCCAGACGTATCCGCCGCGGCAGAAACGCAGGCCCTGGAGCGGCAACTCGGCCGCCGCCTCGGGATCGAGCACCTCCACCCGCAGCCTGGCGTCGGTGAGGGTGAGCATCGGGCGGCTTAGCGCACGCGGCGGACGCGCACGGCCATCGATTCGGGGCCGATCTTGAGGGCGTAGCCGTTGAGCGGGCGCGGCTCGATCAGGATTTCTTGGCCGAGGAGATCCCACGGGATCGACTCGAGGCCTTCCCAGACCTGCCCGAGGTCGAGCGCGAACTTGTTGCTGCCCTGCCAGGAAGTGACCTTGGCCTTCATCGGTGGGTGGCTACGCCAATCGCCGCGAAGGCGGTCGAGGCCGAAGCGGTCCCAAGCGCGGGCGCGGTGAATGGTGGCCTCTGCGGGAGAGACGCCCGGCGGCGGCTCGAGAGATTCCACCGACGGAGTGGCACCGCGTGCCTCGGCCAACTGGAAGCGGATCAGGGCGGCGTCGATCACGCCGAGCTGGTCGGGCGTGAGCCGGTCGAGGCCGGCGCGTTTCCACTCGGTCTCGGTGAGGATCTGGCGCAGTCCGGGATACGTGCCCTGAGCGGCGACGGGGGAAACGAGTAGGAGGGCGAGCGCGAGCAGGCGGGCGGGAGACATCGGCGGGGAGGGGAAAGGGGCTTCAGCGGGCGGGCCGGGGGCCGCCGCCGTTGACCGCGGCGTGGAACCGGTCGCCGGGCAAGATGGAACCCGCGCGGACGACCTCGCCGGTGAACGCGGATTTGTAGATGGCGCTGAGCAACTCGAGGGTGGGGCGGACGCCCTCGAGGGCGGTGTGGGGACGGGTGCCAGCGTCGAGGTGGACGAGCAGATCCGCGAGTTGCGCCTCGTGGGTGGAACCGACGTCGGGCGGGAAATCCGCCCAGGCGGCCGCGAGCTCAGCGGGTGCGCCCGGCGCGGGCGTGAAGCGCCAGTGATCCTTCGTGTAGCCGTAGAGGTGGGTCAGTTCGACCGTCGCCTGTTGGAAGTCGAGGCGCACGTAGGTTTCTTGGCGGGGGCTGAGCGCGCTGTTGGTCACCGTGGCAATCGCGCGATTGGCGAAGGTGATCAGCGCGGCGGAAACGTCTTCGACCTCGATCGCGCGGTCGAGGGTCGCGGCGGTGGCGCGGACCTCGGCCCACGGACCCAAGAGGTGCAGCAGGTGATCCATCGCGTGGATCCCCAGGCCCATCGTGGGCCCACCGAACTCGCTCTGCCACGTGCCGCGCCACGGGACGGCGTAGTAGGAGGCATCGCGGTACCAGAGGGTATTGCACACGGCGACGAGGGGGCGCCCGAGCCGCCCAGCCGCGGCGAGCGCGCGGAGGTGGGCGGTAGACGACGCGAAGCGCATCTGAAAGACGCAGGAGATCTGGCGGCCGGTGCGGAGCTCGGCGGCGGCGAGGACGTCCAGCTCGGCGAGGGAGCCGCAGAGGGGCTTCTCACTCCAGACGTGCGCCCCCGCCTCCATTGCGGCCACGGCCATCGGCACGTGGGTGGCGGGGGGGGTGGCGATGATCACGAGGTCGGGCCGCGTCTCCCGGATCATCTCCCCGTAGTCGGCGAAAAGGCGGCGGCCGGGGTGGCGTTCGCCGAAAGCGCGGAGCCGCGCGGCGTCGACATCCATCGCGGCCACGAGTTCGACGCGGCCGCGCGTGGAGTCGACGGCACGGACGTGGGCGTCGGCGATGCCGCCGGTGCCGGCGAGGACGGCGCGGTAGATCTTGGTCATGGGGTAAGGGGACGCTGGGCGGCGGAGGAACGTTTCAGCAGACGCGGCCGCGCTTGCCGGCGGTGCCGTGTCCGGGGGGCTGGGGGCCGACCCAGCGGTCATCGACGGGCTCGCTGGCGCGCTGGTAGCGGCAGTCGCTGGAGAGGCGGAGCCGGTTAGCGGTGCGGTTGTCGAGGGAGGCGTGCACCAAGAACATCCCAAAGGTGAGGAAGTCCCCGGCCTTGTACTCCGTGGTGAGCCAACGGCCGCCAAACTTTCGGCGCAGCACGGGTGGATTGTGCGAGAGGGTCCCGCTGAAGGTCCAGCGGCCCGCGCGAGCGTCGGCCGCCTCGGCGGGCCGGTTCTCGCAGAAGGTGTCGACGTCGCGGTAGACGTAGTTCCGCAGCAAATCCATCCGGCGGTGCGAGCCTTCGAGCACCATTAGGCCGCCGAGCTCGTAGGAAATGTCCCCGTAGGGTAGCCAGCAGGTCATATGGCCGTGGGTACCGCGGCCCATATAGGGCAGGTCGCAGTGAGGGTTGGTGCCCTTGCCGGGGCCGACCGCGCGGAGCCAAGTATAATCGTAGTGCCGGACCTCTTCGCCGTAGAACCGGCGGTAGAAGTCGGGCAGTTTTCCGGAGTAAAGCAGGCGCTGCACTTCCGGATTCCCCTCGGTGATCTCGGGCTTGAAGACGTAGCCCGCGCCCGGCCGGCAGACTCCCTCGAAGGTGGGCTGGGCTGGATCCAAGACGTCCGCCGCAGCGAGCCGGTCTAGCAGGCTGGCGCGGGCGCCGAGGACCTCCCCGCGGTCGAGGTAGCCGGGCAAGTACAGGTAGCCGTCCTCGGCGAAACGGCGGCGCAGTTCCGGGAAGTCCTCGGCGGCTTCGCGGGAGTCGCGGAGGAGCCCCAGCTCGTCGGCGCCGGATTCGAGCGGATGGCCGTAAGACTGGAGCGGCGGGAGCGCGGTCAGGGTGGCCATGGCGGGAGGGCAGTGGCGGGGGTTTAGGTGGAGGCGGACCAGCCCTCGGGCCAGTGCGTGCCAGGGGCGGGCCGCCAGAAGATGTCGCGGTCGATGCGCGGCGGGTGATGCCGGTACGCCGCCGTGAGGCGGAGCTTCGTGCGGAGGTGTTCAACGAGGTTCTCCCCGTAGAAGAATGTGTTTTCGGCGATGCCGGAGACGGCCATCACCTCGGTGCGGCCGGCCTCAAAAAGCTCGAGCAGGCCGCGGGTATTCTCGAGTTCGAGGTCGATCGCGGCCTGCAGGCGCCGCGTGCAGGCGTCGCGGGTGGCGGCGTCGGACTTCGGGTCGAGGTAACCGTAGACGTTCTCGCACCAGGCGCACACGTTGCGCATCGTAGTGCTCCAGTGGAGGTAGGCGCGGGCGCGGTCGTGGAGGTCGGCGAACGCGGCGTGGCGCGGGGCGAGTACCGCGAGGCGCGCGATGAGCGTGTGGAGCCGGGGCAGCAGCTCGCGGTCCATATCCGCCGCCATCTTGGCGCCCGTCTCGCGCGTGATGAGATCGAACAGCACGTCCTTGCCGAGGTCGTTTAACCCGGGGTTGTTGAACTGGAAGCACCCGTGGCGCTCGTAGTACTCGCGTTCCGCGGCGGGCACGGCCTCGAGGTCCGGGACGAAGGGGCGGTCCCACGTGCGCTGCCAGCAGAAGCCGAAGACGCAGAAGAGCGGGATGAACGGCTGCCAGACCAGCGCGCCCTCGAAGTCATCCCACGCCGTGACGAGCGCGGGGGCATCGGCGGCGCCAACGAGGCCGGCGGCGTAGTCACGCAGGACGTCCCCGATCGGCCGGTCCGGCAGGAATTGCGCAGCCTGTAGGGCGATCGGGTTGGGCCAGTAGGGGGTGCGGGTGGTGTTGGCCAGCCCGCCGAGGGCGCTGAGGCGGGTGATGCCCGTCTCGCGCGCGGCGAGGAGCTTGGCGTGCAGCAGCCGGGGGAACGGCACCCCGATCAGCGGTTCGTGGTTCATCACCCCGCTTGCGGAGTACTGCAGCACGGGCTCGATGCCCTGCGCGCGGCCGGCGCGGAGCACCTCGGCCTCGGCGGGATCCATCGTCGCGTGGAAGATGCTGCCCGCCACGCCCATGTTCTCGGGATACTTCGGGTGCGGGTAGGGCAGGGAGTAGCCGCGGACCAGCAGGGAGGGCGCCTCGTAGGTGACGTGCGGTCCCATCCCGGCCTTGATGTGGTCGTGCTCCATCTTGAACGGCTCTAGGCGGAGGATGACGTCGAAGTCCGGGTTAAGCGGCTCCGCGGCCGCGCGCAGGTTGCGGAGGAACCGGCTGATGCTCTGGCCCGACGCCTCGGCTACCTTGTCGTGGTTGCGCCACTCGCGGATCAGGTAGGGCCCGCCGTTGCGGCCGACGTACAGGGAGGCCGAGTGCTCGAAGCCCGCGCCGCTGTCGTTCGTCCAGAGGGACATATACGAGAGGTCAGGGACCTGGCGGATCAGCGCCTGAAGCGCTTCGCGGAAGTGCCGCTGCGTGATCGGGTGGTCCTGCGCCAGGGTGTAACGGGGGAGCCGCGAGCGGAACGGATGATCGACGCGCGCGCCGCGCAGGGTCGGGTATTTCTGGAAGAACCGCTCGGGGAAGGTCCGCGGTTCGAACATACAGACGCCCGGCCGCAGCCCGTAGCGCCGGCCCGTGGCGGCCAGCTTGCGCAGGTGCTCGAGGTTCGCGTCGAGGTACATCGCGGGCCAGAGGCCCTTGGTCAGCTCCGTCCCCACGAAGTGGTTGAAGCCCGGCTGATAGGAATAGAACTGCGGGTAGTACTCGTTCGCGACGAGATCCTCGTGGGGGAAGTGCGCCTGCAGCCCGTTCACCTCGCAGTGAGTGAAGCCCGCCTCCGCGAGCGCGGCGACGTACTGCTCCGGGTCAAACCCGCGCGCCGAGCGCCAGTACTGCGTGTAGCAGGCGTCCCAGTGCGGCCGGTGCCACGGGAACGACGCGGGTAGGAAAATCCCCGCCGCCAGCCGCTCCCGCGTGAAGTCGCCGATGCCGCGTGCGAGCAGCCGCACCGCCGAGAAGAGGAACGCCCCGTGCGTCGCGACAATCTCGCCCGTGCCGTCGTCCCCGCACCGCAGCCAGATCCAGCCGGTTTGTTCCGCGGCGCCGGCCGGCAGTTGCCCGGCCGAGTGCCAGCCGCGCGAGGCGAGGGCGACTGCCAGCCCGCCGCCGGGCGCGGTTGCAGCCGAGGGCGTCAGGCCCGCGAGGCGCGCCAACTCGGTGGCGGCGGCGACTTCGCCGGGGGAGGGGGAGGCGGGATGCAGGACCGCGCGGAAGGCGGGCAGACGGACGTCAGGCATAGGGGTCTACCGGAGCGTTCGCGGCCCACCTCGCGAGTCAAAATGAACTTTCCTGAAAATTTCAGGCGGGGCCGGCGGCGCGCGCCGGGGCGGCGAGCAGCCGCTGCGTGAGGAAGGCGGTCTGGACGCGGCTGACGTCGCGCAGGCCCCGCTGGGCCAGCGTGATCAGGCTGGCCAGTTGTTCGGGCGAGAAGGTGGCCTCCTCGCCCGAGCCCTGCACCTCGACGAACTGGCCGCGGCCGGTGGCGACCACGTTGAAGTCTACCGCGGCGTCTTTGTCTTCGAGGTAAGCGAGGTCGAGTACCTCTTGGCCGGCGCAGAGGCCGACGCTCACGGCGGCGACGGAGTCGGTGAGGGGGTTCTCGGCGAGGCGTTTCTCGTCGAGCAGGCGCTGCACGGCGAGGCGGGCGGCGACGTATGCGCCGGTGATGGCGGCAGTGCGGGTGCCGCCGTCGGCTTGGAGGACGTCGCAGTCGAGCCAGAGCGTGTTGGCGCCGAGTTTCCCGAGGTCGATCACGGCGCGGAGGGAGCGGCCGATGAGGCGCTGGATCTCGACGGTGCGGCCGTCGAGCTTGCCTCGGGAGATGTCGCGCGCTTTCCGCTCGTGGGTCGAGTAGGGGAGCATCGAGTACTCGGCGGTGAGCCAGCCCCCGGGGACCTTCTGTTGCTTCATCCAGAGGGGGACGCCCGGCTCGATGGTGGCGGCGCAGATGACGCGCGTCTGGCCGAAGCTGACGAGGACGGAGCCCGTGGCGTGCGGGGCGAAGTCGGCGGTAAAGGAGACGGCGCGCAGCTGGTCGGCGGCGCGGCCGTCGGGACGGGCGGGAGGGTTGGGCATCGCTCGGGACGGTACGAGGGCGGGCGGGGCGGGCGAGCCCCGAGTGCGGCCGGGCCTGGTCTGGCCGGAGCTTCAGGCGCCTTGGTGGGGGCGTACGACGGGCTTGATGCGCGTGGGCGCGGGCTGCCGCGACTGGTCGCGCATAAAGGCGATGAGACGGTCGTTGAAGTCCTTCGCGGGGTCGTGGCCCATCAATTTCAGTGCGTGGGTGAGGGCGGCGACCTCGACCAGCCGGGCGATGTCGCGGCCGGGGCGCACGTAGAGCTCGATGTGGGCGACATCCATCCCGAGGACGCGGTAGAAGTTTTCCTCGAGCCCGGTCCGCTCCTCGACCACCTCGGGGGTCCACTCGCGCAGGGTGACGACGAGATCGATGCGCTTCTCGCGGCGGACGGACTTCACGCCGAACATCTCGGCGATGTTAATGATGCCGATGCCGCGGCACTCCATATAACCTCGGTTGAGCGGGCGGCTGGAGGCCATCAGCTCGCGCTCGTCGAGCAGGCGGATGATCGTGAGGTCGTCGGCGACCAGCGAGTGGCCGCGCTCGATCAGGGCGAGGGCGCACTCGCTCTTGCCGATGCCCGAGTCGCCGCGGAGCATCACGCCGATGCCGCGCACGTCGAGGGTGGTGGCGTGTTCCGATCCCTGGGGCGCGAACTCGTTGTCGACCGCGAGCGTGGCGAGGTTGACCCAGTTCTTGGTGATGATGGGGCTGCGCAGGAGCGGCAGCTTCATCCGGGCGGCGACGCTGCGGAGCGCGGGGGTCGGTTGGTAGTTCCGGGTGAGGACGAGGCAGGGGATGCCGCGGCGGACCATCTGCTCGAGCACCTCCACCTGGCGAGGGTGCGAGAGGGTCTTCAAGTAAGTCATCTCCGCCGCGCCGAACATCTGGATGCGTTTGTGCGCGAAATACTTGAAAAACCCGGTCAGGGCGAGGGCCGGCCGGTTGACGGTCCCTTCGAGGATGAGCCGGTGGAGGCCCTCGGCGCCCACCAGGAGCTCGAGCTTCAGCTTCTCGCGGTACGTCTCGAAGAAGTGGGCGACCGTGATCCCGTGGACGGATTTCTGCATAGGGGACTCAGAGGTTGAAGCCTTCGCCGAGGTAGAATTTCCGGGCTTGGGCGTCGTGGATCAAGAAGTCGCCGGTGCCCTCGGTGAGCACGCGGCCCTCGTGGATGAGGTACGCGCGGTCCACGATGCGGAGCGTCTCCCGCACGTTGTGGTCGGTGATGACCACGCCGATGCCGCGGTCGCGCAGTTGCAGGATGATCTTCTGCACCTCGGCGACGGAGATCGGGTCGATGGCCGCGAAGGGCTCGTCCATCAGTAGGAACTGCGGCTTGGAGACCAGCGCGCGGGCGATCTCGAGGCGGCGGCGCTCGCCGCCCGAGAGGGTGAAGGCCTTCTGGCGGGCCACGGGCCCGAGGTGTAGCTCGTCGAGGTGGGCCTGCACCGCGGCGGTACGCTCGCGGCGGGGGATGCCGACTGCCTCCACGATGGCGAGGATGTTCTCCTCGACGGTGAGCTTGCGAAACACGGAGGCCTCCTGCGGCAGGTAACCTAGCCCGTGGCGGGCGCGCTCGTGCATCCGCAGGCGCGTGAGGTCCAGCCCGCCGAGGCGCACGGTGCCGCGGGTCGGCGGGATCAGCCCCACCATCATATAAAACGTGGTGGTCTTGCCCGCGCCGT
>Ga0315905_10006637_pt1 | contig 11767 bp, 7 predicted proteins | sample LakEriMetagenome_5_FD_203522 | JGI IMG/M metagenome (GOLD analysis project Ga0315905, IMG submission 203522) | Freshwater fungal communities from buoy surface, Lake Erie, Ohio, United States - Buoy 4 MA121 | ecosystem: Environmental > Aquatic > Freshwater > Lake | place: USA: Lake Erie, Ohio...
TAAATGCTGGCAAGCTCGGCGCCATGACGCGTCCCTAGGAAAATGGCGTCGGGATAGCGCGCTTGAAGATGCGCGCGGGCAGGGCCGTCGCCAACGATGACTTTCGTTCCCGTTACATCTGCGTCAAAAAACGCTTCCAAATTCTTTTCAACGGCTACCCTGCCGACCGATAGCAATATTGGCTTCGCAAGATGCTGTAAGCTTTCGTGAACCGGCTGGTCTGGATGGAACACCGCATGATCAATGCCACGCGACCAAATTTGTGTCGGATGAATACCCCGACTTTCCAATTCATCACGCAGGCTTTGCGTAGCGGTCAAGATTGCCCGCGATCCCTTGTGGAATGTGCGCATAATCGGCCAGATAAAGTCCGGCGACAGCCGCGTGCGTGCGGCGACATATTCGGGAAACCGGGTATGAAAAGCAGTGGTGAAGGGGACGTTGTGCTTTAAGCACCATGCCCGTGCGCTCCAGCCAATGGGGCCTTCGGTGGAAATGTGGACAATGTCGGGCCTGAACGTTCCCAACGCCTTACGCACGCCGAAACGCGGCGCCAATGCCAATCGAATTTCCGGATAGCCAGGGCAGGGAATGGTCATGAACCTGTCAGGTGCAACAACCTCAACCTCATGTCCCTGCGCTTTCAGGCGACTTATCGTTTCGGTTAAAGTGCGCACAACGCCATTGACTTGTGGTGCCCACGCATCCGTTGCGATAGCGAGCCTCATGCTTCGACAGCCGCTTGCTTTGAAGCGCGGTTCCGAACGTTTTCAGCCCAGTTGATGATGGACATTGTGCCATCCTTGGCTTCCGTCAGGGCAGTGCAGCTTTCAACCCAATCACCGTCATTATAATAAGTTATTGATCCAAATTCGCGAATTTCTGCACTGTGAATATGACCGCAGACTACGCCCTGAACGCCGCGCTGCGCAGCCTCACGTGCCACGACCTCTTCATATTTTCCGATAAATTGGACAGCATTTTTGACACGCATTTTCAAATAAGAGGAAAGCGACCAATAAGGCATGTTGAACCTGCGACGGATGGCATTGAGGACGATATTGGCCCTTAAGAGCAACGTGTACGCCTGATCACCCAAAAAGGCGAGCCAGCGTGCATATAGAACAATGCCGTCAAACGCGTCGCCATGCGTGACAAGCAAGTTACGCCCGTCAGCTGTGGTATGGATCGCCTCGAGCTGTACCTCAACGCCGCCAAAGCTTAGCCCCGCATAATCACGGAACATCTCGTCATGGTTACCGGGAATGTAGATAACGCGGGTACCCCGATGCGCCATTTTCAAGACGCGGCGAATAACTTCATTATGTTGGTCCGGCCAATACCAGCCCTTACGCAAGCGCCAACCGTCAACAATGTCGCCAACCAGATACAGTGTTTCACACTCAATCGAATGTAGAAAATCGCACAACAAATCCGCCTGGCAGCCCGCGGTGCCAAGATGGATGTCTGATACCCACACGGTGCGCAGTTTCATCTTGGGCTGAAAGCTTCGTGGCTCAGGCTTATCGAACCATGTTGGCAGCTTTGGCTTATTGCTATCCTGCTCAACGCGCGGCGCTTCAATTGTGTTGTTGTCGCTAAATACTGTATCTGTCATCTGCTTATACCCCCATCAGATGTGATTTCAGTATCGGGCAGTTGGGTCAGGTGCGTGGCAAAACGATGACAGTTTTCTTGCCATCGATCTTATTGCGCCTTGTTTATTTTATGGCTTGAAGTTCTGCATCCGGCAGCGTCAATCCCATAGCTTGGGCAAGGGTAGGGGCGATAACGCGCATGTCGATTTCGCCTAAATTGCGGCCCTTTTGAATGCCTTTGCCCATCATCATGAAGCTTGATCGCATGAATGGCTTGTCAGGAAAATAACCATGCGTGCCTTTGCTAGCTGACGGGCTCACCAAAGGTGCGGTCGCGCCTTTAAAGCTGCCAGCATAGGCATTCGGGGCAAAGCTGACGTAGAAACTTGCATGCGGATTCGCCCCATATTGAGCGATTTTCGATTCGGCGGCTATTTCGGCTATGCCGTTCTTAGGGTCAGCTTTTAACTGCGCCAAAAGATCTGAAACGCGGGCACGTAACGCTGAATCGGATGGTCGCTTCAAAACAATTGCCGACGATCCGCCAGAGTTCCACGGACTGGCTTCCCAGTCTTTGATTTTGCCGTTGGCATCGAGAATAATAAAGCCGGCGTCAATGAAAGCACGATACAGGTTGACCTCAGTATCTACCGTTGAAAATCCGTGGTCGGACACCACAGCGATAACGCTGTCGGGCCGCGCTGCCATTTGTGCCGCTATGATGTTGCCGACCACGGCGTCAATCCGTTTAAGTACCGCATGCGCCGCCGCTGTATCGGGACCTTTTTCATGCTGCTCATGGTCGAGCGCCGTTAGATAGACGGTGGTAAAATAGGGTTTTTCGCGTGTGATAAGAGCGGTTGCAAACTGGCCACGGATTTCGTCGCCGGTAATGCTTTCGTCGATACCGGGGGCGTATTCGCCCAATTGGCTTTCCAACGATTCAATCAAACCTGGGGTGGCAAGAGACTTTAGCAGCTTGGCATCATCCGCATGGCCCGTGCGCCAAATTTGTGGGATGTTCCATTTCACCGCGCTGGCGTTGACACTGACGGGCCAATGCACATTTGCGGTGGTCAACTTTGCCTTTGCGGCGATATCCCACAAGGTCGGAACCCTAAAGTCGGTGGCATACCAATACCAACCGCCTTGGTTGATTTGCAGGGGATCGAAACTGTTGTTGCCAAAAATGCCATGCCGCGATGGGCTGACGCCCGTAATCAGCGTTGCGTGGCTTGGGTAGGTTACAGTTGGCAGGACTCCGCGTACGCCTTGGGCATAGCTGCCTTGCGTAATGAAACGTTTCAGGTTCGGAATATTGATCCCGCGATTGTCCGCTTCAATAACATCATCGGGTTGTAATCCGTCGATGGAAATCAGCAGCACGGGCTCAGCCGATGCTGCCGACGGCAGCGCACTCACAAGGAGCGCGCTGCCAATCAGCAAGGCTGATTTCATTAGAAACCAGCCTTCAACGTTACAAAGAATTGCTGAGGTGAGGCAGCAAGCAACGTTTGGTTATCACCACTATTGCCAAAACCATTCGAACCGATGGTTGAGACATATTTTTTATCGAGCAAGTTAACCGCGTTCAATTGCAGCTCAACTGGCGTCCGCATTCCTGCTTCAAAACGATAGCCCAAGGTGGCATCAATCAGGACCCGCGCAGGGACCGATTTATCGTTGAGATATGTGAAATAGCGTTTGCTCATATAATTGGCACCGACGCGGCCGAAGAACGTATCGCTGTCATAAGCAACTTCGCCGCGTAGCAGATGCTTTGGCGTATCCACGACGTCCTTGCCCTTAATAGCAATGGTCGCCGTCGGCGTAACCACATTGTCCTCATAAGTTGCGCCAGTGTAGCTATATGATCCAAACAAGGTCACGCCACCACCCAAGCGCACATCGCCTGCCGCTTCAAAACCAATGGAGCGCACACTACCGACATTTTGCAGAATGGCAGGATTGCCAACAATGCCCGCGCCGGTTGCTACGCCCAATAAACGGTTACTGAAATTGACGTAATATACGCCGATAACGCCGTTAAAGACATTGTCGTTGTAACGGGCGCCGAGTTCAAAGGTGTCCGATGCTTCTGGCTTCAGACCACGCGCGATAAGCGCGTCGAACCCAGCTTGCGTTGTGGCGAAAGGCCCGCTCGTCGCAGACGAAACGAAAGCACGCGTCACTTGTGTGAAACCACCGAAAATCTCTGCGCTATCATTTAGCTTATATGCAACGCCGACATGCGGTTGGAACCAATCTTGTGACTTGATTGCGCCAGCGGACAGTGATCCTTTAATCCGCGGGTTGGATTCATTATTGACCTGAAAACCCTTCCAACCAAGGTTGATTGTCAAATCGCCAAGGCTGATTTTGTCTTGCACATAATATTGCAGCGTATCTGTGTTGAAATCAAATAGCCACTGCGTGAAAAATGGGTTGGTCAAGAATTTAGTATGATCAAGTCCAGGAACAGTATTGCTTTCATAGGCATAAAAACGACGTGCCTGCGTGAAGTCATTATGCTCATACCAGCCGCCGACGGTTACGTCATGGTTACCGAATTGAGTGTTCAGCGAACCGAATACACCGCCACGTTGAATGTCATACTCAGTGGTCCGAGCGGACATTGGAACGCCATTTGGGCTAGGGACATAAGGTGTCCCCCATGTGCCTTGACCTGTATTGTTGTGGTAATAAGCCTTAACCTTAAAGGTCACATTGTCGCCAAGCGGAGCGGTCAGCCCATAAGCGGTTAGCAAATCTTTCCGGAGCCCCGATGCATCATAATAGCTGTCGTCAAGATTGTTGATGGGGGCAACAAAAACGCCCCGTGCTGCTGCAATCGCCTTTGCATAATTCGGGAAGTAGTTGTCGTGATCATATCCAAGACGATTAATCATCTCGAGGGAGAGATCTTGATAATCCTGTTCTGCGCGATCAGAATAAGAAAAATAACCATCCAATTCGGCGTTACCTACAGGGACAATCGCCTTTGCATTGAATTGCAGGTTCTTTTGCTCGCCGCTGCCCTTCCATTTATCGGCTTTGTGATACACACCAGAGACAAAGCCGCGGAAGCCGCCTGCTTCGCCGAAATTGATGCGGCCAAAGGCACGCATTGTATTTTCCGAACCATAAGTCAGATTGGCGTCAACGCCTAAACCATCGCTGTTATCTGCGGAGAAGAATTCCAGCGTACCGCCAAGGTTATTCGTTGCTTGCGTTCCAATTGAACCCGAACCCTGAGACACTCTGGTTACACCGATATTGTCCGAAATGATTGCGCGACCAATATGTAGGCCATTGTTATTTCCGTACGAAGAATCACCCAGCGGGATTCCATCGAGCGTGTAGCCCAGCTGGTTCTGGTTAAACCCACGGATCGAAACGCGGCTTGACCATTCATATGTGCCGAACGGGTCAGCCGATTGGAAATTGACGCTGGGGAGTTTCTCGATTGCCTTTAATGGGCTCGTTCCAGGGGCGAGGATGAGGAGTTCTTTGGTTGAAAGCTCTTGGACCTGGCGTGTTTCGCCTTTTCCGAACACCACGATTTCAGCGTCGTCCGAGTCGACGGCTGCTGGCGTGTTTGCCTGTTGTGCCATGGCAGGCACCGCACCAAAGGCCACTCCGGCCATAAGCATTACTGATAGTTTACGCATGCATTTACCTTCCCTGTGCTGGTTTGCGATTGGCCAAATAAGGAAGGTAAATGGCCGTTTGATGCGGTTATCATGGCGTTTTTATATTAGATATATGGCGGAAATGTTGCGGCTTCGTAGGGCTCCTCTCGTCGGTTCACGGTTCATTACATTTTTATGACATTAATATTGTATAAGTGTCATTAAAGTGTAATATTCGATCGAGGATAAGGAGAGATGCTATGAAAATGTTGTTGTTAGGCGCTTTGGTCGTCGGAACTATTTCAGGTGCAGCGCAGGCTAAGTCGGACGTCGCTGGCGAAATTTCATACCCAAAGGGGTCTATTGGATATGAGGCGCTGATGCGCGGAGATAATGAGCGCGCCGTCACGCAAATCATGGCTAATGAACAGGTCAGTAAGCATGACCCCGCCAAGTTGCTTAATCTTGGTCTTGCTTATGCGCGGATTGGGCGCACTGAACAAGCATCGGGCTATTTCAAGGCCGCGATGCAGACCCGTGAAAGTGTGGATTTGGTTTTGGCCGATGGTCGCGTTATGAATTCGAAGGTTGCAGCGCGCGAGGCGTATGACAATCTGCAAATGCGGATTGCGGCACGTTAACTTATAGTCGCCAAAGATTAAAATTGTTAATATTGATAAGGCGAGCCTGTTGGGCTCGCCTTTCTCATTTTCGTAGGCTCAAGGCCGCGATGTGGCCTTGATTTCGTCAATGTAATATTTTTGACGCAAAATATTCTCTCAACTGCAATGTTATGCGCACACTGGTGTCATAGGTGGTGCTTAATTGATGCCACGTCAACGGGTGGGGACTCTTTTTGATTCGTCGCTGCTGCGTTGTAACTGCCCATAGTCGGGCAAGCCATTTTGTTGCGGAGATTAAGAATGTTAGACCCTAAATTGCGCGGGATCGTATATGCGACAGCAGCAGCAGTCCTTGTCACTGGTTGTGGCGCAGACGATATCGCGTCGCCAGGTACTGGTGGTAACATCACCATCAATAACCCAGCTCCTCCTCCTCCGCCACCACCGCCACCGCCGCCACCTGCAGCAGTTACGCCTGCTGGCGGCTGCCCAACCATAGATGATGCGCAAGGCTTAACCGATAGCGGCACGATCACTGGCCCAACCGGAACTTACCGTGTCTGCACTTTGCCAGCGCGCATCAACACCACCAGCACGTTGCCAAAGATAGCAGGCGTTCTGTATCGTCTTGGTGGCCGCGTTGACGTAGGTACCGACCAAGGCCCATCATCGACCAACAACGTTGTAACGTTGAACATTGCACCAGGCGTTATCATTTTTGGTGGTACTGGCGTATCATGGTTAAACGTGAACCGCGGCAACCGTATAAACGCAGTCGGTACAGCAGCTCTCCCAATCATTTTTACAAGCCGTGACAACGTGCTCGGTTTGAATACCGACAGCTCGATCGGTCAGTGGGGCGGCGTCGTTCTGAACGGACGTGCTCCTATTACGGATTGTGCGGTAACAAATGCGACACCAGGCACAATTGCTTGTGAGCGTCAGGTGGAAGGCGCTGTTGACCCTGCACTCTACGGTGGCGCGACCGCTACCGATAACAGTGGTCGAATGAGCTTTGTTCAGATTCGTTTTTCTGGCTTCGTGCTCTCCGGCAACTCGGAACTTCAGTCGTTAACAACTGGCGGCACTGGTTCAGGTACTGTTTTGAACAACATCCAGTCGTTCAACAGCTCTGACGATGGCGCAGAATTCTTCGGCGGAAACGTCAACATGAAGTATTTTGTGTCGATCGGTGCAGACGATGATAACCTCGACACCGATGTGGGCGTAAAAGCCAACTTCCAATATGTCTTGGCAGTTCAGCGTCCAAATGCCGGAGACTCTATGATCGAGGCTGACTCGGACAACTCCGCGGATGGCAACACTCCGCGCCAGAACACACGCCTGTCGAACTTCACCTTTATTCAGCGCAACAATACGGGGAACGCCGCTGCTATGTTGCTGCGCGGCGGCACGGATTACAGCATGTTTAACGGTGTGGTAGTTAGCCCATCGACCTCATGCCTACGTATCAGCCGTGCGCAGACTGCTTCGACGACAGTAGATGCGTCAATTGACGAGGCTGGTGCACCAGTTTTCCGTTCGGTGGTCATGCAGTGCGGTACACCAGCTTTCGTTGGTTCGAACTCTGTAACCGAAGCGCAAGTAAGTAGCATCTTTGGCTCAGGCTCGAACGGCAATAACAGCGCGTTTACACCAACGCTGACATCATTGTTCATAAATGGTGCCAATGAAACTGCGGTAACAGCCTTCAACGCAAGCACCATCGCATCCTATTTCGATGCCACAACTTACATTGGTGCGGTGAAAGATGCCAATGACACTTGGTACGCTGGTTGGACTTGTAACAGTGCCACCGCCACGCTCGGTACCAGTGTAACTGGTCTTTGCACCTCGCTCCCTACCTATTGATAGGCAGTCATTGATTGGGGTGAGGTGCAGGCTTGACCAAGCACCTCACCCCATTTTTACATCATAAAAAGGGAATGAAAATGTTGAAGCCATTGGGGGCAACCAGCTTGTTGCTTTTAACGTCCGCACTTGTTGCGCCATCGTTGGCATTCGCGCAAAGCGCTGAGCCTGCCGTAGCCGAATCAGCAGAGCCAGCGCCAGAAGGCGCAGCTTCCGAAGCGGCGGAACAGCCGGTGGAAGAGGAAGAAGTTGATGTATCCTTTGGCGGTGAAGAAATTGTCGTCCGTGGATATCTGGATCGCAATATTTCCAAGAATGCAGCGCAAGTTGTATCAGTTCTGTCTTCCGCAGATATTGAAAGGACAGGTGAAGGCGATATTGCTGGAGCGCTTTCGCGCGTAACCGGCTTAAGCGTCGTTGGCGGCGGCTTTGTTTATGTGCGTGGTTTGGGCGATCGCTACTCGTTGGCATTGCTGAACGGTTCGCCATTGCCGAGCCCTGAGCCATTGAAGCGCGTTGTTCCCCTTGATCTGTTTCCGACAAGTGTCATTGCTTCTTCGCTCGTGCAGAAAACCTATTCCGCGAATTTCCCCGGTGAATTCGGCGGCGGTGTTATCAATTTAACCACTAAAGCGATACCGCGTGAGACATTCCTGACGATAAGCGCGGATGCCAGTGGCAACAGCGAAACAACCAATAAGCTTGGCTATACATATTATGGAAGTTCGCTGGATTGGAGTGGTTTTGACAACGGGAATCGTAATCTGGCACCAGCGCTTGCAGGCTATCTTGCTAGTGGTCAGCGCATCAGTACCGGCGGTGTAGATACCAAAGCTATTGCAGGCCAGTTAGTGACGGGACGCAATGCTGTGGTGCAGCGCGACAATAATTTACCCGCAAATGGCTCGGCAAACATTACGGGTGGGACCAATTTCGAGATTGGTGATGATGCCACCATGGGTATTTTGTTCAACGCAGGTTATAGTAACAAGTGGCGCACACGCGACACGTTGCAGCAAACCGCGTCGACCCGTGATTTAGGTCAGAAAGAAGCCGATTTTCAGAAAGTTATAACGGACAACCGTATGGTTGTTAACGGCTTACTTGGCTTCGGCATTGAAGCGGGCGAGCAAAAAGTGCGTTTGACCAACGTCTTCATCCGCGACACTTTGAAGCAAGCGCGGTTGGGGGTTGGTACACGGCAAGCTACATCGCCTACTGCTACATTGCTGCAACAGGATACTGCATGGTATGAACGGCAGTTGATTAACTCGCAGCTTGTTGGCGAATTTAAGCTATCTCCTGATGTGAACTTCAGCTTCCGGATCGGATATGCCAATTCGAAGCGCGAAGCGCCGGATGAACTGAGCTTTGAATATTATCGTAGCAATCAGGCGTCCAATCCATTTGGCGCGTTGTTCATCAACCGCTTAAACAACGGCCAGCAGGGTAGCGCAGAGGTGAGTTATTCTAACCTCAGTGAGGATCTCTGGTCGGGAAGTGCCGATTTGTCCTTCAAAATAACGCCAGATATGACCGGTACGGTTGGCTATGCCTATTCCGACACGGTCCGACGGACGGAACGCCGCGACTTTCAGTTTGTTGCTCCCGGTGGCACACCAGTGACTTCGGCACTTTTTCGCCCGGACTTCTTGCTGCAACCCGACGTCATCAATTTTTATAATATCGCGTTGATTGACACCAACGAAGCCAACCCGGTATTTGATTCTGCATTGCTTACGCACGGCGCTTATGGTCAAGTTCAGGCGTTCATTACGCCCGAAATTAGCCTTAATTTGGGCGTTCGTTATGAAAAAGCGGATCAAACGGTCTCGCCGGTTCAGGTTTTCAAAGTACCAACGGCGTCGTTAGCTTCCACCAGTCTCAACCAAGCCTATTGGTTGCCTGCTGCGACTTTGACCTGGGATATCAATGACCAGATGAAGTTCCGTATGAGCGGTTCTAAGACAATTGCGCGTCCGCAATTTCGTGAACTGATTTTCCAGAATTTCTATGACACCGACTCCAACCGCTTGTTCCGTGGGAACCCGTTTTTGACTGACAGCCAGCTGTACAATGCTGAAGCGCGCTATGAGTGGTATTTTGACCGGGATCAGCGTTTCACGATTGCTGGCTTCTTTAAGCGCATCGATAAACCAATTGAGTCATTTTCAAGTTTTGATGACAACTCGGTCATTACCAGCTTTGCCAATGCACCGAAGGCCAATTTGTACGGTGTGGAAATCGAAACGCAGAAGTATTTTGATCTGGCAGGCTTAGGTGAAGAGGGCTTCTTCGCAACGCGGCGCGCTGTGGTAATCGCCAACTATACCTACACCCAATCGAAATTGAGCGTGAAGGCAGGCGATACAGTTGCAGTGTTCAACGCATCATCAACCAGCGCGCTCGATTTCTTCACGGACGGCTCGCCATTGACGGGGCAGGCCGACCATTTGGTTAATCTGCAACTTGGCTTGGAAGATACAGACCGCTTATCTCAGCAGACAATTTTGTTCAGCTACTCCACCGACCGAGTCACAAGCCGTGGTGCATCTGGTCAGCCCGACATTAAGGAAAAGCCAGGAATCCAGTTGGATTTCGTTGCCCGCGAGGGCTTTAATCTCGGTGGCACAGAAGGTGAATTGAAGTTTGAAGTGCGCAACCTGACCAACACAAAATATCAGGAACTGCAAGAAAACGGTAACAATAGAATTTTCTACAACCGTTACAAGCAGGGCATTAGCGCCTCAATCGGATTTGAAATCAACTTTTAAGCGATTTACAGCCCCCTAACTTTCGGCGGCACGTTTTCATGAACGTGCCGCCGTTGTTTTTTGTTTGGCGTATGCGGCAGGCTCGTTCGTCATGAAACTGTCATTTTAGTTTCACTTTAACGTCACATCGACACCATAGTCCCGCATTAACCGGCGGAGTCGCCAAGGGGGTTTTTGTGGCATCATCATTGGCAGAAAAGGTTAGGGGGCAATTTCGCACGATAACGTTGCTGCCTATGGGCAATATCCTTATTGCCTTGATTGTTATCCTTCTGGCCGTTCAAGTAACGCGACTTTTTTGGGTCATTGTCACACCCGTTGGGCCGCTGGCTGGGTGGCGCGCGCCATCTGTCAACGTTGTTCCACCATCGGCTCGCCAGGCGCTTTTCAGCGGCTTTGATCCTTTTTACCCAATCAATTCGGTCGCGGCGACTTCACAAAATGTCACATCTTTAAACCTGGTTTTGTTTGGCGTGCGTGCCAATGAAAGTTCAGGCGGCGGTTCCGCTATCATTGCGGGTGAGGACGGTATCCAAAAAAGTTTTGCCGTGGGTGAAGAAGTCGCACCGGGTGTAACATTGGATGCCGTTGTTTTCGACCATGTGATATTGTCGCGCGGGGGTGTGAAAGAATCGCTGTATCTGGACCAGTCGGTTCCGGCGGAAACCGTTAGTCCTTCAGGCGCTGCGCCGCAGACCGCGCCCGCGGCATCTGAGACCGGAGGGTTGAATGCCCAAACGTTACAAAAGGCAATTGGCTTTGCGCCGCGTAATGAAGGCGGCAGGGTAACCGGCCTTGTTTTGAAAGCCCAAGACGACGGCACGATGCTCAAGCTCGCTGGATTTCAAGCAGGTGATGTCGTTTTAGCTGTCAATGGTCGCCCCGTTTCATCAGCCACTGATGTATTAGCCCAAATTCGCCCTGGTGCCCGTATCAACGTCGAAGTCGAACGCGGCGGTTCTAAAGTCCCCATCGCTCTAATTCTGGAACAATAGTGATCCGTAAATTCTCCTTATTGTTGGCGTGCAGCACGCTCATTTTGACAACGCCAGTGACGGCGCAGCAGACATTGAACGTCCGCGACGCCGACATCCGCGCCTTTGTGCAGGACGCTGCGCGCGTGACGGGGCAAACTTTCATCGTTGATGGCCGTGTCAGCGGTAAGGTGTCGGTTGTGACCGACAGGCCCTTGTCGCGTTCGGAATATTTTGAAGTGTTCTTGTCCACACTGCGCGCCAATGGCCTTGTTGCCATTCCCATGCGCGGCG
>Ga0315905_10006639_pt1 | contig 11764 bp, 10 predicted proteins | sample LakEriMetagenome_5_FD_203522 | JGI IMG/M metagenome (GOLD analysis project Ga0315905, IMG submission 203522) | Freshwater fungal communities from buoy surface, Lake Erie, Ohio, United States - Buoy 4 MA121 | ecosystem: Environmental > Aquatic > Freshwater > Lake | place: USA: Lake Erie, Ohio...
TTCTTTCACCGCGCCCAGATTCCAGTAGGGCCTCCCAAAAAAAAGGCGAGCTGCAGGAAAATCAAATTTCAGCAGACGAATCTCCCGAAGCATTCCTTTGAGCGTGTCTTCCCAGACCGGTTGGTAAAGCGACCACATGAAGGGAGAGCAGACACCCTCTGCAACACCCCCATCGCGGAACATCGCGGTGGTCCATTCACCAACCTGGGGCTCGAAATGAAGACGCGTGATCGGACGCGCCTGAAGCAGGTAAATTGCTCCATCCTGAATTGCAAATTCAATATCCTGTGGCTCGCCAAAATGCCGCTGCACCCGCCGGGCGAGTTGCTCGATTTTTGGACGGTGTCGCTGAAGGAGCGAATGGTCCGCCGGGAGGGGGGCGAGTTGACCGGAGAGCAACTTGTCCCCCGTTCCGACACAGGCTTCGATTCGGACTTGATTACCGCCTGTCACCGGGTCGACCGAAAAGGCAACGCCCGCCAATTCGGGCTGGATCATTTTTTGCACGATGACATCGAGGTTGATCTCTTCAGCCGATAGTGCGTGTCGGCGGCAGTAGCTTTTGACTGCATCGGAGTCGCGAGACAACCGACAGGCGGCGACTGCCTGTGAAACCTCTTCCAGGGATTTCAGGTTCAAAACGCTCTTGAACAGGCCGGCATAGGAGAACTCCGCTCCGTCTTCTCCCTCTGCCGAGGCCCGCACTGCGACTGGAAATCCCAATTTGGAGAGTACTTGGCTCAAATCATCCGAGGCGAAAATGAACTCGGGAACGGGAAACCCGGCAGCGCGGAGTTCCATCAATTTTGCTGCCTTGCCTCCGAGCAGGCGAGGTGGGGATGCAGTCTCGGAGATGGTCGACATGCAAACATTCCTGACGATTGGGACCGCCGTTTTCACCCCGGGGCCAAAAAATGGATTCAGTCGTCGAATCGATTCCACGCTCAGTTCGCCCAGATTCTCGCCTTGGCTTAACATGATTGCAATCAGGAGAGCGACGATCCATTGGCTGGGGTTGCTCGCGGAGAGGGCCGGCGTTGGCGCGGGCGAATGAGAACAACATTGGTTTTTTCGGAATTCGAACCGTTCGATGTCAGGTCCAGTTGCCTTTGGGTACGCTTGAAGACCTTGGTTCCGGGGACGGAGTGGAAGGCGGGGACCGGCGAGTTAAGTGAGGCAATCGCCATAGTGTCGGGGAGCGGCCGTTGCGGATTAGTCAGTGAACCGAGGTTACCTCGACGGAGCGGGCGGTTAAGCTGAGGTTTATCGCCAAGCGAATTCGCACCGGCCAGCGCATATTCCCGGCTTGAGACCTGCCCTCAGCCGGTGGGAGAATGCGCGAGGGCCGGTTTGACGGCTGGCGGAGTGAGCACGGGCGCTGCTGAATCGCATCGCGAGCGAACCTTCGCGCCGCTTTTGTGGTCCTGCATCGGTTCAAGGTCAACTTAGAGATTGGAAAAAGACAAGGGACTCGGATGATCTTCTACGATATTTACTCGGATGTTCCGGATGAGGTGTTGGGGCAATTTGTTGCCAGTCAGCAATTGGGGAGACTGGTGACAAGCACTCTGGATGGGCAGCCCCACATAGGGCTTTATCCCTTTGTATTTCTGGGGCCGACGATCGAGATGCATTTGCATCGAGACGACGAGCAATTGGCCGATTTGCGAGTCAATCCGAAGTGTGCATTTGAAGTTGGGGAGATGCTGGGCACCATTCCTTCGCATTGGATTCATCCGACGAATGCGGTCTATGCAACGGCTTATTACCGCACGGTCATCTTCGAGTGTGAGGTGACTATCTCCGATGACCTGAGTGTCTTGGCGGCTCAGCAGCAACGTCTGATGGAACACTATCAGCCGGGAGGCGGCTTTCAGGCCTTGAACGCCGAGGACCCGATGTACCGAAATCCACTCAATACGATCGTCGCGTTGCGATTGACGGTTCGAGTTCGAAAGGTGAAGTGGAAGTTGGCTCAGAATCGCGATCGGGAGACGCGTGCAAAAGTTATTGGACACTTGCGAGAGCGGGAAGCGGGAGCAGACAGGGCTGCGGCGGATGCGCTGCAATGGACGCTGGATTACGAGTCAGCGAAGCAGGGCTCGAGTACGACCTGCTGACCGGTTGGGGCCGTCAGGCGGTTGTTGAGCCTGAGTTGTCCTGTCAGATAATCGCTCGTACCGTCGCTTCATACCAGCGGCTGGGGCTTGCATTTTTTCATCGGATAAACAGGATCGCGCCGACTCCAATTGGTGCTCAGACTGAATCATCGTTAAATCGTTTGGGAGGGGTGGGGGTTGTTTGGGGTATCTCTTTTCTTGCGGATTGCGGAGAAATAATGAAATGTCAGCGGGTGACGAGGCTTATCGGGGCGAGTATTCCATCTCTTCGGACTCTGCCAAGCTGGACGTGGCGGTGATTCATCAGTTTCTTTCCGGTTCCTATTGGTCACCAGGCCTTCCGCTCGATGTTTTGCAACGGGCACTCGCCGGATCGCTCTGTTTTGGACTCTACCATCGGGGAGTTCAGGTGGGCTTTGCCCGAGTCATCACGGATCGTGCGACGTTTGCCTATTTGTGCGATGTCTTCGTCCTCGATTCCTACCGAGGTCAGGGTTTGGGCCGCTGGCTGATGGAAGTCGTGTCGAGTCATCCGGACTTGCAGGGCTTGCGGCGGATGGTCTTGGTGACGCGTGATGCGCATGGGCTCTACGAGAAATTCGGATTTAGTCCGCTGGCCAAACCGGGCGGTTACATGGAATTGCATCGCCCGGACGTCTATATTCAGGCGGCCAATCGCGAATCCCCGAATCCGAGTTAGGATGGGATTCCGGGGTACTCTTGAGTTCCCATTGCGAACAAGCTGAGTGCATGGCGAGTTTTGCCTGGTAGGAGATCACGCTGATGGCGATTGTCCGAGTTGCTTTGGCGAATCTACAGGTCCCCGCGACTCCTGAAGAGTCAGTCCTTTTAGCGCGGCAGGGGATACATGAGGCTGCGCGACTCGGGGCGGAAGTTATTTGTTTTCCGGAATGCTATGTACCCGGCTATCGATGGCGGGGAGCCTCCAGCCACAAGCCAGATGCCAACTTTCTTTCCCGGGCCTGGGGCGAAGTTGGGGCGGCAGCCAGAGCGGCTGGAATCACCGTCATTCTGGGAACCGAGCGGCTGACTGAGCATGGTCTGCAAATCTCAGCTTGCGTATTCAACCCCGATGGAACAGTCGCGGGATGGCAAGATAAATGTCAACTCGATCCATCGGAGGAGGAAATTTACCCGGCCTTCGGCGAGCAGCGGACGGTTTTTACCGCTGGTCCGCTGACTTTTGGAATTGTGATTTGCCACGAGGGATGGAGATACCCTGAGACGGTGCGATGGGCAGTCCGCCGGGGGGCGCAAGTGGTTTTTCATCCACATGCACATGTTGCCGAGCCGGGGAGTTATCGACCGACGAGTTTTGCCGACCCGAAAAATTCGTTTCACGAAAAAGCAGTGCTCTGTCGGGCGGCAGAGAATACCTGCTACTTCGCTTCGGTCAATGCAGCGAGCGAGGGATCCGGGACCACATCGGCGATAGCTGGCCCAGACGGATCGCTGATTTGTTTTCAACCCTATGGTCAGGTCGGAATCTTGGTTGCCGACCTGGAACTTGACCTGGCGACCGGCCTCCTCGCATCGCGGTGTCGAACTTCGCCGCTTTGATCGCAACCGACACTTGCTTGGCAAGTCACCCCAGTGATTGGGCTTGTGAACTGGTTGGACCTCATACTCGCCGAGCCGCAACGATTGCACTAAACTCTCCTGCGGGGAGCCCCGGATTGGGGTTTTCTTGACTGAGGAGCAATTCAATGTTGCTCGCGTTTTCCGCTTGCTTGCTGCGTTGGGCAACCGCTGCCCTGCTGATTCTCAGGGTTGGGAGTCTCGACGTCCCGGAACCGCTCCTGAGAGAACTACCGCCGGGAATCGTGGTGCAGAATTCGGTAGAAGTTCCTGCTGATCGGGCGAACGCGATTGGTGAGCGGCTTGGCGGTCAGATCGAGCGATTGACCAACTCGGTGATTCAGGGTCACGGCGTTCCGCTCAAAGTGAATGTGAACAGCTGCGCGGATGAGGCGGGGGCGGAAGCGATTTATCGGGCGTTGGCCAAACCATATCCTCTGAGTGTCTGCAAAGGGCTGACGGTCATGGAGTAGGTCGGGAATCGCGGCGATACCGCATTGGCCTTAAAAACTTCGTTCGAATTGGGATTGGTCGCGAAACCTGATACGCTGCGATATCGCGTCGTTGCTGAGTTGGCGGCAGTCGAAAAAGCAGATTACATGACTGCGAATGAGCTGTTCAACCAGTTCCTCGCAGTTCAAGGGAAGCCTGACCTCAAGACAACGGGCCGAATTCGCGAACTGGCTGGCAAGTTTGTGTTCGGTCGGACGTTGGCTTTGAGGAATCCGGAAAACGACGGTGTGGCGGAAGTTTATCGCTTTCAGCCGCCGGCGAGACACTCGAACTCTTGGCGATCATACGGTCAAAAGAAGGTGAGAATTTCCCATGCGGCTGACATTCATTGCATTCACGTTCTTTTTTCGCTTGGCATTTGCCAATCCCGTTGCGGCCTGTGCTGAGGAAGGGTTGAGTTCACCCGGCGGCGCGACGCGGGTATTCAACGTGGTCGATTACGGCGCAGCGGGCGATGACAAGACGGATAATACGGCTGCGTTTTCGGCTTGTCTCAAGGATGTGATCGAAGCTGGAGGCGGCCGCATGCTGGTGCCCGACGGGGTCTACCGGGGTCGAATCATCATTCCCGGAACGAAAGAGTGGATCACGCTTGAAATCGCGGGCGAGAGCGAACCGACTCCGGTCTTCGGGACAATCGGCGAATTTCCGTTTCCGAGGAACGGCACGATCATCAAATGCGAGTCGGCAACTGGGCCGGCGGTAATTTCAGCCGCCGCCGTGCCTGACAAGATGTATTTACAATTCTCGGGGGTCAACGTGATCCTGCGGAATCTGGATATCCGCACTTACGACAACCCCGGCATCGGGGGCATCGATCTTTTGAATGCAGTTCAATGCAAACTTGAGAACGTCTTCGTCAACACCGACCGGTACAACGTTCAGGCCTCCATGCCAACCCATGGTACCGCTGGTATCATCACCCCGGGCTGCAATAACGGGGCACAAACAACTTTGCGAAATGTCGTCGTGACGGGATATCACACCGGTATTCTGGTCAACGAGCATACTGATGGCGACAACATTACTCTGGCTTCGAACATCAACGGACTGGAGTTTGCCTTTGCCCATCACGCCTCCCGATTCGGTCGGGTCGGAGCCTATCGTTGCACCCGGGGGATCGCGGTGAGTGGCCAGCACGGGATCGGAATTGAACAGTTGAATGTGGAAATTGCCGGGCCTGGGCAGACCGATGATGGCAACGGTTGGCAGGCAACCGAGTTCAATCTGTATGACCCAGGGAATCTGGGCACGGGCGAGATTGTCTACTGGGTCGTCGAGGGGAATGTGGGAGCGGTAGAGAAGTTCACCCAGAGCGGCGGAGAAAAGATCCGTGCCCGGCGGCTCGGTGCTAATTCTCTCCCTGAGAACGCTCCCTCTAAATGAAGGAGAAGAAAACGCGAACACAGCTCAGCTCGGCCGGGCGGGGTTGGCTGTGTGGTCCCTTATTGATTGGCCCCCTCTATCTGGGTTCATTCCATTGCCCGAGCCAGGGGAGGATTTGTTCGGCCCACTTGGCGGCGTGCATGCGCAGGCCGGGGCCACTGAAGTGAACTCCCTGACCTTTGTTTTCGCGGAGAGGGCCCTTGAGGGCGTCGCTGTCCGGGCCCTGTAGCGCGATTCCATCGCGCCAGAGCGAGCTTTGCGCCGCGCGAATTTCGTCGCTGCTCTCATCGCCCGGAACGTGATAGCTCGCTTGAGCCACAAACCAGGGAACATCCCAGCCCAAGTCGCTTCGCGAATCGCGGATCAATCGCTCGAGATAGTCGCGATAGAGTTTTCCCTCCAACGTGCGGGAAGAATCCTGCTGATTGGCGTCGCTCTCGCCCTGGTGCCAGAGGACCGCGCGAAATCCGTTTTTGCCCAGCGGCTTGATTCGCGCGATGAAGGCATCATAGGCTTCTCCCTTGCTGGCCCAGCTGCCATCGGTCTGCCTTTCCACGCGGTTTTCAATCGTGGGAGGATTCGGAAAGCGCGCTCCACGCGGTAGCCATTCGCGAACGCTTGTGGCGCCGACTCCACAGGCGATGAAACCAACCGGAACTCCCTCCTGCGCGACTATCGCATCGCCCAGCGGAGGCATGAAACTCCCTCCCTCGCCGCTCGCACCGGGCTGAGGGTCCGCGGCGAGTCGCCAACTGCGGCCATCGAACGTTGCGACTCTTCCCGACTTGGGAGTTTGTCTCTCCTCGCCGTGATTGGCTGAATTGGATTGTCCAGCGACGACGAACAGCTCACCAACTCCAAGGTGAGGAATCACCCCGCGCGCGAACTCGCCCCCATCGACCGAGACGCGGACTTCGAGCAGCCACCAACCGCCAGCCGGAGCGGATACCTTCCCCCTGAGTTCGCGTCCCTTAACGTTTCCCTCAACTCGAAGCCACGGACCGCTCTGCTGCTGGTCCCCGAGCCGAGCTTCGATCACGACCTCTCCCGCCGGGAGTTCGGCAGACAATTCCCCGGCGATCTGCACGCTCGCCTCGTTATCTCTGGAGCGTTGGATCACTTGGTAGTCAGCAGGCGCCGTCAGCAATAAGTCCGCCGCATTGAGGGGGCTGAGCGCGAGAAAACCAACCATTAACATGAGAGCGGAATGCATCGGGAATTTCCTGTCAGGCGAACCGGCTGGGAACGCAGATGGGAGTCGGGCTGCGCATGGCGCGGGGTGAACGAAGTCATCGGGTCCAGCACCAGCACCTCAACCTACAGCGAGCCGGTTCAGGGGGATAGCCAGGGAACTGGGCAATTGGGGGGCGTCAACTCTTTTGGGAGAGAGCGAATGGCCAAGCACCGGATTTATACAATGACTGTTGCCAGCGTCTATCCGCACTACGTTGCCAAGGCGGAAAAAAAGGGACGCACCCAAGCGGAGGTCGATCAGATCATTCGCTGGTTGACGGGATACACTTCGGCGGGACTGGCCAAGCACCTGAAAAACGGAACGGACTTTGAAACGTTTTTCGGGAAAGCACCGAAGCTCAATCCGCAGCGGGAACTGATCAAGGGAGTGATCTGCGGCGTGAGGATCGAGGAGATTGAGGATCCGCTGATGCGCGAAGTTCGCTATCTCGACAAGCTGGTCGATGAATTGGCCAAGGGGCGGCCAATGGAAAAAATCCTCCGCAAGGCCGAGGCTGACTAAAAGCCGGGGCCATCCGCAATCGGATCACGGCCGTCGCGACTCCCCCGATCAGCTCCCGAGGCTGCGCCGAACTGCGAGTTGCTAGCATGGCTGCCCCAAGTCAAATTGACATTCGCGGTGGGGCGGGATAGCGTAATCGGCGATGAACGGGATGTTCCGTGGAAGTCGACGCGGTTCGGTTAGGGATCAGGGAGTGGCGACGATGGCTTGGAATGCGCTGGGAAATTGGTTGAGTCGGCTCAACCCGCTGAATTGGGAGCGAGAGTTCACCGAGTACTTCGCGGCGGACGATGCCGACGCCGACGAGGGGCTCGGCGGAGAGTTGTTGCAAGCGCAGAGCATCGGGCCGATGTTCCGCAAACTGGCGCTCGATTGTCGACATTTCGGTGGCTACGACTGCTGCGGTCCAGCCTTGTGGATGCTGCGCGAGACTGCTGCCGAGGTGGTCGTCGTGGAGAGTGACGCGGAGCGTTTGCAGCAGTTTGCCCATTGTCTCGAGACGCCGGAGTTCAACGAGATGGCTGGGCGAGCTCGGCTGGTGTCAAGCGACCTGCGGGGCTTTGGCTCTTGGCGCGAGCTGATGACGCCAGAAGACCGCCAGCAGGTCGGCGACTATTTGGCTGCGCCTTGGAAGTTCCGCTTAGGGCAACCTGATTTGCTGCTAATCAACGGCCGCTTCCGGGTTGCCTGTTTTCTGTATGCCTTGCTGCAGGCAGAGCCGGGGACGCGGCTGCTCTTTCGTGGATATCGACAGCAGGACAAATACCACGTGGCTGAAGAGTTTTGCCCGGTGGCGGAGGCTTGTGGGGACGATGTCCTGTTTCTCGTGCCAGAAGAGATCGATCGGCGACGAGCCGAAGAGGCGTTGGTCAGTTACTCGGCTGCGATGGACTAGAACCCCGTTGACGCGCACTCCGTTGTCGCTCACCCCGTTCAATGGACCCCGTGTTCGGGCACTCCGTGTTCGGGCACTCCGTGGGCGGGCACCCGGTGGGTGGGGAATGCCGGTGCAGGCGATTTAGTCATCCCTCAGCCATTCGCACCGATTGAGACGATTCTCTATTTCGCGCGTCAGCTGCCGGTATTTTGGACTGCCCACCAAGCCGATGGTCTGGCGAAAGTTTTCGGCTGTGAGATGCTCGGGCAAGTCTTCAGCGGGAGGGAAGAAGTCGCTCGGTTTAAACTCCAAGTCGATGCGTTGGGCGAGTGCGGCTGCCGAGTCGCGCGAGCGGGTGGCAGCGGCTGCAAAGCGAATTCCCGCCTGATCGGCCAGCAAATCGCCGAATGAAAAACCACTCCCTCCGGACAGGGAATCGAGTTCCTCTTTGAGCAAGCCACTGGCGCTGCTGACAAAGGGATGGGTGGCGACGGCGATCGCGGCGCTGAGGGCAAAGTGCCGAGGCCAGTCCTCGCGACCATGGAGAGCCGCTCCGGAGCGGGCCCGGAGCAGTTGCTGGAGCAGTGCCGGTTCGAGTGAAATCCGGGCGAACTTGGCAAAACTCTCATCGCCAACCGCGATCCCGAGGGCGAGGATTGCCGAGCGATTGGCGGCGAGTCTTGAGTCGGCGGTCAGTTCGCCCTCAAGTGGAGCGAAAAGGTTGCGCAGGATGGCGGGGAGCCGCTGCTCACCGGGCGGAAGTTGATCGACAGCCGCCGCGAGTCTCAGGAGCCGGTCGTGGGTCGCTTGGCGAGTGGACGCCGAAATTCCGCCGAGGAAAATCCAAGCTCCGAGTGCGCAGGCGATGGCCGTCACCAGCAGCAGAGGTTGCCACTGGCGATAGAGGAGTGCGACTCCGGCGGCGACTCCGAAAAAGCAGGCCACGACTGCGACAGCCGAGTTGGTCCCGACCGGAAAGTCCCCCGAGTTCAACAGGTAAACCAGCGAGCGGAGGGCAAACAAGGCGAGCGGCACCAGCGCGAGTTGCAGAAGGCGGGCGCGGCGCGATCCAAAGCGAGTCAAAGAGACGCCGGTCAGCCCACCGACGAGCCCATAGTAAAGACCTTGAAACCCGATCGTCGCGACCAAATAGGCAATCTTGTTCTCGCCACCGAGGAGCTTTTGAGTTTGCGCAACCAATAGATCCGGCGGCAGCAGCGGAACCGGGCCGAGCAGAATCAGGGCCAGGACGAGACCGGCGGTGACGAGCTTTTTGGGGGAACGAAACGGAAGCATGCTGGCGGGGCGAAGCGACTGGGCGAGGGAGGGCTGCCTGCTGGGCAGGGAGTTCTCCATGGTAGTTCGAGGGGCGAGCAGAGAGTAGGGATTTGCGGGGAATTCATCAATCCCGTTGAGGAACGTCGCAGGAGCGGTGATCAGGGTGAAAACAGGGCGATTGGGAGTTCGCCGGGGGGAGGCTCAAAGCAGGGGGCTGAGGAGCCGGCAGACATTTTGGCTGAGTTGCCGGAGATAGCTTCGCTGACGCCACGCCGAGAGTTGCAGCTCGCGGCTGCGGGAAAAATAGCGTTTTTGCTGGTTTATCAGATCTTCGGTCAGCTGGCGGTCGTATGCCAGCAGGCTGATCTCGGCGTTGAGTACAAACGAGCGAATGTCCATGTTGCTGGAGCCAATCAGGCACACTTCTTCGTCAATGCTGAGGTGTTTGGCGTGCAGGAATTCGCCTTGAAAGAGGTGGATTCGCACACCCGTCTCGAGCAATTCCTCGTAATACGACTGTTGAGCCTGGCCAACGAGGAATTGATCCTCCACCTCGGAGACGACGAGGTGGACTTCGACTCCGCGCATCGCTGCCGTCTGGAGGGCATGCTGCAACGACTCATCGGGGATGAAATAAGGCGTCGTCACCACCACGCGCTGGCGGGCGTTGTGGATCAGCAGCACGACGAGCCGTTGCGTGCTCTGACTGGAATAAGTCGGCCCACTGGGCAAGACTTGGGCTGGTTGGCTGCCCGTAGCTTGAGGCTCGGGGAAAAACTCTGGAGCATCGAGGACTTCGTTCGTTTCCAGGTGCCAATCGGACACGAAGACAAATTGAAATTCGAGGGCGATCGGGCCGGTTGCACGCACGACCAGCTCTTCGTAAGTAATCCCCGCCTTGAACGTCGGGCTGATCAGGTTCTGCGATCCGGTGTAGGCGACTTGACCGTCGATGACGGCGATCTTGCGATGGTTACGGAGATCCCCGCGGCGGGCGAACTGCCGCCAGATTCCCGTCTTCAGCATCTCGATCAAGTGCACGCCACTGTGAGCGAGAGCCGAGCGCAGTCCGGGCAGCATTCGCTTGGAGCCGAGCGCGTCGACGAGAACACGGCATTGGACGCCCCGTTGGGCCGCGCGCTGGAGCGCCTCGATCACGGGCTGGGTGACTTCATCGGCCGCGAAGATGTAATAGAGCAAATGCACGTGATGGCTGGCCGCATCGATATCCGCCGCAAGCCGTTCGATACTCGCCACATAGTCGGGGAGAAGTTGCAGCGTGTTGCCGCCCAGAATCGGGAGCCGGCCGGTATTGGCCGCCAGTTGGACGGCAGTATTCAGGTCGGGGCCAACATCGGGATGAGTCAGGTTGGGGCTCGCCCTGAGTCGTTCTCCCACCGGAGCGAGCAGCCGGAGCAACTGTTCGTTCCGCCGCCGTCGGGAGGCGGGCATGGTGGGGCGGCCGATCAGCCAGTAGAGCAGAATTCCGAGACTGGGGAGAAAGAAGATCAGGAGCAGCCAGCCTTTGGCTGCTTCGGGCGAGCGGCGGTTCGGGATCCAGAGCAGCATGCCGAGCCGGATCAGCCACTCACCCAGCAAATAGAGCGTCGACCAGGTGGTCCAGTGATTGAGCTCAAAAATCAAGCGTCACCCTCTTTTCGGGGATTGTCCCGGGAGTGTCCTTCGCGCTGTTCTCGTACCGGCGTCCGCCCGCTCCGCATTTCATCCAGCGACTATCGTCCGGCAAAGGTTCGGCTTTGGCAAGTCGGAGCAATCAGCGCGGGGGCGAGGCGGAATTGGCTTCCGATAAGCCGGGTCCCGCGATCGGCTCTGCTTTAATAAAGACGTCGACTTGCTGTCCGACAAAAACCTCTGTCTGGTTGGGTCGGACGGCAAAGATGACCTGCAAGACCCGAGTGTCGACACGCTCCGTGTTGTTCCCGGTCAAAGCCTGTTTGGGGATCACGTAGGGCTCGACCCGGACGAAATCGATTTCCAGTCGATCGTCGGCACTGCCGCGAACGATGGCGGAAGCATCCGAACCGGGGCGAAATCTGGGGATGTCGTTCTCGTCGACATCGACTCGCACATGAGGTTGCCCCATGTCACCGAGGACGATCAGGTCCTTGCTGGCCGGAGTCCCGACAAACTCACCCGGCCGGATGTTGACCTGAAGGACGACGCCATCGAGGGGAGCGCGAACCAGAGAGCGATCGATTTCAGTCTGGATTTGCT
>Ga0315905_10006640_pt1 | contig 11764 bp, 11 predicted proteins | sample LakEriMetagenome_5_FD_203522 | JGI IMG/M metagenome (GOLD analysis project Ga0315905, IMG submission 203522) | Freshwater fungal communities from buoy surface, Lake Erie, Ohio, United States - Buoy 4 MA121 | ecosystem: Environmental > Aquatic > Freshwater > Lake | place: USA: Lake Erie, Ohio...
ATGCAGCTCTTGCAGCAGCAGATGCAGCAGATGCAGCAACAGCTGCAGCTCAGGATGCATCAGATGCAGTTGCAGCACTTTCAGCAACTGTTGCTAAGTTGGTCGCAAGCCTCAAGGCTCAGATCACATCATTGACTAACCTAGTCATCAAGATCCAGAAGAAGGTCAAGGCTTAATTAGCCCCCTTTAACTGAAAAGATCAAAACCGAATCCCGGTTCCCCTTCGGGGGAGCCGGGATTCGGCCTTTCTACAGTTAAGATTAAGGTATGTTGAATTTCGCTGAGGAAAAGTTATTATCCAAAATAATTTCTTTTGGTGCTTTTTTTACAACAGTTTTCGTTATCAGTGGAAGTGTCACTGATCCAGTAAATGTAACAAAACTGGTCTCCTTAGGAGTTATCAGTTTCGCTGCGTTAGGAGTTCTTTCAACTAGTTCGATCCTGGTTAAATTTAGAGAATCTATTTTGATTTGGGCTGCGCTTGGAATTTTTTTAGCTGCCTCTATCACGAGTGTGCTGATGAGTGACTCACCAATCAGTCAAGGGATTTATGGCTCGTATGGAAGAAATAATGGATTCATTGCATATGTTTTTTTAGCCTTAGTTCTAGCGTCAGCCGCATCATTTAGATCGAGGGAAAGTTTTAAGAGGGTTATTAAGGCACTGCTTGCAGCTGGGATATTGAATATTGTGTATTGCCTTTGGGTTATATTGTTTGGTGATTTTATGGGCTGGAACAATCCTTATGGAAATATTCTAGGAACACTCGGGAACCCAAATTTTATTGGCTCTTTTTTGGGAATTTTCATAGCAGCGTATCTTGCCTACGGTTTAGGAACAACCACACCAAAATGGTTTAAGTACTCACTTCTAATCGTCATTCCCTTAACCGCATTTGAAATTTATGATTCCCACGCAATTCAAGGTCGAATTGTGGGAGTAACAGGAATAGGAATTGTGGGATATTTCCTCATAAAGTCGAAATTCAATTCTGCAATAACGCTCAGTTACCTAGCTGCAGGGGCCATAGCTGGAGTGTTCGCTCTCTGTGGAGCTCTTCAAATCGGCCCTTTGACTTCCTTGATTTATAAGACATCTGTGTCACTGCGGGGACAGTATTGGCTGGCTGGCTGGAATACGGGAGAGTCTCATCCAATTTTTGGTGTCGGGATGGACGGATTCGGCGACTGGTACAGAAGGTCGCGAGATGCGCGATCAATTGAATTGCCAGGGGTGAATACAGTTGTAAATGCGTCCCACAATGTTCCTTTGGATATGTTTGCTTTTGGTGGGTGGCCATTATTTATTGCTTACATTTTTATCATGGGCTTGGGTGGTTGGGCGATTATTCGAACAACTCTCAGAGTAAAGAAATTTGATCCAATTTTTGTCGGTCTTGTGACATCGTGGGTTGGATATCAGTTGCAGTCAATAATAAGCATTAACCAAATTGGCTTGGCAATCTGGGGGTGGCTACTGACAGGTGCCCTAATTGCTTACGAGAAAGTTACGAGAGATTCGTCAACTGTTTCTGAGTCGGAGATGACGATTACAAGATTGAGAGCGCAAAAAGTTGAACAAGAAGTAAAGCCTTTGCTTTTTGCTTCAATGTTTGCGTTAGCAGGGCTAGTAATTTCATTACCACCCCTTACTGCTGATTCCAAATGGCGTAGTGCGCAAGTAGAAAGGACCGTACAAGCATTAGAGGCAACTCTGGAATATCAATATTTCAATCCCCAAAATTCAATGAAATATATGACCAATATTCAAACACTCGAGCAAAGTCAGTTGTTTGAATTAGCACACAAGTACGCAATTGAGGCTGTGAAGTGGAACCCAGAAAGTTTTGAACTTTGGAAATTAGTCTACTTAATCAAAAATTCAACACCGGAGGAAAGGGCGGGAGCTTTGCGCAATTTGAAGCGATTAGACCCTTTAAATCCGGATGTGACTTCCGTCAAATGAAAATTGCAATTATTGGACAAGGTTATGTGGGTCTAACCATTTCAGCTTTTGCAGCTGAGTATTTTGAGGTGTTCGGCTTCGACAATAATTCAAGACTTGTTCAGCGATTGAATAGCGGTATATCTCATATTGAAGGCGTAGAGGGCTCAATTTTACAGCGAAGGATTAAGGCTGGGCGATACCGTGCAACAAACGACGGCCAGGACATTGCAGATGTTGATTTAGTTGTTATTGCCGTACCGACTCCGCTTACCGGCAATCGTAAACCTGATTTGAGTTTTATTGATGAAGCCTGTAAAACAATTGGGGAAAACATCAAAAAGCCAGTGTTGATTATTAACGAATCGACGTCATTTCCTGGAACACTCCGCAATTACATCAAACCCGCAATTACAAAGTATTCAAAGGGTCCCATTGAACATTTGTATGCGATCTCACCCGAAAGAGTTGATCCAGGTCGTGGTGATTTCAATCAGAAAAATACCCCACGTTTGTACGCAGGTTTAACCCCTGAAGCATCGGCAAAAACCAAAGAGTTCTACTCAAAGTTTTGCGATAATTTAGTGGAAGTCTCTTCCCCTGAAGTTGCCGAAGCCGCGAAGTTGTTTGAAAATACGTTTCGCCAAGTAAATATTGCGTTAGTTAATGAATTTGCTCAGATAACTCATTCTCTTGGAATTAGTGTTTATGAGACTTTGGATGCAGCGAATACCAAACCATATGGGTTTATGAAATTCACACCCAGTGCAGGGGTGGGAGGACATTGCATTCCTGTGGACCCAACGTATTTGGCTGCGGTCGCAGAAGAGAATGGTGCTCCAGCTACATTCATACGCCGAGCAAACGAAGTTAACCTAGAGATGTCCGAGTACATCGTTAATCGCGTACAAGCAGATAACGACGGAAGTTTGCAAGGGAAAAGTGTTCTCGTGGTTGGTGTCTCTTACAAGCCAAATGTCGCTGATGTAAGAGAAACTGCAGCTGAATTAGTTATCAAACACTTACGTGGTCGTGGCGCAGTCGTCTCTTGGCACGATGATGTCGTCGGTACATGGCAGGGAGAGAGTTCTGCGCCATTGTCTGGCGCTGATATCACTGTGGTCATCACTAAACATGATGTTGTGAATGAGCGAGATATTTTGGTAAGTGCGCCATATGTATTTGATACGACCGGAAAAGTTGCCGGAGCTAAAGGACTTTAGATTTAAATTAATTCTTGAGGCTTGTAGCAACGCTATCGATAATTGCATCAAGGCTGTGATTAGGCGTCCAGCCGATATTCTTTTTGATCTTAGAGATATCAGGAACTCGGCGTTGCATATCTTCAAAACCTGCAGGGTAGGCATCCGTGTACGGGATGAATTTGATCTGCGAAGCTGATTGGGTACGTTCGATAACCTTTTCGGCGAGCTCTTTGATTGTGGTTTCACCTGTTCCGCCAACATTGAAGTAATCACCGATGGTGGAATCTGTATCCACCAGGTTTAAGACTGCTCTTACTGCATCTTCAACATGGCAGAAGACCCGGGATTGACTTCCATCGTCATAGATTACGATGTCTTGGTTGCTGAGGGCGGCCTCTATAAAGCGGGGAACGACCATTCCGTATTGGCCAGTTTGGCGTGGACCGACAGTGTTAAAGAATCGAACTGTGGTGACCTTCAGGCCATGCGTTTTGTGAAGAGTGTGAGCAACCGCTTCCTCTAGTGCTTTGGCATCGGAGTAAGTCCATCGGATCTTTTGCGGAGCACCGACTACACGATCAGATTCTTCGTTTAGCGGTTGGTTGGGGTTTTTGCCGTAGATCTCAGAGGTAGATGCAATAAGTAGGCGCTTGTTGTGCTTGGTTGCAGCATGAAGCACAACTTCAGATCCATTGAAGTTACGGTCAATGGATTCGATGGTGTGTTCCATGATGTTCTTAACGCCAAGGGCTGCGGCCATGTGAAAGACAACGTCTGATTCGGCGACTAACCTGTCAACGAGGTCTTTGTCGCGGATGTCGCCTTCATGGAGGGTTATTTTGCCTTCGAGGTGAGCGATATTCTTCTTCGAACCAGTGGATAGATTGTCGAGGATTGTGACGCTATCACCGCGGGCGATGAGGGCATCCGCAAGGTGAGATCCGATGAATCCAGCACCACCGGTGATGAAAGCGCGCATGGGAGTGAGTCTATCTTTTTTCGTACAGTGTTAAGTGCTGGCTCGGGTTCCACGCAGGTGGTTCTCAGGAAAGTAAGAGATGGTTGAGGCATGAAAAGCACTGGGGCCACATTTAAGAAGCACTCATCAGCTGGGGTTGATTGGGCGTCCTGGTTCTTAGGCATTGGCTTGGGGCTGACTTTGGCTCTACAGGCGACGACGATGCGAAAGAGCGATATCTCATCCGTCTATGCGGTGGTGGCATCTGTCTCGCGTTTGACAGCCCTTACGGGAACATTCTTTGCGGTGGTGGGGATCTTCTTGATTGCACGTATTCCGTGGGTTGAACGCGGGGTGGGACACGATCGATTGGTGACGTGGCATCGAAAGCTGGGGCCATGGAGTCTCTATCTGATTGGGGCCCACGTTCACTTTATTGTCATCTCCTCCGCTGGGCAAGATGGCGAGATGTTGGCTGTTGAGATGTGGTGGATGCTGAACACGATGTCATGGATGTGGGCGGCGCTTGCTGGCTTTGTATTGATGGTGATGGCTGGGGTTACGTCATATAAAAAAGCACGAGCAAAGATGAGTTATGAGACATGGTGGATTATCCATATCTATACATACATAGCTATTGCGGCATCCTTTATGCACCAGGTGCTTAATGGTCAGATGTTTGTGGGCCATCCACTCAATCGTCTGTATTGGACTTTTCTCTATGTGGCGATGGCAGTCTGTGTTATCTACTACCGCTTTGGAATTCCTTTGTGGCGCTCACTTCAACTTAATCTTGTTGTGGACAAAGTAGTTGTTGAAGGACCAGGAGTTATCTCGGTGATTATGAAGGGGCGCAACTTGCAGAAGTTGGCCGCTGAAGGCGGACAGTTCTTTGGGTGGCGCTTCTTAACCCGTGGTCACTTCTTGATGTCACATCCTTACTCTCTGTCAGCAGCACCTACGCAACACTTTTTACGTGTGACGATTAAAGATTTAGGAGATCACTCAAGTTCTGTGGCTTATCTAAAAAGGGGTACTCGTGTATTTGTTGAGGGACCGTATGGTGCCTTTACTGCAGGGCGTGCAACGCGTCCGCATATTGTGATGGTCGGTGGAGGTGTTGGAATTACTCCGATTCGTGCGCTTATGGATGAGTTTAATAACGGTGTGCAGCTCGATGTTATTTATCGTGCATCAAAGAAAGAAGATTTGGTCCTCAAAGAAGAGCTTGATTACCTCGAGGCAAATTCGGGGGGCACGATTCGTGTTCATTACCTGGTGGGATCTCGTAAGGATCATCCGATGGATGCCAAGGCGCTGAAAGTGTTGGTCCCTCGGATTTCTGGCTCAGATATCTACATCTGTGGCCCTGGGCCGCTTGTAGAGACCGTAAAACAGGCTGCGCAGGATCTAGGAGTGCCCAAGAACCGCTTCCATGATGAGGCCTTTGCCTTTCACCCAGATTAGGGATTAGTAGGGATGGCACTGTTCGGGCTCAGTTACTTCTCAGGATTAGTGGAGATAGTAAAGACATGAAACGTGTACTCCTAATAGCAGGCGGCACAGTTGGCGGACTTGGTGCTGTCCTCGCAATTACACCGCCGCAATTTACGGCAACTCAGAGTGTTGATTCACTTTCAGGCGGGCTGCCAATCGGCAGCGCAACACAGACAACGCCTGCGGCGACGCAGGCGGCGCAAGCGCCAGCTGCAACAAAAGCCGCGGCGACGAAATCAGCGGTTGCTACAAAGAAGGCAAGCTCTCAACCAAGTGCAACCGCATCTGCAACGCAGAGTGCAGCTAGTGATCCAACACCTACTCCGACTGCAACGAAAACAACTGTAGCTCCTGCACCTGCTTCTGGCGGCTATTCAGGCACTGTTACAGGTGCTTCGTTTAACGCTCGTAACTACGGGACACTTTCTGCAACATTAACTTTTAGTAATGGAAAAATTACAAATGTGAGTGCCTCACAGTCACCACGTTCATGGAGCCAGAATTCGCTTTCAGCGTTACTACCTTTTGTTAATGGTGAAAAAATTACCATTGAACAGGTGAAGCAGTATTCATCGGCGCAGTTGCCGTGTGGCACATCAAATAGTTGTCGATCACAGGCGTCTTATACAGCCGATGCTTTCTGGTCATCGGTAAAGTCTGCAATCTCCAAGGCTGGGTTGTGAGCATAAAGCGATTTGTTGAGACCTGGGGAACAGTTGTTGTTATTGAGGCAACATCCTCAGTGTTAGATGAAGTTGCTGTGAGTGCTGCTGTTGATGAAGTTGAGCAATTTTTCTTTTCAGTAGATCAAGACTTCTCAACATATAAAGAAAACTCGCAGGTGTCGCGAATTCGTCGTGGTGAGCTCAAGATTGAAGGTGCTAGCCAATACGTGCAACAGGTGTGGGCATTGTGTGAGTTCTCTCGTGATTTAACTCTGGGTGCCTTTGATCCGTGGAAAGCCGAAGGTGGCTTTGATCCATCAGGGTTAGTAAAGGGATGGGCTGCTGAAGTAGGTGCGCAGATGCTTGTTGAGGCAGGGATTGAGAGCGTTTTGATTAACGCCTCAGGAGACATTGTTCTGCGCGGCGGAAAGCCTGACGGTGGACCGTGGAATATTGGCATTGCAAGCCCTGATGATGTTGAAAAGTATGTGAAGTTCTTTGATGTGGTCGATGGTTCTGTTGCCACCAGTGGTGATTATGAAAAGGGTGCACATATCGTTGATCCCCATACGGGGTTGATTGCTATTGGCGCACGGTCTGCAACGGTTATTGGCCCTGATGGGGCTATCTGTGATGCGCTGGCAACAGCGCTGATGGTGGATGGAATTGATGCCCAGAAGTGGATTGGGCGAGCAGAGCTTGCTGATTACAGTTTCTGGACAATCAACCGCCATGATGGCACAGCCTGGTCCTATGGTTTCAATAAGGGGTATTGAGTACGGCAAGATAGGCGCGTGGTTACAACCGGTGGGTTTACAAGCGTTGGCTTAGCTCTTGAAGCCAAGGCTTTGCAGTTGTCATCGTTGACGCAAGGAGAAGCACTTGAAATCGGTGCGATTGCACAAGCGATTGGTTTAGAGCGAGGATTGCCGATTGCTGTTGAAGTTCGAATGAAAGATTGGATTGTTTTTCACGCATCGCTACCTGGATCAGATACAGAAAATGACTGGTGGATTGGTCGCAAAGCGCGCGTTGTGAATTTAACGGGGCGTTCAACAATGCATGAGCGAGTTATAGCTGAAGAGCAAGGAATTGATTGGCATGTAAGCAAAGGCTTGGAAGAAGAGCTCTATGCCATCCATGGAGGCGGTCTTGCGCTGAACGTAGTTGGTTTAGGATTAACAGGTATTTTGATTATTAGTGGGTTACCCCAGGTTGAGGATCATCTACTGGGCGTTGAAGTGATTACTGAGTATTTGGCACGCAAGGGAGAACAGCAGTGAGCATCTGGGTGTGTGGTGAGGTGCTCATTGATTTGATTCCGGGTAGTGATGGTGTGCGAGTTGCACATGTGGGTGGAGGGCCGGCAAATACAGCCAAAGCGCTGGCGCGCTTGGGTCACGATGTGCAATTTATTGATGGAATATCAAGTGACCAATACGGGCAGATGTCTCGTAATGAACTTCTTAATGATGAAGTAAAACTTGATTTAGCTTTAAAGAGCGATAAGCCAACCTGCACAGCTGAAGTAACACTTGCTGCCGATGGAGGTGGTTCCTATGTGTTTAACATCGATGGAACAGCAACTTTTGATTTCTCATTGGATTGGTTGCCAGATCCTTCTCGCTATAAGCCACAGGTGCTCCACATAGGCACTCTGGTAACAGTTATTGAGCCAGGTGCTGATGTTCTCTATGACTGGGCTATTCGTGTGGCTGAGTTTGCACCCATTGTCTATGACCCAAATATTCGCCCATCGGTGATGGGAGATCGAGATAGGTATCAAGCATCTGTAGAGAAGTGGGCTGCTATTTCATCTGTTATAAAAGTAAGTGACGATGATGTGGAGTGGCTATATCCAGGTGAGAGTGTTGAAAGTGTTGCACAGCGTTGGATTAACGATGGCGCTGCCCTTGTTGTGATTACTCGTGGCATAAATGGACTACTTGGAGTTAGTGCAGGTGGCTCTGTGGAAGTACCGGGTGTGAAGATTGAGGTTGCAGATACTGTTGGGGCAGGAGATACAGTGGGTGCAATCATTGTTGAAGCGATGATTGAAAAGGGAATTCTTAACTTAACTGATGAAGTATTGAAGGCAACTCTGCATCGCGCAGCAGTTGCTGCTGGAATTACATGTTCTCGTAAGGGCGCACAGCCTCCTTACAAACATGAGTTGAAGGGCATTTGATGCAATTTATTGATGATGCAGAGTTTCAAGTCGCAATCGATCTCGATGGTGGTGGGAAAATCACATCAGTTAAGTGGCGCGAGATGGAATTTACTGTGCCCTTTAGGGGCAGTGTTCTCTCCAACGGTTGGTATCCAATGGCACCATGGGCTGGGCGTATTCGTGATGGATTGATTACTTCTAGTTCAGGTGTGGAACATCAGCTGCCTACAAATATCGATCCACCTAATGCAATTCATGGATTTGGATTCTCATCCTCCTGGCAAGAGATTGGCCCTGGTCGTTCTTTGCTGCATCTGCCAAAGCCATATATGGGTGCGACAGTGGAGCAGACTATTGAAGTCTTAGATGATGCAATCCGTTGGTCACTTGAATACGATGACAATGGTTGTGATATTCCTATTTGGCTTGGCATGCACCCATGGTTTGCTCGCGATCTAGAACGAGGCGGAGCTGCAGAGATTGAATTTAGCGCTGCCAAGATGCTCAAGCGTGGTTCTGATGGACTTCCCACAGGTGAGCTCATTAGTCCAACCCCAGAACCTTGGGATGATGCATTTACTGAGATTCGTGGAACTCCTGCAGTGATTTGGGAAGATGTCGCGCGTATCGATATTGAATCTGATGCGCCTTGGTGGGTTGTTTATAGTGAAGATTCTGATGGAGTCTGTCTTGAACCACAGACTGCGCCGCCAGATGCCGCAAACCTTGGAATCAGTGGCGAGAACTACATCGAAGCTTTGTTTGTTTTCTCTGAAGGTTAAATAGGATTACTTTTATGAGCACTCAGATTAATCGTCAACACCTTAAAGAACTTCGCGCAAAGGAAGAACAGCGCTTTCTTGATACTCATAAGAAATCAGCTGCTGCCTTTGAAGATTCTAAGAAGGTCATGCATGAAGGTGTGCCGATGTCATGGATGGCTAAGTGGCCAGGTGCTCATCCTGTGTTTGTGAAAGAAGCCAAAGGTGCGCGCTTTACCGATGTTGATGGCCATACCTATGTTGATTTCTGCTTGGGCGATACGGGATCAATGACAGGACACTCACCTGATGCAACGGTTGCTGCAATCCGCGAGCAGGTGGGTAAAGGCATTACAGCGATGCTGCCAACAGAGGATGCTGCGATTGTCTCTGGTTTATTGAAGGAACGTTTTGGCCTGCCTTTGTGGCAATTTACCGTGTCGGCAACTGATGCCAACCGTCACGTTATTCGCTACTCACGCATGATTACAGGACGTAGCAAGATTGTTGTGATCGATCGCTGCTATCACGGCTCTGTCGATGAAACCTTTGCATCGCTAGATGATGCAGGTTTCACGGTAAAGCGCGAAGGAAATATTGGCGCTCCCGTTGATCTTGATGTCACAACTCGCGTCGTTGAATTCAATAATTTAACTGCCATGGAGAAAGCACTTGCCCATGGTGATGTTGCAGCAATCTTGATGGAACCTGCCATGACCAATATCGGCATTGTTCTGCCGCAAGATGGTTATTTGGTTGGCGTGCAGGAGCTTGCAAAGAAGTTTGGAACATATTTGATTATTGATGAGACTCACACAATCTCTGTGGGTCCTGGTGGAATGACGAAGGCACTCGGGCTAACACCTGATTTCTTAACGATTGGTAAGGCACTTGCTGCTGGTATTCCAACAGGAACTTTTGGAATGACTCAAGAAATTGCAGATGCCATTAAGAAGATGGTGGAACTTGAAATCATCGACCTTGGCGGTATTGGTGGAACTCTTGCAGGAAACGCGCTCTCACTCGCTGCGATGAAGGCAACGTTGACTGAAGTCCTCACTGAAGCAAAATTTGCAAAGATGATTGAACTAGGAAATCGTTGGTGCGATGGCATTGATGCAGCAATTAAAGAATTTGATCTTGATTGGCACTGCAATCGTTTAGGTGCACGTGGTGAGTACATCTTTAAAGGTAAGCAGCCTGTAACAGGTAAAGAGGCTGCTGATTCAGGTGACTTCGAACTAGAGCAGTACATTCACCTGCGTCTACTTAATGATGGTTATTTGATTACGCCTTTCCACAACATGGCCCTGATGTGTCCAGATACAACTGAGGCAGATGTTGATGGCCATACGGCAGCCTTTAGAACAATGTGTGCGGAGTTGGTGCGGTAGCGTTAAGTAAAGAATGCTTCTAGTAGCCTTAGGTCATCAGAAAGAGGATGAAATGAAAGTTTTGGTTACGGGTGGAGCAGGCTTTCTTGGATCTCACCTTTGTGAAAAGTTACTTGATTCTGGACATGAAGTCCTTTGCGTAGACAATTTGTTTACTGGTTCAAAAGAGAACATCAAGCATCTGCTTACAAACCCAAATTTTGAGTTTCTGCGACATGACGTGACCTTCCCTTTATACGTTGAAGTAGACCAGATTTATAACCTTGCGTGTCCAGCGTCTCCGAAGCACTATCAAAGCGATCCCACACAGACGACGAAGACGAGCGTTATCGGTGCAATCAATATGTTGGGTCTTGCTAAAAGAACAGGTGCTCGAATTTTGCAAGCCTCGACTTCAGAAGTTTATGGTGATCCAGAAGTCCATCCTCAGCCCGAGGAATATTGGGGGAAGGTTAACCCAATTGGTATCCGCAGTTGTTACGATGAAGGCAAACGTTGCGCTGAGACGCTATTTTTCGACTATCACAGGCAACACGGTGTCGAGATTAAAGTCATGAGAATTTTCAATACTTATGGACCGCGAATGGATAAAAATGACGGCCGTGTTGTCAGCAATTTTATTGTTCAAGCCCTACAAGGTGCAGATATCACAATTTATGGTGATGGCACACAGACACGGAGCTTCTGCTATGTGGACGATTTGATTATTGGAATGATTGCTCTAATGAATTCCCCAAAGGAGATAGTTGGCCCTATGAATATAGGGAATCCAAACGAATTTAGTATTTCTGAACTTGTCACTGAAGTTGTGGCGCAGACAAAATCAAAAAGTAAAGTTATTCGGCTCCCGCTACCAGAGGATGATCCGCGCCAACGACAACCCGATATCACAAAGGCCAAGACCATTCTTGGCTGGTCTCCGAAGACAGAGCTGCAAGAAGGATTACAAAAAACTATTCAATACTTTGAAAATCTGAGTTAATTAAACCCAAGGGATTGATAGAGACCCTTGCCAGCAATGTTGTCATCATCGACATACAAGATTGATTGCTTAATGCCCTTTTCTTTCAGGTAGATAAGGCCTTCTGTGCAGACTGCCTTACCAATGCCTTTACCGGATTCTGATGGATCAACGCCGATTACATAGAGCTCACCGATGGGATCTTGCTT
>Ga0315905_10006646_pt1 | contig 11760 bp, 9 predicted proteins | sample LakEriMetagenome_5_FD_203522 | JGI IMG/M metagenome (GOLD analysis project Ga0315905, IMG submission 203522) | Freshwater fungal communities from buoy surface, Lake Erie, Ohio, United States - Buoy 4 MA121 | ecosystem: Environmental > Aquatic > Freshwater > Lake | place: USA: Lake Erie, Ohio...
CCGAGAGGTATTCAACGATGTCGCCCACGTCAAAGATGAGGTCATCAGTGAGCGAATCCTGAACAACTTCACCATTGAGAGTGCATGTCATGTGTAAGGCATCGCGGTTAGGGAGATCTTTCGCATCGACGAGCCAAGGACCAAATGGTGAGTAGTTTTTGCGGCTCTTGCCCAAGTCGAAGTGGGGTGGTGATGCTGCGAACTGCAATGCACGGTCGGAGATGTCCTGGCCCACAGCAACACCTGCAATGTGATCCCAGGCCTTTGCCTTCGGAATGTCTCGTCCACCGCTACCGATTACAACAACGAGTTCGACTTCCCAGTCGATTGCACCGCCCACAATTGGAACATCGGCGTATCCACCAGCAATAGAAGAAGTGAACTTTGCAAAGGTCAATGGTGTCTTCGGTGGTTCCATCCCGCTTTCTTCGGCATGTGACTTGTAGTTCAAGCCGATTCCGAACGACTGCAATGGCCAGGGTGACGGAGCATCGAGAGTTGCGACATCGACAGGAGTGCCCTCGCTGGTGACAGTGGCTGCGAATGCGCGCACTTCGTCCCATCGGCGAAACGCATCAATAGGTTCGGACGAGAACTTTCCACCGCTTGCCTCGGCGAGATCGACCACATTGTTATTTGGACCAACGACGAGTTGGGCACGACCGTACAGAGAGGCGAAACGAAAGCTCATAATGGTTATGCTACCTGCGACACACTGACGGGTAGAGCAACAAGAGATGCGGGAACTAATCTCGGTGTCTATGCCTGAGAACGAAGAACAAAAGTTTCAGCATCTGCCTGATCTCAAGAAGAAGCAGGATTGCATGTCGTGCGGTTCTCCGTTTGCGACAGCGTGGAGCACGTCGGATGGCACAGCATGGTTGTGCCGCGAGTGTGCAAACCTGCACGGACTCGGTTGTCCATAAGAACTACGCGAGTACTTTGCGCAAGCCCTTTGTCGCGGAGACCCCGACCTTGTTGAAGATGGGACCAAGGAAGAGGTTGAGTGGGCTAACAATCCAATTAGCTGTAAGAACTGCGTCATAGGTGACATCGCATCCGGTTGCGGTAGCTGACACGGTGACGCGGTCAACAGAAGTAAAAATTCTGTTGACTCCGCGAACCAAAACATTTGAGTACTCGTCGAACTCGAGTGTGGTGTAGCGCAACACTGATGGCTTGCCGCCAAGTCCACGAACGGTGATGTCGAACACGGTGTTCAAACCGGGACTATCTCCATTGATTTGTTCTACTTTGATGATGTTTCGGTCCCACTGCGCAAAATTGCGCAAGTCAGACATGAACCGAAAGGCTTCCTCCACCGTCTTCGAGCTCTGAATCGTTGTTGTGAAGTGGGCCATGTGAAGTCTCCTGACGTAGACGAGAGTATCGCCACCACAGGACTGTACCGACAACTATCGGCGTGAACCATGTGAGGAAGCGATACAGAAGGGTTGTCCCGGTTGCATCCAAAGTGGACACCCCGGCACGTTCCAGCAAAGCAATAAGGCCAAGCTCAGCGATTCCAGCCGCACCAGGTATTGGAGACAGTGCAATCAGCACGCGAATCAGAGAGAATGCAACGAGCGCCTCGTAGACGGTAAGCCCTTTGACACCAAAGACATTCGCGGCAATAAGAAGACAAAAGAAGCCTGCCCCAAGCGTGGACAGTGAACTTAACAAGATCATGAAGCGGCGTTGCTTGATGAGCGTGCGCAGACTCATTCGAAGTTCGTCAGTGAAGAACCTGGGATCTGCTCGCTCAATGAATGCGCGAGTGCGCCAATACTTTCGAGGAACGAAACGATTGAGAAATTGCTGTAATCGGTGTCCGATTCGTCCCACGATGGCGAACAGTGTTGGACGATTTAACGCAACCCACCAGAACAATGCGGACACGGTGATGAGAAGAAAACCGACGATGCAGACGACCACTTGAAAGCCCTCAAGCCCTTCGCCGAGGACTTTCGGCGACAGCACAACAATCGGTAGCGCCCATGTTGTAAACGATGGAACTACTGCGGTGGCAACAATCGACGCTGCGATTGTTTGCTTGTGCAGATTCAATCGCGAGAACATGTGAATTCGAAGAGCTGTCCCCACAGCTCCACCCCCGAGCGCGATGCCGTAGCCAGCAGACAGTGCAGTTTGATCTGCCGTGATGGCTTTTTGAAGAGGTACTCCTGGAGAACACGCCGCCAAAAAGAATCCGCGGGCAACAATCATCGTGATGGCGGCGAATAGCAGCGGGAATGCTTCAAGTGGATGAACCTGTTGAAGGCGGGAAAATATATCGTTAAGTAGTTCGCGCTGAAAGATGCTCAGTGTTGTCACGATGACAAGGGCAACGAGAAGCGGGATGATTTTGCGCATTTGAGATGACGGTATCTCTGTCACATTGCGTTGCTTGCCAAAAAGACTTCCGTAGTGTGTGACGTGTGATGGACACGTGCCCCGAACCAGTCAAACGAGCGGTCATGGTGCAGCAATGGCAAGATTTGGCCTACATCCATTGGCGTTATCCGATTGAAGAAATTCAGGCCCTTCTTCCTGCGGGCGTAGAGGTCGACTCTTTTGATGGGTCTGCCTGGGTGGGGCTCATCCCATTCTCCATGAGGAACATTGGGTTGCCGCGTATGCCTGCTGTTCCTTATTTCGGATCATTTCCCGAGGTGAATGTTCGAACCTATGTGCGACGGAACGGAGTTCCCGGCGTGTGGTTCTTCTCGCTTGACGTCAATCGATTTTTGCCTGCACTCGTTGCCCGAGTTTCGTATTTCTTGCCGTACTGCTGGGGCAAGGCAAGCAACAAGCGGACCGACTCCAATCTTGAGACGGAAGTACGCCGTCGTTGGCCATCTCGTGCTTCAACGTCCATCCGTGTCTCGATTGGTGATCCAATTGAAAGCCCCGATGAATTGTCAGTGTTTTTGTCTGCCCGTTGGGGACTGTATTCGCGGGGGATAGGCAAGGGCGTGCGCTATGCGCCGGTGGATCATGAGACATGGCCTCTGTGGACAGCAAAACTTGAATCGCTCAATGACACTCTTCTCATCGCTGCTGGACTTTCCGCGCCGGTGGGTGATCCACACGTGATGTTTTCACCAGGAGTGTCAGTACGCATCGGTCTTCCACGACGCGCGTAGCAAATAGTTATCGGCGACGTGGTCGCGCCGCAGGCATCCAGTTTTCTCCAGCAATTTCATTGATGTGCTGTACATAGCGTTCACCAACTGGCTCAAGAATCGCAAGGAGTTGCAGAGTGTTTGCTTCACCAAAGTGTTGCCACACCATTTCGCACAATGCATCTGTGCGTTCTTCAACTTCTTGTCGATACGCAATGCCCGCTTCATTCACTACGCCATCGGTGACGAACCCACGCTTCGACAGATTATGCAAACCGATTTCAATCTCTGCATCGTCTGCTCCTCGGCTGCGAGGAATCCATTCCTTCGGATAACCCATCCACGCATCATGCAGTAGCCCTGCTTCGACAAGGCCAATGTTGTCGTTCACGAGAATTCCGAAATGGGAGTCACCGCGCCATTCACGAATGCAGTTCAATGCATTCCATGCAGACATCAGAGGGTCATGAGGTCGTGGCCATGATTTATGCGCTGCAAAGAGAACGCGACCTGATGCGGGAATTACATCAACTGTTGCCCACAAATCCTGCGCCAATGCACTGAATGGCTCGATGATCTGTGGCGTCATCTCAAGAAGGCCCGCGCGAACTGCTTCATCTCGCGCAACTGTGACGTCATGCCAGTTCTCGATGTGAGGAGTGGCGTGCGCAAGTGAGAACTGAATGAACTCACGCTTGATTGTGTAGAAAGCAGCAAAGACAGCTTCTGGACCTGCGATTGCTAATGGTGCACTGCGGTTAGTGATGTAGTGGCCGAGTCCATCTGGAACACCGAGTGCAGCCAGATTGTCTTTTGCTCGTTGATCCCAGAAAATCCACCCTAGAAATTGATGAGATGCAAATGAAGCGCGTCGTGTGAGGTCTGCCCAATCGGTCATGAACAGACCGTAGTGCAGACCCTAGGAATAGTTATGAGTGCAGGATGTTCGTTGAACCGACCAGCGATGTGAGTTCACCGTGAATTTCTTCGGTGCCGTGGTGCGCAACATCGTCAAGTCGACCGATGTACGTGATCGCAACTTCGCCGTTTTCCACGGCGCCACCATCTGTCGTTGCTGGCATCGGGATTTCTTCGCCATAGTTCATGCGCACATAGTAGGAATCTGTGTATCCCTCTTTGGCTTCCAATGTTGCACTTGACATTGCACGAGGAATGATGTGGCCAACACCAGTTCGACGCCATCCCTTGATTTCATTGAGATTGCAGTTTGGAACGTTCACGTTGATTACAACAGGTTCGCTTGGAATGTTTGCCAAGTAACCCTGAACAACGGATGCCGCCACTGTCGCTGCGGAATCCCACTTCTGACCTTTCACCGCATCGTCCCAGCCTTGACCTTCAACGCCAAAGCCGGTGACTGCCTGACTGACTGCGATGCCACTGATACCACCATTACGGGCGGTAATTGCCGCGCCAACAGTGCCTGAGTGATACACAGAACGACCGACGTTTGCGCCAGGGTTGATTCCAGAAACAACAAGATCAAAAGGAGCACCGAATACACCGAGTCGCGCAAAGAATACGCACAATGCTGGTGGCCCAGAGATGGCCCACGCAGTATCAATACCTTCAACCTGACGCTTGTGCACTTCGGGCTGAATGATGTGGAGTGCACCGATTGCGGCACCAGCTCCGGAATACTCCTGGTCAGGTGCAGCGATGACAACTTCACCAAACTGGCGCATGGCACGTGCAAGGACATGCAGTCCTACTGAATCAATTCCGTCGTCGTTTGTGAGCAAAATTCTCATGACTGTTCCTTTTATAAATGAGCGGAGTGGGTGTGCAACAGTTGACAAAATTCGTCAATTGGGAACTTTTCTTGGTCAGAGTCCTTGCCGAAGTCATCCCAACGACGAAGCGAGATGGCCTCAGCTGCATGCGGCATTGCGACAAACCTGTCTGCTTCAGCGTCGTTCATCGGGCCTCCCTGTAAGGCTAGAGATGCAACTGATGCTTCGCTGAGAGATTCAAAGTAACCGTCTTCTCTCGCGCACAACCATCGCTTTGCATCAACATGCATTGCAATAGGTGCAGTCACTGATGGAGGGAAGATGGAAGCGAGCATTCTTGCGGCTGTTGCTTCATGTGCTGTATCAAAAGTGTGTTCCTCAGCGCCATTGGAATCTTCAAGATCTGCGAGGTGGCCGATGTCATGTAACAGAGCTGCAATCACCAGCGAACTTGGTGCATTGTCATTCACCGCCAACTGAGCGCACTGAACACCATGTGCTGTCTGAGATACTTTTTCACTGTAGAAACTTTGTCCCCACTTTTTGAAGAGATCTTCAATTTCAGAGAGTGACATTATTTTGTTCATAGCGGAATTCCTTCAAAGTCGTTGATGAGAGAAATACGTACGGTTCCTGCCGAATGTTGTGTCTCGCGAAAGATTCGAAGTTTTTCCTCGTAGTACGCGTCACGAAGATTTCCTTCTCGTGCAGCGTTGAAGGTCGGATAAATTGCCCGGCGATCTCGTGTCGACTTGTTGGATCCACTTCGATGAGGTGTGTGCGAGTGGAAAAGCAACACATCACCGGGCTCCATTTCAACCGGGTGCCATTCATGGTTCTCTACCCATTCAGTGACGATGCAGCCTCGTTCATCCATCGGAAGAATCTCATGGTGTTGTCCGTCGACCACTTCAAGGCATCCATTGGTCACGTTGCTCTCGTCAATTGCGATCATGCAAGAGATAGAAGTTTCAATAAATGGATAAGCAGGTGCATCTTGATGTGGAGAAAATCCTGCGCCACCGGACAACTTGTAGTTGATTTTTTCCTTATAGAGCGATGCTGGTTCTCCCATCAGGGCAGACACAATCTGAAAGACGGATCCAGTGGTGAGAATGTCTCGTAGGGGCTCATGGAACGGGACAAAGTTTTCGGTACGGCAGAGCTTCGGGCCGTTCTCGGTCATCTCGCGATAGTGCAGCCACTCGCCGTCATCTGGCCACTGCTGAACTTCGCTGATCCAACCTTGTAGGTCCAAAATCTCGCGACCCACAAATGGACGGCATAAGAGCCAGCCATTGCGATGGTAGGAGTCAATCTGGGACTGGGTCACAAGCACGTTGTCATCGTATTAATTCCAGCGCTATAGCGATGCCCCGAACCCCAAATATTCACCTCATCGTCATCGTCAGTATTGATGATTCCCCGTGGAATAGCCGCCATTTTGGGTGGTACCGTTTGCCGTGGTTGACGTTCGCGTCACCAAATAATGGAGGGGGAACCACATGACGTACGCAGGCGATCGCATTTTGTATGACGCAGACACTCACATTATGGAGCTTCCAGATTTCTTGCGGAAGTACGCCGATCCGGACATTCGCGAGGAGCTGCCGCTCGTCGATTACGGCCGTTCGTTGGTGACGGATGAAGAAGTCGCTGTCATCACAGCGAACGGCTCTCGCCATTCCGACGAGCACAGAAATTCTTTGGTTGCACTTGGTGATCGCATGATCACTGAGGTGAAAGAGATTCAGGCGCTTGGTGCTTTTGACAAGCATGACCGAGTCATTGCGAACGACATGTTGGGCTTCATGAAGCAGATTGTGTTCGCAACACACAGCTTGCACATGCCGTTCTCTCCTTCGAAAAAGATTGAGGATCGTTTGCGGTACGGAGGTGCACGTGCACACAACCGCCACATGGCAGATTTCTGTTCCGTTGATGATCGCCTGATGGGTGTTGCCGCAATTCCTTTAGAGAATCCAGAGCTTGCTCTTGAAGAGGTGAAGTTTTCTTTGGAGAACGGTTTGGAAGCAATGTGGATTCCACATCGTCTTGCCGGAGATCGCTCGCCAACACATGTGGATTACAACCCCATTTGGGCGTTGTTACAAGAGGCTCAAGTTCCTTTGGTGTTCCATGTGGGCGGTAACCCGCTGCAGTTGCATCCAGGGTGGAGCAATAACGGTCGTGCAGCAACAAAAGACTGGATGGGCGGCGGAGAGAATGTTCGTGCTCGCGACGCAGTCGTTCTGCATCAGGGCATCGAAACCTTTATCGGCATGATGGTGATGGATGGTGTTCTTGAAGAATTCCCACGTCTCAAGATGGCATCAGTTGAACTAGGTGCCGGCTGGGTTCCTGAAACTTTGGTGCGTCTTAATCAGACCCACAAGGCATATTCACGAGTTGATGAGCGCTTGAAGAGCTTTACTCGACGTCCTTCAGAGCAGATCACTGAGCAGATGGCATTCACACCATTTGTGTTTGAAGATGTGGCGCGTCTCATTGCGCATTCAAACGATGACTTGTACCTGTTCTCGAGCGACTACCCACACACTGAAGGTGGGCGTGACCCGATTGCTCGTTTTGAATCATGCATGCAAGATGTGCCGCAGGTGTCAATCGACAAATTTAATTCGGGGAACTTCCTTCGGGTGTTTCCTCGAGCCAACGTGACTTCACGCGGTTAACGCTTGAAATACACACCATTGCGATTCCGCCGACGATGGCGGAACGTGTGGTCAGAGTGACATTGTGGGTGAATCCGAAGAAGTTGGAGCCCAACGGCGTGACATATGCCGTCACGGCTAGTCCAATCATCGAAAGCAATAGCGCCATCTTCCAGCCCTTCAGTGGGCGAGACAAAATGAACAAGATCGCGAAGAAACTCATCAGCGCGGCCATTGTTGCGCCTGTGCCTGAATTGTCATCCGAAACTGCGTTGGCTGCAACAACAGCGATGCCAGCAATTGCTCCTGCTGGTACTGCGAATGAAAGCACTCGCTTCAAGAGACCAGGTACATAGCGACGTGGGTTCGGACCCAACGCCAGAATGAATGCAGGAATACCAATCGTCACCGTGGAAATCAATGTCATATGTCGGGGAAGAATCGGGAACTGAATTCCTGCGACAGCAGCGCCGATGATTGCCACAAGACTCATTGCGTTCTTGGCAAGGAAAAGGTTTGCAACACGCTCTACGTTGCCAATGACGCGGCGTCCTTCAGCGAGAACAGATGGCAAGTGCGAGAAACGACCATCAAGAAGAATCAACTGCGCAACAGCCTTGGTGGCAGGTGCTCCGTTATTCATTGCAATTCCGATGTCTGCACGCTTGAGTGCCAATGCATCGTTGACACCGTCGCCGGTCATTGCAACGACTTCACCTTGTTCTTGCAGTGCTTGCACGACTGTGCGTTTCTGCTCCGGAGAGACGCGACCAAAAACGTTTCCTCGCATTAACGATGCAGAAATCTCTTCAACAGTTGTGCCCATGGTGCGCGCATCGATTGGTTCATGACCTTCGAGGCCGACCACGCGCGCAATTGCGCCCACTGTATGTGGATTGTCACCAGAGATCACAATGACGCGCACGCCTTGTTCGCGGAAATACGCAAGAGTTTCTGCAGCATCATCGCGGACTTCTTCGCGAAGGAGAACGATTGCAACAGGCGAGAGATCAGACGGCAGATCTGTCGTTGGTGTTGTGATGGACGAGTGTGCAACGAGCATGACTCGACGGCCTGTGTCTGCGTGTGCGGCTACTTGCGCGAGAAGTGATTCATTGTTTGATGCCAACATTTCAGGTGCGCCTAGATACCACGTGCCGCGACCTTCGTAAGCGTTTGCCTTCCATTTGCGTGATGAATCAAACGGAACAAGTGCCCCTGCAATCCAATCTTTCGGCGGGTGTACTGCATCGCCAATGGTGGTGAGGGTGTTGTTCGCAGCAGGGTCGTCAGCCAATGCGCCAAGTGCGGCGCGTACTGTTGGCTCATCAGCATCATTGAGAATCTCAATGCCTTCAAACACGATGTTGCCTGTGGTGATTGTTCCTGTTTTGTCAATGCACACAACACTGACTCGCGCAAGTCCCTCCACCGCGGGGAGTTCTTGCACAAGAACTTGCTCACGGGTCAGCTTCAATGCTGCACTCAAGAATGCGAGAGTGGTCAGGAGGACTAAACCTTCGGGGACCAGGCCGACAAGTCCGCCGACTGCACGAATAGCTGAATCGCGCCAGTTGTCAACTTCATCGAGTCGGAACTGTGACCAGACTTGAAGTGGAGCTGCAAAGACAAGAATCCATGTGATGTACTTCAACAGTTTGTTGATGGAGTTCTGAATCTCAGATGGTGCACGAGTGAAGACTTTTGCTTCTGCAGAGATGCGATGAACATATGCATCCATACCGACCGATTCTGCGATGAATCGACCAACGCCAGCGGTCACAATTGTTCCGGACATCACCTGATCGTCCGTGTCCTTGGGGACTGCATCCATCTCGCCCGTGAGATTCGCTTCATTCACCTCAAGACCCGTGCCGTCGACAACCGTGCCATCTGCGGGAATCTGATCTCCGGCACGCAAAACAATGAGGTCGCTCAGCACTACGTCGTTTGTGTGAATGTCGATTGGTGCGCCATCACGAATCACTGTTGCCGTTGGTGCATGCATAAAGGCAAGACGGTCAAGTTTTCTTTTCGCAATCCATTCTTGAATGATTCCGATTGCAGAGTTGGCAATGAGAGGAAAACCAAAAAGACCATCGGCGATGGACCCAGCAAGAATAACTACAACGAAGAGAGCGCCAAGTACAGCATTGAAGCGTGTGAAGACATTTGCACGAAAAATCTCGCTGAAACTACGAGATGTCTTAGTTTCAGCAACATTCGTTTGTCCCGCGGCGACCCGCTCAGCGACTTCAGCGGATGACAAACCGTTGGTATTCATTAGGGGCTAACAGTAGTAGCGCACGGCTAAGAATTTATGTAGGTCTACCGACCAATGAATTACACCGATGGTGACTGGCGAGCGAGTCGTGCAGAGATGTCGCTGCACTCAACGCACACGCTCTCAGGGATGATCCCAGCACGCATCAAGAGGTTGAACATTTTGCATCCGACGCAATAACCAAACGCAGCTTCCAACAGTGCTGGTCCGGCAAGTGCAGCGGCAACCACGCGTGAAGCGGTGTTGAGATCAAGTAGAAAGAGGACTGATGCTGTCCCACTGAAGATGGCGCCGATCCCTTGGGCGAAACGTTTTGGTGGCCCGGGCAAGATGCGATGGTTGATCTTGGTCAATCGAGGCGTGAGGACTTTGGTGGCAAAAAGACCAAGGGGGCTAAATCGAGGTCCGGAAGCAACGCGAGCGACGAAGCCGTAAGTAAGAGGTACGAGCACCCAGCCCCAGCCTGTCAAGGCATATGTAACGGCAAGCAGGACAGCCCCGGAGGCCACGATTCGGGCCGACGTGTCGTTGATTTCTTCTGGAAAGCCGAGCAACTTGGTCACTTTTTCAGCCTAGGGAGGCCATGGCGGGCTTCCACGGGGGCGTCCACGGCGGAAAGAGCAGTTGCTCGCTTCCAAGGAATGACGCGAGACCCTTGTGGCATAAGGTGACGACATGGATTTTGAGTACCCAGAACAAGCCACCCCGTATCGCGCCAAGGTGCGCGCTTTCCTCGATGCAAATCTTCCAAAAGATTGGAAAGGCATCGGCGCATTGAATCATGTTGATGCTGCTGCTTGGACAGAAGAGTGGCGCAAGAAGTTGTCCGCCGAAGGTCTCTTGGCAATCACATGGCCAAAGGAATACGGCGGCGCCGGACTTTCTCATATTGAGTCACTCGTTGTTGCCGAAGAGTTCGCACGTGCTGGTGTTCCTGCCGGTGGCCCGAACGACGGATTCGGCATTGGCATGTTGGGCAACACCATCATCGCTGTTGGTACAGAAGAGCAGAAGCGTCACTTCTTGCCTCGCGTCCTTTCCGGTGAAGATCGTTGGTGTCAGGGTTACTCAGAACCCGCTGCTGGTTCAGACTTGGGCAACCTTGGTTGTCGTGCAGTTCTTGACGGTGATGAGTGGATCATCAATGGTCAAAAGATTTGGACATCTGCTGGACATCTCGCAAACCATATTTTTGTTCTTGCACGTACCGCTCCCGATGAAGTGAAGCACCGCGGAATCACGTTCTTGTTGGTGGACATGCGTCAGCCCGGTGTTGAGATCCGCCCCATCAAGATGATGTCTGGTGACTCCGAGTTCAACGAAGTGTTCTTTACTGATGCGCGTTGTCCAAAAGAAAACGTTGTTGGTGAAGTCAACGGTGGCTGGATGGTCGCAATGACTCTTCTCGGCAACGAGCGCGGTGCAGCTGCTGCTGTGAGCAGCATTTCTTTCCGTGGTGAACTCGACAAGCTCACAGGTCTTGCACAAGAAAAAGGCATGACAAGTGATCCGTATATTCGTCAGCGTCTCGCTAAGGCTCACACCAAAGTAGAGATCATGCGCTTCCTTGGATACCGGGCATTGACCTCTTTTATGAATGGCCGTCAGCCTGGTTCTGAAGCATCCATTGGCAAGTTGTGGTGGAGCGAATATCACAAGGAAGTCACTGAGCTTGCTGTTGACATTCTTGGTGCAGATGCGATGGTGCCAGTTGGTCAAGGACCACACACTGCATTCACCACCGACTCTCCTGGTTCACCAAACGACAGTGCCAACTGGGTGGGTGTGTTCTTGAATGCACGTGCCGGAACTATTTACGCAGGAACAAGCCAAGTGCAACGCGGCATCGTGGGTGAACAAGTTCTTGGTCTTCCAAAAGAGCCTCGTGCAGACGGTGGGCCATGGAAGACAATTCCTGGCCACGG
>Ga0315905_10006647_pt1 | contig 11760 bp, 19 predicted proteins | sample LakEriMetagenome_5_FD_203522 | JGI IMG/M metagenome (GOLD analysis project Ga0315905, IMG submission 203522) | Freshwater fungal communities from buoy surface, Lake Erie, Ohio, United States - Buoy 4 MA121 | ecosystem: Environmental > Aquatic > Freshwater > Lake | place: USA: Lake Erie, Ohio...
ATCATCTGTAACTTTGTTTTTGTATTTGTAATAAGCCATAATATAACCCTTTATTAAATTATTATTTATAATAAATATACTATTCTAAAATTAATGCGGTATTTTGACAATATTCTAAATTCAAATTACACCAAGACAATTCTTTAGCCTTTGCTTCAACTTCGATGTCTAAATTTGCTACACCATATGTGTTGGGAGTAGTAGTAATATAATCGGCATGCGCTTGCTCCTTGATCTTGGTAAATTCTTTGTATGCCTTATGAAAGGTAGGCCATTTCGGTAAATCTTCTAAAGAAATACCATGATGGTCAAACATACGCTCAATGAGAAGTTGCTGCTCGCGTCGACGAGATTCACTGTAATGAGTGCATTGAGTAACACCATGAAACTCCCATGTTTCTCGAGCCATAAAGAATGCTTCTTCTTCGGATAAGTCACCGGTATTGAAAGTATGATGCCAATAGTCAAATGTAACCGGAATGCCTGCTGCAGCATACAATGTGTTGTACAATTCGCGAACTGAATACATAGAAGCCTTGTCGTCATTCTCAATAACTAAACGAGCTTTAACACCATCAGACAAACGATCATAGTTACGCAACCAACGGTCAACTGTGCCAGGCTTGTCACCATATGTAGCACCAATATGAATATTGATAAGATTCTCAAAGCTAGGTGCAAAACCCATAAAGTCAAAGAGCTCAGCGTGTCGTTCAAGACCAATAATAGAATTGTCAACAACTACCGCATCAGGACTACCTAAGATATGGAATGGACCAGGATGCGTTGTAATGCGATGGCCATGTGCTAAAGCATAATCACCAGCAGCACGTAGATGCCGTGCAATCTCATCAATGCCTGGTAAATCTTCTAGGCGATAATGATTCCAACGCGGAAAGAGCTCGCTGCCAACACGGAATAGTCGAATACCTTGTGATTCATTCCATTGCAGAATAGTCAATAAGTCCTTGGCATTTGCCAAAGCAATATCAGATGCAAGCTGTAAACCACCAAGCTTGAATTTGCGGTCAATCATTGCACGTCCGGTACGAATGCCTTGGGACGATAGTTGTTGATTGATACAGCAATAACCATAACGTATCATAGGATTTTTTTATATTATATGAAATTTTTTGCATGATTCAAAATAAACATGTTTTTTTATCAATACTATATTTATTAGAAAGAAAATAACCTTTAAGGAAATAATATGAAAAATTTACTTTCAGAAAACATGATGCGTTTCGGAACCAAAAACTTAACCGAAGCTGCAAAAAAAGAATTAGTTGTTAAATCAATTATGGAAACTATCGAACACCATGGTTTGCATTTAGAAGTACGTAAAGCTCTTCAAGAAGCAAATGACCCTAAACCTAATGAAGAAATTGTTTTCACAACAAATAAAATTAGTTTCAAACAAGGTCCTAATTTTGAAACATTAGTTGTACAATCGCCTAAATCATTAGGAGATGCTGCTAGAATATTAGGAACTATGATGAAACTTATAGGATCGGGTAAAGGTGAAGGCGATGAAATGATTAATATAGTCAAACAAATTTCATCTGATAATTATCCAGCAATTTTATGGAAAGTTCGATATAGCGATTCATTCCGAGCAGCTACTAAGTCTCGTGGTTTTGAAACAGTAACTGATTGGTTAAAATCTACAGGTAAAATTGATAAACCATTCCAAAGCGGCGAGTATCAAGGAATACGTGGGTCAGGTGGAAAAGGTCCAATTGGTGGAGCTATTGATTATCTAGTTGGAACTAGAACTGGTGATTTTATTAATGCGTATTTACAAAAATTCAATCAAGCAGAAACATTCGAATCTTAATTAACATTAAATTTATATAGTAATAATGGGGTAGCTTAATAACTACCCCATTTTTTATGTTTATAAAATCTATTATTTCAAACGTTTAAATAAATAAACTAAATTGATTGGAATTGCAATGTAATATGCTAACATTACATATTGGTATGAAACATAATTTAAATTAGGAATATTAAAGAAAATACGATTAAAATCGTAAACAACAAAAGCAATAACTAATACTACAATTGATACAAATGCTGCAATTTTTAGACTTTTCATAACTTTTAATTTTTAAGTGAATTAATTATTTAACTATTTAATTATATTACTATAATATATAATCTTTTTCATAATTCCAAATATTTATTTAAAAAAAGTAGGAATATATGAAAAATACATTAGCAGAAAACATGCTACGATTCGGAGTAAAGAATCTTAAAGAATCCGATGTTAAACGAATTGAAGAAGCTGTATTAGCAGAAGATGTAGTAATCAATGGCGTTACGTACAAATACCCATTTAAAGATGCAAACCAAATCAATACATCGTATTTAGGAAATGCTGCCCCTTGGACAGACAACGCTGCAGCTTCCGCTGGTCGTTTCGATAAAATGGAAAGTGGTGATTTGTCATCACTAATGACATTACGTGCAGTTTATGCAGATATGTTGATGGAATTTGCAGTACGCGGTGTGACTCCTGAACAATTAAAAAGAATGGGTGGTCGAGTTCAATACGTTATGGGAATCTTTAAAGCTGTAATACAAACAGAAAAAGCAATGGCAATGGTTAAGCAAAAAGGCGGATGGGCAACTCCACAAGCAGCTATGCAAAATATGTTAACTAATCCTAAGGTTCAAGCTTGGGTACAAAATTGGTTCATTCCAACATTTGAAAAAGCATTTGCCACAGCATTCCCTCAAGGTATTCCTGCTGCAGCTCCGCAAAACCCACAAGCTCCGCAAGCACCGACAAAAAACTAATATTTAAACAGTAATAATGGGGTAGCTAATAACTACCCCATTTTTTTATGATCATAATTTCGTTAAAACTGCATTTTTGAATCGACAAGCATAATCATAACCATCTCGAAGTTCCACATATACTACTTCTTTAGTAGTAACATTAATTAACCATCCTTTCGTTGGAAAATCATTGTATGACAACCCCGCATATTGGTCGCCTTCTGAAACACTATCTACAAAACAAAATACACTCAAGGTTGTAATAATACCATTGATATCTGCTGTAATTGTGTTATTTGTAATATCAAAAATATATGTTGCAGTAAATGGCATAACTTCAGAATATGTAGTATCATCATTTTTAATAACTACTTCTTGAAAGTCAAAGGTTTGGAAATTGAATACCTGTGCGATACTCGTAAACGCCGCTGTTGCAAAAATTGCGGAAATGAATAAACGTTTCATATCTCTTATTTTTAAATGGTTAACTAGTTAATTATATTATTAATATAATGAATAAATCAATATGAACCAACCAAACCTTAAACTTTTTTACTTGATATTTATATTATATGCGAGCAACATTAACATTAGAGCAAATTATTCAAGAAGAATTAGCGGCAATATTATCCGAACAACCAGGTAGTGCAGTATTCAAATCGGCACCGTCTTCAAAATTTAATGCTAATCGTATTGCAAAACAACTTTATGATGCAAAAGGCACTTTTGTAGATGATGAAGCGTCAGCACTAAATGCAATTCGTCAAATTAAAAATATTGATCAATATAAACAAGTATTTTTTGCATTAAAAAAATTACCAAATCGTTTAATTGATGGCGATAAACCTAGAAACATTGCATCATATTTAAAAAGTTTTATGAGTGCGGCTGATCGAATACAGGCAGCTATACATTTATATGATGTATTACCTGCATCTCAATTTAATTGGACTGTAAAGAAATTAGTTTCATATGATGAATTAAAATCGGCGTTATCAGCATTATCGGGCCGCGGGTCAATGTATAATAACATACAGTATTCAAATTTACCAGAACGTGCTATAAATCAAATTCAAAAAATGTTCAATGATCCGGCAATGTATAAAACCATTGCGCAACAAGACGCCGAATCTGATTCAGATGGTTTTGATGCTAGCGATATTTTATTTCGACCATTTGTATCTACAGAATATTATTTAAAATATAAATCGTTATCAGCATGGATCAATTCGCCAGGCGGATTTCGAGAAATGGTTTATTCACCATTAGGAATAGGTGTTACTACCGCAGCATCTTTAATTCCGGCGCCATGGACGAAAATTCCAGTAGCTATTTTATTTGGTATTTTGGCTATTGATGATATTAATAGAATATCACAAGGCGATTCTAATGCATGGTTAGATTTAATTGGCGATTCGTTAGGTATGGCCATCGGCGGATCCGGAGGCAAGATATTTAAAGCAATTAAAGATAAATTTCGCACATTATTCGAATGGGTTAAGAATGGCGGCATTCTTTTAAAAATATCACAAGGAATGTTTAAGATATTGTTTTCTGTGGTTAAATCAATTGCAAATACGCCGTTAGGAAAAATTTTAGCAAAAGGAGAATCAGCCGTTGTTGCATTACAGTCTACAATTCGTTCCGTATTTGCTAAGTCAGTATCAACACTTAAAGGCATATTGCAGAAACTAAAATCATCTATGCCTGATCCAATAAAACGTTGGGCAACAAATGCATTAGACTCATTAAAACAAGTTTCAATTAATTACTACATGGAAGAATTGAAACCAATGTTTGATACAATGAAATTGTTGGCTCGCGTTGTTAAAGAATTCTTTAAAGCGCCTGAAACTGCAATATTAGATTTAGCTCGTAGATTAGGAATTAAATCAGAATGGGTTGTACCAATTGCTAAAGGAACTAAAGTAGGCGTAAATTTCTGGTATTTCAATCAAGTAATGAAAAATCTAGATCCAGCATTAAATTGGTGGAATGATTGGACCATGAAACAAATGGATGAAAAACAACGAGCAAAATGGGGCAAAGATGTAGATACAATTATTAAAAGATTTGAATCTAAATCTCGTTCATTCAAGAAAAAACCAGGACAAAGTATTGCAATATATGCACATAATCCAGACGGCGAACCAGAATGGATAAATCTTGGAAATAAAACTATAAACAAACAACCAGGAACAAACGGTTTAATTGTAGTACAAGAAGAAAAACGTTTAGGAGAATATTCATATATAACTCTACCAAAAGAAATGCAAACTCCCGGAGAGAGTATTGAATTTTGGGTTAAAACATATGAATTATCAAAAGTAAAAAATAATCAATAAAAATATTTATTAATATGAAAACGATATCAACAATTGTATTAGAACAAACAATTAAAGCTGCTTTAGTTGAACAAAATACTAAAAATATTTCCGAGCAAGGAGGTTTAAAATTAGATCCAACTAAATTAGTAACCCCTACGCCAACCCCTACGCCAACTCCGAAGCCAACTCCGAAGCCGGTAATTAAACCTAAACCTAAACCGGAGGATAAGGATACCATAAAACCTAAACCAGAAGATACAACGAAACCTAAACCTATAATTCGCACGCAACAATTAGTTTATGATATTGCTGTAGAAATTATAAATTCCGCGGGATGGAATGATGATGAAGAAAGATTGATTAAAGCTATTCAACGTATACCGAATTCTGCAGTATTTTATCGCGTAAATGATTTAATTAAAACAAATAAACAAAAAACATTTTCTCAATTCATTGCAGATGAAATATTAGATACAGGCGAATGGGAAGTTTGGATTCCAATATTAAAACATTTAACTAGTATATTGTCTTTAAAAGACGATCGAGTTATTCGAAATATTATGGCTAAAACTGATGGCATAGGACCATTGATGAAAAAAGATTCTGCGTTAGCCAAGAAAGTTAGTACATATTTGCCGCAACCAAATCAACAAGAAGACAAAAAAGAAGAAAAAGAAGTTAGAGAAGTATCTAAAGTATTGGGTAATTTAATGGCTGAGTTAGGCCCCTATGGCCCGGTAGCTCTAGTTGGAGTTCTTGCGGTCATATACAAAGCAAGCCCTTCCATTGGTAAATTTATTCTAAAAACATATAAAACAGCTCGAAGCGGCACGTCTGCTATTGATAGCCCGAACAGTCCATTCTTTAAAGCAATTGATAATTATTTTTTAGCTAGCGGTAAATTGTCTAGAAAACGATTATTTGAACTTTTAGATAGTGAAGTAACAAAACGTAATATTACAAAAGCAGATGCAGATGCTTTAAAAAAATTAAGCCGTGCGGAACGAACACAAATGGCTCGAGCATTACAAAAAACAAAAATGTCTGTAACTATGGCTCAATGGATGGAAGATCCTAAAAATATTCAAAAAGGTGATGCAGAACGAATTTCAAAAGCATGGGGTCAAAAATATGAATTAGATAAAAAAGTTCAAGCTCAATTGCAAAAAATTGAAGATTATTATGTAAATAAACGAGCCGCGGATAATGCTGATGACATTCAAACTGCAGTAAATACAGAAAAAATATTAGTTAGACAAGTAGGTCGATTTGCTACTTCCAATTGGAATATCAATGAGCAAACCATGCAACGATGGTTTAACTTAAATAAAAAATATATGAATATAGATCCGCAATCATTTAATGCGTTAGTTAAGCGCGTAGAATCAGCAATACAAAAAGGCGGATCTGTTGAAGGTGCAATCAAAGGATTCACGCGCGATGTATCACTCGCCCCATTATGGATAAATGATTTTAAATATTGGGTCAATGGTTCAAAAGGCACTCGTACATTTCCATTCTATTTAAGGCAATCAAAATTTCCTTCATATGAACAATGGGCAAAAGATATGTCGGTAGCTAAGTTTGATAAAATCAATCAAACAGAATATAATTTGCAAAGATATTATTGGGAAAACATTAAACTTAATTAACAAAGCCATTTAAGAAATCTCGTTGTCGTTGAATTGCTGCGTCAAGTTCAGAATTTTTTCGTTTTTTTCCATTTCTCGAAGTATCTCCATTAATGCTAGATTGAACAGCATTTGTTGTCGGGTTGTCAGATCCGGTTGATTTAACTCGTTTACTATTTTGTACAGGTACGCGTTTGCTAGTTCCAGACTTGCTTGTGCTTTGTACTTCTGTCCGTCGGGCGTCGATAAAAAGTTCTGAATATGTGCTTGTATGTCCGGTTTGGATGCGTGTAATGAGTTCTTGTTGTCCCAATGATCTTGTTTCATCGGCGTAGATGCATCCTGTTGTATACGTTGTCTTATGCGTTTTAATTTCAATGCCGCAAGGATAGCGGACACCTTCTGATTCAACCGTATACTGAATACCCCAATTAACCTTTTTAAATGTTGTAACATAGCCATATTTTTTTGACCCTAACCAAATAAAGAAAACCGCATCTCCTTCTCGGAACTGCGGCTTTTCAAATTGTTTCTGAATGTTTTCTGGAACTGATTGTTTTGTTGCCATTAATTAAGACAAATTGTAGATACGTGATTGATTATTTTAAATATTCGCATATAGCGAGTTATCTTATCTTTGCGGAACATTTTTTCCATGTTTTTATCTCTGCTTAAAATATAACCAGATTCCATGAATTTATTGGCAACATGACGAATCGCACCTAATTTGTTAGATTCGATCATGATGTTTTCTTCATCAATCATGACATCAACTCTATCTACATTATCAGGAAATCCAGTTCGCGATATAGAAGCTTCAGAATCTATAGATTGGTGTACTTCTTGAAAAAATGAAGTTAAATCGATTGCTTTAGTTTTATTAATGATATGCATTTCATAAACATCTAATAGATAAAACATTTTATCTGCATCATCTAACTGCATAAAATAATTAAATTGAATTTTATCAATTTGTATTAAGTCGAATATTGTTTTCATGATCGTCGAGTTTTTTAATTACAAACAATTCAGAAATAAATTTAACATCTAATGCTTTTTTTTCTGCAATTAATTCGCGTGCTTCGTCCAAACCCGTTGCCATTACACGTCCCACAAGTTCACACTTAGTATCACTTTTATAATAATAAATGTAAGTTTCCTGTTTCATCTATTATAAATATAATCCAAGCTCGTAATTTCTCATAGAAACATCTAATGCATCACTTAAAGTTTCACTTAATTTTGCCATTTCATGTTTTGCTAATAACAATGTTCTGCCTTTAACATCAATTGAAAATTGATCTGTTTTCTTTGGTTTAGTTGCATACATATTGTTAGTAAATGTATTGATTTGTTTTTCGTATGAAATTAAATCTTTATAACGCATCGAAATTTTTTGTCCAGCGACATACAATGTACCAATTGTACAATTCATCGGATCTGTTTTAAAATTTTCTTCTGAAATTTTATCTTCAAAGACAAAATCTAAATTAGTCCACGTGATGCCGTAACGGTTTGCATATTTTTCTGAAATAGCCCATGGTTGATTAATACTTTTCAACATAATGATTTTTTAAAATTTATAAATTAATACTGTATATACATCAGGTGAATAATTGTGTCGTAACACAACATTTTGATATTTTTCAATCAACATATCTAACACTAAGCCCGGATGCACATAGAAGAATCCATCGTGGTGTGTAGTGTTAATTGGTGAAAGTAAATTGAATGACACAACTTGCGTTGCATTGTTATACATGATATCAATATCTTCAAACAATTTTTGTAAATCTGCATCTTCTGTTTCGCAACGTCGTTGAGTGAATACTCCAGATGCTACTACCCATTCATGTGGGTTGAATTTAGCAGTTTCAAATGCCCCTACTTGAATGCTGTCTAAGCCCCATTTCTGTTCGCCTAATGCAGTCATTATAGGATTATGGTCTATGGCATTATATAATACAATGTCATTGTTTAACGCAGCTATTTCATTTGCTACGCTATATAAGTCACATCTACCACAACCAATATCTAATAAAGTACCTCCAGCAAATCCTGTTAACAAATTTTGCATTAAATATCGTTGTTCAGCCGTTGTATTATAACCAACCGGTTTTGGATTATACATCATATACTCTGGGTCGGTAGGTTGTAATGCATCCCAACGTTGATATTGCTCATCAGAATTCTGAATATTATTTAGAATCTGTTCTTTTAATTCTTTAACATCCATATTATATAGTTTATGATTACCAAGAAGCTTTTCCTGCAGAATTTGCATCTAAATGAGGAAGCTGTTCATTTGCTACTAAATCTTTATATGGAATGGTAGATTGAATTTGTCCACTAGTACATAATTTTTCAGTAAGAGTTTTATTAATAAAATTACGTGCGTTATGTGACGTATTCAACATAACTAATGCACTTCGATTTTCTAATAATACATCATATACCGATGTTTTGTTTATAACTCGTCGATCTAATATTACACCAACACGATTAACACCTTCTGATGTTACGATTACTTCGTCTCCTGCCTTGTATGACATTATTCAATAATTTTGATGATTTTACTAGCTGAAACTGATTTAACTTCAAAATCCATGGTATAACCTTGGAAATCTTGTACTACTTTAGCTTCTGCCTCTGTTACTGAAAGTGCTTCTACTAAATACGTTTCTGAAACTTTCTTTTCTTTTGGACCTTTAGGGGTATCCACTGTATCCGTTAATTGGATTTTTGCAATGTAATAACTCATTTTGTTTAAAATTTAAAATTTATATTAATATAATATAAAAAAAAATGCTATTTTCAAAAATTATGATTCTTTATTCAATATTTTTTGTAAACGTTTTTGATTTCTATGAAATTCATATGAACGTTTAACATCTTTTGGTGATAATTTTAAGTTAACTTGCAAATTATCTAAAATATCAGCAACTAAACGCTCTTTTTCCAAGTTGTTTTTGGTTTTTTTATCCATTGTACGAACAATTTTACGTAAATGATATATAAATTCCTTTGGGAATCGTTTAAGTAAGCGAGAATTATCAGTATAAATTTTTATATCTGATTTCTTAGCTTCATCTAGTTTGCTTTTTAATAATTTTTTAGCAATTTTTACGCTTTCTGCAAGTAAATTGCCATATTTTATAGTGCCGGCTACTTCAACGCCGCTAGCACTAGCAGTAGTTTCTGCAGATTTTTCTATTTTTTTACGATCTTCGTCGCCTAAGCCCGCAATATCATCTAATGAAAGTTGCAATTCTATAGTATAATCATCATTTCTACCCCATCCTGTATATGGAATGATTTTTATCACACCATTATGTAATAAAGAAAGTAAAACGTTTGAATTTAAATTTAGATCTTTACCAGATCTAGCTAAAAATTCACGTATACCTATATCTGATATAGAATAAATTACACCTAACTGCTTAGAACCATATGCATCAAATTTACCTAGAAACTTTTTTTCAGCTGGGGTAAATGGAGATGTTTTATTATCTGACGGAGCATTGTTTGTTTCAACATCTGGACCAGGACCTGCAGGCCCAGCTGGTGCCGGAGCCGTTGCTGGAGCTGCAGCCGCTAAATCATCTTGTTCGCTTATAAGCTGTTTAAGAATTGGCGTCAATACCTGTTCCATCAATGATGTCATTTTACTTTAGATTCTGCTAATTGTGTTGAACGATATTTGCTTGATAATTTTTTTAATTCGTTAATTGATTTACGTGCTCTAACGCCAGCAGCCTTAGTTCCCTTTTCCTGGAAACGATCGTGATTTTCTTCAAAAGATAACCAATGTTCTTTCATCGTTTCAAATAATTCTTGTGATGTCATAAAAACCTTTTTTTAATTTATTATAAATATTTAGATCAAATAAAACGTTCCATAAACGCATCTAAATTTTGATCAATGATTGTTATTTGCGTATAATCAATTAAATCGACAATAACATTTGCGTTTAATTGATATACTTGTTGTATCTGATTAACATTGATAAAACGTTTTGTTTGATTTCCGTTTTTATCAGTATCAATAACCATTATGAATTTTACTCCCTGCTTCCATATTTAATCTCCTTTATATGGTCCATAACTTTTATATGCATCTGGTGTCAATGATGATGTACCAGTAGATTTAGTTGGGTTGATTGGTTCAGCCATTTCGGCAACATCTATATTTAATTCTTGCATCTTTTCTGGATTTTCTTTTGCATATTGTTTTAATGCATTTAGAATATCATCTTTATCGGTAGATGTAGAATTAACTACTCCAGCAACATAATCTTGCATTTTATTAGTATTTTTATATTCAGAATCTCGAAAGATGATACTAAAAATGCCGCGCATATACATATTTGCTTGCATAAACTGCTGGCGATCATTTTCAGATAAGATTCTTTTAGCTCTTTTCAATTCTTCGCGAAGAATTTCAATGTGTCTAGGATTTGTATGATCGAAAATTTTCATTATTGCAAGTTCTCCAATTTATAAATGGTAGTATAAATTAAATCTTTAAATGCATCTACCTGATTAATGATATTTGTATCTTCTTTTGGAATTTTATTGTATACGCGATCTACATATGTAGCTAATGCTTTAAAGTATTTAACAGCTGTATCTTTTGAATATTCATCAAAACGTTCTGCTGGTTCATACCCTTTTAAAATTCCATGTTTACCCTGATGTGCTTCTACTAATGCATCAATCATATCCGGGATAGCATCATAATATCCACCTAATGCCATATGCGCCGCAAAAGACCCAGGGCCTGTAGTTTGCCAATGAAAGATGTGTGCTTGGTCTCTTGAAGCCATTAATGTAGAAATTAGTTTTTCGAACATTGTATCCTTTTTATTTATTTACCTTGCGCTCTATACGCTTTTGTGTAATTTTTACTTGTTTTACTTGTACTGTGTTTACTTTTTGCATGAACTCCAGGTCTTTTAACTTTTGGTTTTGCAATATGATTACTAACACTGTTCGTTTTTGCTTTTGCAGCCATATATT
>Ga0315905_10006648_pt1 | contig 11759 bp, 6 predicted proteins | sample LakEriMetagenome_5_FD_203522 | JGI IMG/M metagenome (GOLD analysis project Ga0315905, IMG submission 203522) | Freshwater fungal communities from buoy surface, Lake Erie, Ohio, United States - Buoy 4 MA121 | ecosystem: Environmental > Aquatic > Freshwater > Lake | place: USA: Lake Erie, Ohio...
CGGGATGCGCGACCTCTAGGCCGTCATCCACGATGCCAATGCGAATGCCGCTGCCTTTGTAGCTGTCCCAGGTCGTGACCACGTTCACGTCGATGCCTGCCGTGCCGCCGTTCTGGCCGGTGTTGCGCAAATGCCACTGGTAGCCGGCATTCGCAGCGTTGTGGGCGAAGAGCGGATCATCCGGCACGAAGCGGCGAAAGAGCCGCCGCGCCAACATCGGCTCCGCCGAACGCACGCCGGGCAGTGTTTTGAGTTTTTCAGCTCCAGCGAGGGCTGCGTCAGGATTGCCGGCAAACTCGACCACCGCGTATTTGCCACGCGCGGAAGTTTTCACCACGCCCGCGACCCCGCCTAACACTGCGGCGGCTTTGCCAGGCTGCAACTCCACCAACACACGTTGGGTCAACCAGCGCCGCGTGCCCTCATTCTGCGGCGCGTCTTTTTCATACAGCACCCACTCGCCCTTCGTGCCCGCCTCCATCAGCGAACGCTCGAAGCGTTTCCCCGCAATCGCGATCTGGCCGTGCAGCAAGGCGCTACTGGCAAGAAGGCTGAAAAAGACAAGAAAACGCATCCGCATGGAGACAATCGGGCGCGGATGATGCTCACAATACAGCCACCTCGCCACAGAAAACCTTCCGCAGCATTTCGCGCCATGAATTGCGAGGACAGCGAAGAAAGATCACCGAGCACGGCGTTGAGGCTTTCGGCAAGCCACAGAGGAGCCCTGCTTCCTCGCCGTGGGCCTGCACAAGCCGCCCATGGCCAGGAACGTGCCGCAGAAATGGCATGACCGATTCCCGCTCTCCGACATCAAGCGGCAGCCTTACCAAAAGCTGGCGTCAGGCGATCAGCGGCCCAATCGCAGGCTCGGCAAGCATTTTGAGCACCTCTTCGACGAGGTTCACGGCAGGCACAGAAGTCTGCGATCGAGCGACGAGATTTTTCACAATGACCTCGGGATACTCGGCACCGAAGACGAGGGCGAAGCGGGCTTTGCGGTCTTCGGCAGCTTGGAATTGCTTGCCGACTTTTTGCGAGCCGAATGGGTAGTCAATGCGGATGCCAGCGGCGCGGAGCTGCTGGATGGCGGCGAGGGCGTGGGGGCGCTGGGCTTCATCGGCGATGACGACGAAGGCGTCGATGCTGCTGGCTGCGAGGAGGGCACTGGTGAGCTTCATTTGCGCACCGGGCGTGCGCTTGAGCAGGATGCCGAGCACGACATCGCCCATGGCGAAGCCTGCGGCGGGCATATCGACGTTTCCATCGCTGATGAGGGCACACAGTTTGTCGTAGGTGCCGCCGCCGGCGAGGGCACGAAGGCCGTGTTTCAGATCGAAGACCTCAAACACGACGCCGGTGTAGTAGGCGAGGCCACGCACGATGGTGGCGTCGATGCGGACGTGCTGCCAAAGGCCACGGGCAGTGAGGTTGGCCTTCAATTCGGCGAAGGCGGGGTGGTTCTCATCCGTGGAGGCCATGAAGGCACGCACCTCGGCGGTGGTGAGGCCGATCTCGCCGAGTTTCTTCTCGGTCTCGTCGGGCTTTGCACGCTCGATCTTGTCGATGATGCCGAGGAAGGCGGTGGCGTGTTCGGCGGCGATGTTTTTCTCGGCGAGGAAGCCGTTCCAGATCTCGCGGTTGCTGAGGCGGATGATGAAGTCGTCGGCGCTCACGCCAAACTCGCGCATGGTGTCGATGGCCAGCGAGATGAGCTCTGCGGCGGTGGCGGGGCCGCTGTCGCCGAGGATGTCGGCATTGAACTGGATGAACTCGCGCCCGCGGCCCTCCTGCGGCTCCTCGTAGCGGAAACATGGGCCGATTTGGAACCACTTGATGGGCTTCTTGAAGTCACGCTGACGTGCGGTGGCCATGCGGGCGAGCGACGGCGTCACCTCCGGGCGCAGCGTGATCTCGCGGTCGGCCTTGTCGCGGAAGCAGAAGAGCTGCGCGGTGATCTCGTTGCCGCTTTTTTTGCGAAACAGGTCGGTACTCTCGACGACAGGCGCTTCATACTCGACGAAGCCATAGCGACGTGCGACGACGCGCCAGGTGTCGGTGATGTAATTGCGCAGCGCACATTCTTCAGGGAAGAAGTCGCGGAAGCCTTTGACGGTGCGGAAAGTGGACATGGGGCGCGATTCATCCGTGCGCAGGCCTCCAAATCAAGCGAAGAGCCCAGAAAATCCCTGCGCAGAGTTGCGGCTCTCCGCTCTCTGCCCTTAGCTCATCGCTCCATGCTGTCCGATCTGTTTGTGCGTGATTTCCGCTGCTTCGCCGAGGCGAAGGTGGAACTGCATCCGGATGTGACCCTGCTGGTGGGGCGGAATGCGCAGGGGAAGACCTCGCTGATCGAAGCAGCGTGTGTGCTGATGCGGCTGCAATCGCCGCGGACGACGAACCGCGCTGAATTGGTGCGCTTTGGAGCTGCGACATGCTTGGTGGAGGCCGCATGGCATGGCAAGCGGCTGCGACACGCGCAATCACTCACCACGCGTCGTCTCGCGCTGGATGGCACGACCTGTGGCAAGACGGCGGATTATCTGGCTGCATCTGGCGTGGTGGTATGGATGGATCATCGGGACATGAACCTGCTTCGCGGCGGCGCGGAGCAGCGACGGCGTTTTTTGGATTTTGCCGCGAGCCAGATGTTTCCCGATTACCTGCATGCGCTGCGTGGCTATGAACGCGCACTGCGCGGACGCAATTATGTGTTAAAGCGTGATGCGGTGATCTCCTGGAAGCAGGCGGACGCGTTTGGGCGGGTGATGGACGGTTTTGCGGCCGTTTTGTGGCAACGCCGCGCCGAACTCTGCGCGGCGCTGCAACCCGAGGTGACCGCAGCACATGCTAAGTTGAGTGATGGAGCTGAAAAGGCGCGGATTGATTTTCAACGCACGAGTGATGAGGCAACGGGCTTGTTTGAGGCGCTCCTTATGATGCGTGATGAAGAAGCACGGCTGCGCTCGACCGCTTTTGGCCCACATCGTGATGACATCGCCATACGTTTAAATGATCTCGACGCGACGACGTTCGCATCAGAAGGCCAGCAGCGTTCGCTGGCACTTTCCATGAAACTGGCCCAGTCCCATGTGCTGGAAAAAGCCAGAGGCGAGGCTCCGCTGCTGCTCATTGACGATGTTTTTGGCGAACTGGACACGCATCGAAGGCGCGCCTTGCTGGCCAGCCTGCCGCCAGGAACGCAGAAAATCATCACGACAACGCATCTCGACTGGGCGGACGCGGACATGCTGAGCGGGGCCATTTATCGAGTCGATCAAGGGACGCTGATTCGCGGTTTGGAGTAAAAAAGCCCGCTCCCAGCCCAAAAGCGTCCGAAAACTTCAAATTTAAGGTCTTAGAAAGTTCTCTTGACGCTTTTTAAGGTGGTTTTAGTTTTATATGGGTTAGAATTTGCTGCGCCGCGTTGCTTTTCGTGATTCTCAAAAAAGCTAGGATTCTCCGCGTTGCATTTGGCTTTTCCCCCTGTTCGATTTTTTTAACATTTCCCCTTCTCACACTCAATGTTCGGCAAACTTTTTGGATTCGTCGCCCAAGACATCGGTATCGATCTCGGAACGGCAAACACCCTCGTTTATGTCAAAGATCACGGCATCGTCCTCAGAGAACCCTCGGTGGTGGCGGTTAAAACCGGCACCAACGAAGTGGTGGCTGTGGGGGATGATGCCAAACGCATGCTCGGACGAACTCCGGGCGGAATCACCGCCATTCGTCCACTCAAAGATGGCGTGATCGCCGACTTCCGCGTCACCGAAGCGATGCTGCGCCACTTTATCCGCAAGGTGCAGGGCGGACGCCGCCAGATGCGCGGCCCGCGGGTGGTGATCGCAGTGCCATCTGGCATCACCGAAGTAGAAAAACGCGCGGTGAAGGAAAGCGCCGAGCAGGCGGGAGCGCGTGAAGTTTATCTGATTGAGGAACCGATGGCTGCCGCGATCGGAGTAGGCCTGCCAGTGCAGGAAGCTGCAGGCAACATGATCGTGGACATTGGTGGTGGCACGACGGAGGTGGCGATCATCTCGCTCTCGGGCATTGTTTACAGCCGCAGCGTGCGGGTAGCAGGCGATGAACTCGACGAAGCGATCATCAATTACATGAAGCGTGCCTACAATCTCATGATTGGCGAGCGCACAGCAGAAGAAATCAAGCTGCGCATTGGTTCGGCTTTCCCGCTGGGCAAGGAGACGACGATGGAAGTCAAGGGTCGCGACATGGTAGCTGGTCTGCCAAAGACGATCACGATCACGAGTCAGGAAGTGCGCGAGGCGATGCTGGAGCCACTGAATGCGATCATCGACGCAGTGCGCACCACTTTGGAACGCTGCCCGCCTGAGCTTTCTGCCGACTTGGTGGACCGCGGGATCATGCTGGCCGGTGGCGGTGCATTGCTGCGAGGGCTGGACAAGCTGCTGCAGGAAGAAACTGCGCTGCCAGTACACGTGGCGGAAGATCCGCTTAGCGCCGTGGGTGAAGGAGCCGGACGCGTGCTCAACGAGCTCGAGTTCCTTCGCAAGGTGAGCACCACTGAAGTTTGATTACCCGCTCTGGGATAACAACACGCTGATGAAGATGTGATGGTAAAGCGTGTGACGGCCCGGAGGAAAGGATCAGCATGAAAAAGTTCAACATCCTCGCGCTGCTTGTCTTTGTGGCAGGTCTTGTCGGCGTGTTCTCCTTCGATACTGCGATCACGCGGCAGATTCAGTCCCGGGTGCTTAGCCTGCTGTCTCCGTTCATTCACTCCAGCGCGGCGATGCAAAACGCTGCGGAGTCCTTGGCCGAGCCGCAGGTCAACGCCGCCGAGGTGATGCGTGAAAGGGACGAGCTGCGCGTGCAGGTGGAGCGCGGGCGCATCGTGCAGCAGAAGTATAATCAGATCATCGAAGAGAACGCCAAGTTGCGGCAGATCGTCGGGTTCCAGCAGGCGGCTCCGTTCAAAATGACTGCCGCGAAGGTGATCCGCCGCAGATCAAGCGCGTTTTGGAACAGCCTCATCATCGATAAGGGTTCGCTGGACGGTATTGGCACGGACAGTCCGGTGATCACCTCCGTGGGCCTGGTGGGAAAAACGTCCATTCTGGCACCACGCATGACCGAAGTGATCCTGCTGACTGACGAGATGTGCCGCGTCTCCGCCAAGGTGGAAGGAACACTTGAGCAGGGCATCCTAGCAGGTGAGCGTGCCGCACTGGAGGTGCGCCCTGAACTGCATCTGCGCTTTCTGAGCCGCAATGCGAACATCAATGCCGGCGCATCCATTTACTCTTCCGGCGAGGGGGGCATTTTTCCTCCTGATCTACTGCTGGGGCGCGTGAAGCGATTTGAAAACCGGGAAATTTCTGGAGAGGCCATCGTCGAGCCAGCCGTTGACTTCTCTTCCTTGGATCACGTCTTTGTGATCGAGATGCAGGCAGTCGTGCCCGCGCCGGAACCCACGGCCACCACCAAGCCCTGATCCTCATGCTGTTTCACCCGATCTCCATCATCCTCCTGCTGCTGACCTTCATGGTGCAGGAGTTCATTCCTGGGTTGGAGATCGCCCAGTACGCCACGCTGTTCCTGCCGGCCGTGTTTTTCTTCTGCGCGTCGGTGGCCGCACCTTTTTCGATGATGTTGATGCTCGCATTTATCACCGGATTTTTGTGGGATGCGCGGCACCTTCAAGGTGTGACGGAAAGCATGGCGGGAGTCGAGGATTGGTTCGGCACGGGAGAAGACTCTGAGCTGGGCGCGGGCAGCCATTCACTGCCCTTCGGTCTATCGATTGTGCTCTTTGGCATGCTGGGCTCGCTGATGCAGGGCATCCGCCCATTGTTCAAGCGCGGCCGCTTGGAACTCCCGGTTCTGATGGTGGGTGTGGCCACGTTTCTCTGGCTGCTGACGCAGTTTTTTATCATCACCTTCCTGCGGGGGGCGCTGCACTTTCCATCTGGCCTGTGGTCGAAGATGATCACTGACACGCTGCTGGCGATGCTGGCCTCCCCGCTGATTTTCCTGCTGCTTTACTCGCTGGCCCGTGTGTCGAGCTACGAGATCAAATACGATGGCCTGAGGTACCGATTCGATGGTCGTTAAATATCATTTCCGGCTCTATCTTCTGACCCTCGTCATTCTGGCCGGGTTTGGGCTTCTCGTGTTCCGGTTATGGTCACTACAGATCGACCGCCGAGAGGAGTTTGTGAAGATGATCCCGGGAGCGAAAAAGGAACGCGCACGCATTCCCGGCCCGCGTGGTGAGATCAAGGACCGCAACGGTGTGGTCCTGGCCTCGAATAAAGCCAGCTTCGAAGTTCGTGTGAATCTGGCCGAGGTCGTCACTGAGTACAAACGGGAGGCTAAGAAAACTAAAAAGGCGCTGCCCGAGGTCACGTTTGAGGTCGTCGAGCGGGGCATCCGCCGGAAGAAGCCGGAACTCGACATCTACGCGATCTTTGAGGAGACCATCGCTGTGCGCATGCGCGAGATGGGTGTGGACAAAGGCTACGCCACCGACTCCCTGCGAGTGCATTACCGTAGCTTTGGCGGCGCGGTGCCGTGGGTTTACCGCGATGACCTGACCTTCACGGAATTCAGCCGCATCGCGGAGCACAATCTCGGCCTGCCAGGTGTCACGGTGGCCGAGCGCGCCTCGCGTGTGTACCCGCTCAAGGCGCTGGCCTGCCACATCATCGGCTATGTGCGGCTGCCAGATGACCAGCGCGCCTCCACCGAGGAGCGCAAAGGCTGGGATTATTATGTGCCGGATGACTTCGGCGGTGCTGGCGTGGAAAAAAGCTTCGACAACCACCTGCGCGGCAAGCCCGGCGCGCGTGTCATGCAGCGTGACCAGCGCGGCAGGCCGGTCGGTGAGGTGTCTGAGGAATACGAGGAGCCACGCAAGGGCAACGATGTTTACCTCACGCTCGATGCGCGCATGCAGATCATCGCTGACAAAGCTCTGCGTGATGGCGGGGTCGGTCGCGGCGCGGTGGTGGTCATCGACCCGGCTACCGGAGAAGTGCTGGCGATGTCCTCTGTGCCTTCCTACGATCAAAATCAGTTTATCCCCAGCATCCAGGAGTCCGACTGGGTGGCGCTAAACGAAAGCAAAACCGTGCCGCTGCTCAACCGCGCGGTGCAGGGTTTCGCGCCGGGTTCGACTTACAAGATTCCCATCTCCTTCGCCGGCTGCCTGGCTGGCATTCAAAAGAACCGCTTCAACTGCAGCGGCAGCGTGACTTATGGAAACACCTCCATGGAATGCTGGATTCAGCGTCAAAACGGTGGTTCCCACGGCGCCATCGGCCTCAGCGACGCCATCATGAAGTCCTGCAACTGCTTCTTCTACCGCTACGGCAACGCCGCAGGCATCGCCAACATCACCAAGGTCGGCAAAATTCTTGGCGTCGGCGAGCGCACCGGCATCGAGTTAGAAGATGAAAAGGCCGGCATCCTGCCCAATCCCGACTGGCTGCGTGCGAACCGCCCCACCGAACGTTGGAGTGATGGTTACACGGCAAACACCTCCATCGGCCAGGGCATGGTGCTCGCCTCGCCGCTGCAAATGGCCTCCGTCACCGCCACCGTCGCCAATGGCGGCAAGGCATGGAACCCACATCTGCTCAAGCGCGTCATGGATGATGGCAAAGTCGTGATCGACAACCCGCCGAGCCTGCGCGGTGATTTGTCCGCCAACGTCACGGCTGAGGAGATCGAACTGATCCGCAAAGGGATGTGGAAGGTCGTCAATGATCCCGGTGGCACGGGCAAAAGCGCGCGCATCACTGGCGTCGAAGTCGCTGGCAAGACCGGCACCGCGCAGAACTGGCGGCGCAACGAGCGTGGCGTGAAGGTGGATGACAACCACACTTGGTTCATCAGCTTCGCTCCTTATCAGAATCCCAAGTTTGCCGTCTGCGTTCTAGTTCAAAATGGGAAATCCGGCGGCGGTTGCGCCGCACCGGTCGCGCGACGTGTGCTGGAACAATGTCTCGCCTTGGACAACGGCTATGAGGTTCCCATCGTCGCGATGGAACCCGCCACCGGTCATTTTAATCATGTTTCACAAATCCAATACGCCGACGCCGGGGTCCCTCTGGTTCCCGTCACGGATGAGGACGGCGACGTAGGCGCGGGTGCGCCTGCCGCCGAAGCAGTGGATGAGCCGGTGTCACGCCCCAGCGCGACGCCGAACATCCGCCGCAAAGCCGATTCAGCAGGATCGGCTGGAAGCAGCTCCGGACAGAATGTGCCTCAGGCCGTGCCAGTGCGCAGGGTCGGTATCTTCAACCGGGGAGGCTCCCAAGAAACCAAACCATCCGAACCCGCCTCCAACGGCGGACTATTCCGCAGGTTCTTCAATCGCTGAAGACCTCATTATTTTAGGGAGACAACACATCATGGCATTGACCTTCGTACAAAGAATCAAAGAACTGCTCACCGGCAAACGCGACATCAAGAGCGGCGTGCGCCTCGTCATCAACTGCGAGAAGCTGGAGAACCGCGTCGCCCTTCTCGACAAGGGAATTGTCGAGGAATACAACATCGAACGCGTCGGCACCCAGAGCCTCATCGGCAGCGTCTTCAAAGGCCGCATCCGCAACATCGAGCAAGGCCTCAAGGCCATGTTCATCGACATCGGTTTCGATAAAAACGCCTTCCTGCACTTCTGGGACGCCATCCCCGCCGCACTCGACGCTGGTTTGGAGGAGATCAACCGCGGCGGCAGCAAGAAGAAGAAGCGCATCGAAGCCAAGGACATCCCCACGCTCTACCCCGTCGGCTCCGAGATCATGGTGCAGGTCACCAAAGGCCCCGTCGGCAACAAAGGCCCGCGTGTCACCACCAACATCTCCCTCGCCGGTCGATTGCTCGTTCTGATGCCGCTCAACGACACTTGCGGCATCTCCCGCAAGATCGAAGACCCGAAAGAGCGCTCACGTCTGCGCAAGATCATCGAAAAAATCAGTCTGCCTGAGGGGATGGGCATCATCTTGCGCACCGAGGCCTCCGGCAAACGCGCACGCCACATCGTCCGCGATTTAAACATCCTCCTCGACGAGTGGGACCAGATCGTCGCTAAGCGCGACGGTCAAAACGCCCCCGTCTGCTGCTTCCAGGAACCCGATCTCGTCGAGCGCACCGTGCGAGATTTCCTCACCGAGGACATCGACGAGGTCGCCTGCGACGACCAGCCCACCGTCGAGCGCATGCAACGCATGGCCGCTCACATTTCCGGTCGTGCCAAGCGTCGCATCAACTTCTACCAGGGCCAGAACGCCATCTTTGAGCACTACGGCATTCAGAAGCAGATCGACAATGCCTTCTACCGCCAAGTGTGGATGCCCTGCGGCGGCTACATCGTCATCGACCAGACGGAGGCGCTCGTCTCCATCGACGTTAACACCGGCCGCAACAAGGGCCACAAGGACGTCGATAAGCTCCTGCTCGAAACCAACCTCGAAGCCGCCGCCGAAGTCGCCCGCCAGCTCCGCCTGCGCAACATGGGCGGCCTCATCGTCGTCGATTTCATCGACATGAAGCACCGCCGCGACCAGCAGGCCGTGTACAAGCTCATGCTCGACCATTTGAAGCGTGACAAGGCCAAGACCCAGGTGCTGCCCATCTCCCAGTTCGGCCTCATGGAGATGACCCGCCAGCGCCTCAACGAAAGCCTCGGCACCACGCTCTACGAACCCTGCCCGTACTGCAAAGGCAACGGCCAGGTCAAAACACCGCTCACCATGAGCGTCGAGCTCCAGCGTCGTCTCATCGCCGTGCTGGGCCGCTCCAAAGAGGATCAAAAGAGCATCATTGTCGTCGTCCATCCCGAAGTCCTCGCCCGCCTCAAAACCGAGGATGGCGAGCTCCTCGTTGATCTCGAACGCAAATATCAAGCGCGCCTGACCTTCCGCAGCGACCCTGCCTACCATCGCGAGCAGATCACCCTCGCGAATGCGACCACGGGCGAAGAAATCCGGTGAAGCGGCCCTAGCTCAACGCTGGCCGATTAAAGCTCAGCTCATCCAATTCGATGCACTCCCAGCCCCCAGGCTGCTGGGGGTATAGTACGGTTCTGCCCCAACGGCTTGTGAAATAAGGATCAAGCCCCAGGCCACGAAACTGCCTGCAAACTCGACATGGCGCGAATCAGGGCCACTATGCACGCCCCAAATTCCGCATGCTCTCCGTTTCCAATGTCAGCAAAACCTACGCCGGCCGCACTTTGTTCAGCCAGGTGTCGTTTCACATCAACCGAGGCGAAAAAATCGGCCTGATCGGCCCGAATGGCGCCGGTAAATCGACGTTGTTCTCTCTCTTGCTTCAGGATACCACGCCGGATGATGGCCAGGTGGTGATGGAGCGCGGCATCAGCTTCGGCTTCCTGCCGCAGGAAAGTGCGCCGATTGATGACGTGACCGTGCTCGAACTCGCCACCGGGCATGTGGACGAGCATAGCCGCTGGGAGGTCGAGCCGAAGGCCAAACGCATCCTCAGCGGTCTCGCGTTTCGTGAATCTGACTTCGAGCGCAACGCTCGTACACTCAGCGGCGGCTGGGTCATGCGTGCACACTTGGCGCGGCTGCTCGTGCAGGAGCCAGATCTGCTGCTGCTCGACGAACCGACGAATCATCTCGACCTCGAATCGCTCATCTGGTTTCAAAATTACCTCCAGGGCTATCCGGGCGCGATCCTCATGATCTCACATGACCGTGAGTTCCTGAACGCACTGACCGACAGCATTCTCGAGATCGCCCACAGCAAGATCACCCGCTACGTCGGCAACTACGACAACTACCTGCGGGAGAAAGCCGCGCGTGCCGAGCAGCTTCAGGGCGCTTACGACAACCAGCAGCGCGAACTCGCGAAGATGCAGGCTTGGGTGGATAAGTTCAAAGCGAAGGCCAACTTCGCCTCCCGCGCACAAGACAAAGCGAAGATGATCGACCGCATTGAAAAGGTCGAGGCACCTGTCGCCGATGCCAAAACGGTCAAATTCCGCTTCCCGCAGCCGCCGCGCAGTGGCCAGCGCGTCATCCGCGTGAAGGACGTTGATTTCGCCTATGGCACGCAGCCCGTTTACAGCGGCCTCAATCTCGAAATGGAGCGCGGTGAGCGCACCGTGCTCGTCGGGCCAAACGGCGCAGGCAAATCCACGCTGCTCAAACTTCTCGCCGGAGCGCTCAAACCGCAGGCAGGCATGTGTGAGCTCGGTCACAACGTCAAACTCGGCTACTTCGCCCAGTATCGCGGTGACGTGCTGAACATGCGCCACACCGTGCTGCAATCCGCCATGGATCTGCCGAGCCGTCCTGGCGAAAACATGTGCCGCACCCTGCTTGGCTCGTTCTTGTTTCACGGCGACGATGTCTTCAAGCCCGTCGGCGTGCTCAGCGGCGGTGAAAAGAGTCGCCTCGTACTCGTGCGCCTGCTGCTCGATCCGCCCAATTTCCTGCTCATGGACGAGCCGACGACGCATCTCGACATGGGCAGCATCGACGCCCTCATCGGCGCGTTGGAGCAATACGAAGGCACGCTCGTTTTCATCAGCCATGACGTTCACTTCATCCGTCAGATGGCCAAGCAGGTCCTGCACGTCAGCGCCGGCGTCATCACGCCTTACGCCGGGGATTATCAATATTACCTCGACAAAACCAAGTCCGGCTCCGCCCGCGAAGCCCTGACCGCCACGCTGCACAACGCCCAGCCGACTGCCTACGCGGCGCCTACCGTCCGTGAGCCGCCTAAGAGCAAACAGC
>Ga0315905_10006649_pt1 | contig 11758 bp, 2 predicted proteins | sample LakEriMetagenome_5_FD_203522 | JGI IMG/M metagenome (GOLD analysis project Ga0315905, IMG submission 203522) | Freshwater fungal communities from buoy surface, Lake Erie, Ohio, United States - Buoy 4 MA121 | ecosystem: Environmental > Aquatic > Freshwater > Lake | place: USA: Lake Erie, Ohio...
CGCTTGCCCGCCTGTTCCTGACAGAAAAAAATATGGCAACAGATACATTTGGCCAATTTATCCGGGATATGATTTATTTAAGGCAGATTTGAATGGGAAGATCATCAAACAATTGACCAAGACACCCGGATATGATGCGGAGGCAACCATTTCTCCGATTGGTGACAAAATTGTCTTTACATCAATGCGGGATGGCGATTTGGACTTGTACGTCATTGATATAGATGGTAAAGAAGCCATTCGCATCACCAATCAATTGGGTTATGATGGCGGCGCATGGTTTAGTCCCGACGGACAAAAAATTTTGTGGCGGGCCTCTAGACCCAAAACAGCGGAAGAAATTGCTGAATATAAATCGCTGCTCAAAGAGAATTTGGTTGCGCCTACAAAAATGGAAGTATGGATCGCCAATATTGATGGGTCGGATGCACATCCAATTACTGAGCTGGGGCAAGCCAACTGGGCACCTAATTTTACCCGCAAAGGGGATCATGTTATTTTTTGCAGCAATCATGAATACAAACGTGGTTTCCCATTTAATATGTACCTGATGACTAAAGCAGGCAAGGACATGGAAAAGATTTCACATGATCAAACTTTTGATGCCTTTCCGATGATAAGTCACGACGGTAAAAAAATCGTTTTTTGCAGCAATCGGAACAATGGCGGAACCAGGGATACCAATATTTTTATTGCGGATTGGCGGGATTGATTTTATTGCCCGAATGTTGTAGTCCTATCAGGTAATCAAAAAGATTTGTTTCTGTGGGGAGTTCAAGTTTTTTTCTTAATCGATAACGACTGATTTCAACTCCTCGAACGGATATATTCATAAGCTGTGCAATCTCTTTGGTAGAAAGATTCATTCTTAAATAGGTGCAAAGCTTGATTTCATTGGCAGTTACTCCCGGATGTTTCTCTTTAAGGATAGAAATGAAATCAGTATTTACTTTATCGAAGTGTTGAGAAAAATGTTCCCAATCTTTATCCATGCGATCATCATCAGATAACATTTTGATCATTTTGCGTATATCCGTTACAGTTTGTTCGTTATCTGTGCCTTTAAGAATATGGTTGAGCTCTGCTTTTATTTTGGATATCAATTCTCCTTTTTGAACGAGATGCATGGCATTGGTTGCCAGTTCTGAGTTTTTGAAATCAATTTCGTTTTGTAGTTTTTCATTGCGCAGGGTGATGAGCTCTGTTTCTGCTTTTTCAATTTCGAGTTGGTACAGATATTGCATTTTTGACTGCTCATCCTCATACTTTTGTTGTTGATGGGCAAACTTTTTCTTTTGCCAACGAATGATGTAAGCAGATCCAAATAAAAAAATCAATAAATAGAAAAAGTAAGCAAGGTTTGTTCTATACCAAGGCGGCATGATTCTGAAAGGAAAGATTAATACTTCAGATTCATTACCTAGGTTGTTTTTTACCATTACCTCAAACGAATAATCACCCGGCTGCAAATTGGTATAGTCTTTTTCAGTTTTGTTAGACCAGTCTGACCAATTTTTATCCAATCCATTCAATCGGTATTTGTACAGAAGATTTTCTGTGTTGCCAAAAAACGGAGAAGCGAATTCGAAGTGGATATTTTTCCAAGCATTTTGAATGGAGATTTTCGGAAGGGGGTCATTGTTTATATTGGCTGCTTGTGGTAGAAAAACAGCGTACAATAAACTGTCTTTGGTAGATTGAATGCGAATATTTCTGAGTAAGATATTCGGCATTAATTGGTTCTGTCGATATTTTTCAAAGTTGATGTGAAAGAAACCGTTTTCACCGCCCAATAAAATATTTGCTGTATTGATAGGGTAGATGAATTCAAATCCGCTGAGCATTTTTTTATTGAGCTCATTCAGGTAAATAACTTTTTCTTCTTTTTTCGAAAAATCAATTACTCCCAATTGTTTTTCATGGATGAACCAGATGTTTCCATCTTTGTCTTCTTGAACATAACGTATGCTCTGATTTCCCAGCAATTTTTCGAACTGTTCAACTGGTTCAAATCTATCTGTTTTTGCATTGTACTGATAAATCCCTTTTTCTGTGGTAGCAACTACTTTGTTTTTAAGTTTGAATACCTGATTATTCAGATTGTCGGGAAGTCCATTTTGTTTTTGATAACGACGAATATTGAAGGATTTTATACCGCTTTGCATGATTTTGTAAACGCCATGATAGGGGTGAGAAACCCAAATATTCCCGGTTGCATCTGTAGTCAGATATCTTGATGTTTCGTTGAATTGAGGAATGTCTCCGAGGGTTGTAAATTGTTTTCCGTTTACATCAAAAAATCGAACTCCTTTATAATGTCCGGCAATCATTTGATTATTGAGCAAGGAAGGTGAGGATTGAAAATTCCAAAATCCGAAATCGTTATTGATTGGAACAGCTTTATCTGATTCTATTCGAAAAGCGCCTTCATGGTGACCCAATAACAAATTCCCATTGATGATACTCAGGTTCCAGGTTTGTCCTGTTGTGTTGGCGACCGGATAAAAAGGATTTCTGCAGAAGCTGATGTCCTTTTGCATTTGAAGCTTGGTGTGAAATAATCCGCCGGAGTTGCCAATATATAGTTCGTTATTGAAAATCGAGGCGCAATAGCCCGAACCATTTTGGTTGTCAGGAATAATTCTTTTGATTGGACTATTGAAAGGGATATAGTCGATGCCATTGTCGAGCCCAAGCCAAATGTTTTTCTGTCGGTCTTCAAAAAAACAAAGGATGTTATTGTTTTGCAGCCCTTCTTTTTTAGAAAAATGCTGAATGAGTGCCAAATTTGAATCAAGAATATAGATACCTCCAAGAGTTGTGGCTAATGCCACTTTGTCGGAGTCTATTTTTTGGGAGTTATATATTCGTTGGGTTTTGATTTTCTCCAACAAGTCAGATTTAAGCGGTCTTATCACCTTATTCTCAAGTAGATAGCTTCCATTTTTTAAGGTAGAGATGAAGTAGGTATTATTTTTTAAATGGAAAAAACCTGTAACTGGATCATTTTCAGGTAAACCCGTTTGATTGCCAATGGGTTGCCATTGATTTTCATATAACTTCAGCAGTCCTAATTTTTTATCCTGTGCAAAGACTTCATTTCCTATAGAAACGGAAAAAAGCCACTCATTGGAGGCAGGAAATATTTGAATTTTTTTCCCGTCAAATTTGAAAATATAGCTTGAAGTTCTGAAGAAGACGTATTTATTGCATTCAAAAACATCCCAAACATCACCAAAATTTCTTTTCGAGGCTGGAATTAAAGGCAGAAACGATGAAAAACTGAGTTTGCCATTTCGGTTTCGTTGAAAAACACCCAATTCATCTTGTCCGCCTACAAATATTTGTTGATCAATCGTGATTTCCAGTGTTCGAAGGATGGTTTTATTGGGCAAAGGATTTAATTCCCATTGAGTTCCATCAAAGCTGAGCAATCCTTCGTTGTTGGCAAAATACATGAGGCCATATTTATCTTGTTTGATGTCCCAGTTTTGGGTACCGGCATTGTATTGTTTTTTTTCGTATTGAAATATATCGGGGAGTCCTATGGTGTTCTGACCTTGGCAACAAAAAGAGGACAAAAAGGTAACCCAAAAAATGTTTAGCCTTTTGGTTAAATTATGATTGAGAAACCCGACAACGTTTTTTGATGTATTCATGTAGGGGTGAAATTCAATCAAAATTAACAAAATATCTCAAATTGATGTAGTAATGATGTAGTATTTTTTCTCATTGATGTATGCGTGTCGGTTAAATTTGACACCTATTTTCTACCCGTTGAATGCATTTTTACCTGACTGAAAACAAACTGTTACAATCATCATTTTAAAACCAAAACAATCCAAAATGAGAAAACAACTGTTTTTCTGGATGATGTTCATGGTATCGGTGTTAAAGGGATTTGCTCAGCCTGGTTCGGCTGCCCCTACGCCGCCTACCAGGAATTCCTCTGATGTAATTTCGCTTTACAGCGGGGCTTACACTGACCTATCAGGAACGGACTGGAATCCGTACTGGGGGCAATCGACTGTGGTTACTGAAGAAACCATTTCAGGCGATGCCACCAGACTCTATTCAACCTTGAATTATCAGGGTATTGACATTTCAGGATCTATCAATGTAAGTGCGATGAGTAACTTGCACGTGGACATCTGGACTTCAAACTGTACTGCATTTGAGCTTTTCCTCATCAATGAAGGAGTAGGAGAGCAAGGGTACACGATCACCCCAACTGCATCCGGTTGGACAAGCGTGGATATCCCACTGACCAGTTATTCCTCCGTGAATCTGGCGAGTGTTGGACAGATCAAGCTGGTGGGTACACCTTTCGGATCTAGCACTGTTTACATGGACAACATGTATTTCTGGAAATCAGCAAATGCACCTTCTTTGTCAAACTTTAGCGTGCCTGCTAAAATTCTAGGCGATGCGGCATTTACTTTGACTGCACCTACCAGTAACAGTAGTGGTTCTTTTTCATATACCAGCAGCAACACTTCGGTAGCTACCATTTCTGGAAGCACTGTAACAATTGTTGGAATTGGAACGACAACCATAACTGCTACACAAGCAGCTGATGGTGGTTTTGGTTCGGGTTCAATCACTGCAAATTTAGTGGTTGCTTCTCCTCCTCCTGCTTCTGCAGCTCCTACGCCTCCTGTTAGAAACGCAGCCAACGTGGTGAATCTTTACAGCGATGCGTACTCCAATCCAGCTACCATTGATACATGGTCTGCTGTATGGGACAATGCAGACGTTTCCGATGAGACAATCAGTGGCAATAACACAAAGAAATATTCAAACTTTGTTTTTGCTGGCGTTGAATTCACCAGCAATACCATCAATGCCACCAATATGGAGAAATTCCACATTGATATCTGGACTCCAGATGCCAATGTGTTCAAAATCAAATTGGTTGATTTTGGTTCAAATGGTGTTTATGGTGGTGGCGATGATGTTGAACATGAAATCGGTTATACCCCTGCGAAAAATGAGTGGGTGAGCTATGACATCAATATGTCTGACTTTACCGGTCTTGTTACCCGTGGAAACCTGGCTCAAATGATTTTTGTAGCTGAAAACGGAGGTACCGTTTACATGGACAATCTTTATTTCTGGAGAGAAACACAAGCTCCAACTTTTGGAACTTTCACCGTTCCAGCTAAAAATTTAGGAGATGCAGCATTTACATTAACTGCTCCAAGCAGCAACAGTACTGGTGCGTTTACCTTCTCTAGCAGCAATACATCTGTTGCAACCATCAGTGGTTCTACAGTAACTATTGTAGGAGCTGGTTCATCTATCATTACTGCTACGCAAGCTGCTGCCGGAGCTTACGGTTCTGGATCAGTTACCGCTTCACTTGTAGTTACTGGAGCTTCTGCACCAACTACAGGTGCTCCAGTTCCTCCAGTAAGATCAGCAGCCAATGTAATTGGTTTAGCAACTGATGCTTACAGCATTGTTGCTGGTACAGATTGGTTCCCGAATTGGGGTCAAAATGCCATCGCACAAGATACAACCATCGCAGGAAATCCTGCTCGTAAGTACGAAAATTTGAACTACCATGGTGTTCAATTCTCTTCCGGAATTGATGCATCTTCTATGTCTAAATTACACGTAGATCTTTGGACAGCAGGATGTACTGCTTTTGATTTCTATTTAATCAATACCACTACTGGTACTGAAAGAAAAGTAACACTTTCTCCAACTTTGTCAACTTGGAGCAGTTTCGACATAAACTTGTCTGAGTTTGCAACCCAAGGTATAAACCTTGCGAACATTGGTCAATTTAAATTCGTTGCTACACCATTTGGAGGATCTACCGTTTACTTAGACAATATTTATTTCTGGAAAGACGGAAATGCACCAACAATCAGTGGATTTTCTATTCCAACAAAAGTGGTTGGAGATGCTAAATTTAAAATAACGGCTCCAACTAGTAATAGTACTGGTGCATTTACTTACTCAAGCAGCAACACCAGTGTTGCAACCATCAGCAATGACTCTATCACTGTTGTTGGTCCGGGTTCTGCAACCATCACTGTGAATCAAGCGGCAGCAGGTGGATTGCTTGCAGGTTCTGCAACTGCATTGTTTATTGTTGAATTTGCTCCGCCATCAGTGGCTGCGCCTATTCCACCAGTAAGAAACGCAGGTGATGTAGTTTCTTTATACAGCAACGCATACAGCAATGTACCAGTTACAACATGGTCTGCTGTTTGGGATCAAGCAAATATTTCGGATATTGAAATCGCTGGAGATGCTACTAAAAAATACACCAATTTGGTATTTGCAGGTGTAGAATTTGTAAGTCCAACTGTTGATGCCAGTGAGATGTCCAACTTCCACATTGATGTATGGTCGCCAAATGCTGATGTATTCAAAGTTAAATTTGTTGATTTTGGAGCTAATGGTAATTTTGGTGGTGGGGATGATTCTGAATCAGAATTGTCTTTCATACCAACTTTAGGTGGATGGAATACATATGATATTCCAATGACAAGTTTCAGTGGACTATCAGATAGAGGTCACTTGGCTCAAATGATTTTGGTTGCATCAAACTCTACTGTTTATGTTGATAATGCATATTTCTGGAAAGGAACTGCACTTTCTCCAACCGTTTCTGTAACGCAGCCTACTTGTTCTGAAGCTACTGGAACAATCACAGTTACATCATCAACTGATGGATTAACTTTCAGCATAAACGGATCAACTTATACCAATACAACTGGAGTATTTACAAGTGTTGCTCCAGGAACATATAATGTTACATCTAGAACAACGCTTGGAGTTGTATCATCACCAAACGTAGTTACGATAATGAGTACAACGCCATCAGTTCCAGGTGTAATTTCTGGTACGTTAAATATCAACCAATGTGATACCCTTCAGACTTATTCTGTAACACCAGTTCCAGGATTAATCTACACATGGTCGGTTACAGGTGTTGGCAACAGAGTATTCTCTGGGCAAGGAACAAACAGTGCTGTATTGGTTATGAAATCTGCTGGTATCGTTTCGGTAGCAGCAAGAAAATGCACTACTAACGGTCCTGCAAGAACTTTGTCAGTTTTGAAGGCTGCTCCTGCAGCTCCAACCGTTCTGACTGCCAATGGCTTGAACGTTTGCTTGTACACGGAGTCAGCGTTTTCATACACCGGTGTTCGTGACACCTTCCGCACAAATACATTAGCGGGAGCCACCGGTTATATTTTTGAAACGCCTGCTGGCTCAACTGTACAGCGGTTGAACGATACCACCATTACGGTACTCTTTGCAGATACCATGACGGTGAGCACAGCGTCTCCAAAATTTGTAAAAGTATATGCAACCTCAAGCTGTGATACAAGCTTGGCCAAATCTGTCTCACTTACTCGCACAGTAGTTGCAGCACCAACTGCTATCACGATTACTCCGATGGTTACGAATGTGTGTGGAGCAAGAACCTATCGTTATACCGCTCCTGCGTTACCAGTTGGTGCGTATGGCTATGTATGGTCTATCGAAGGAACATTAAGCGAATATGCAAACATAGACTCCGGAGACGTTAATAGTCGTAAGATGGTAGTTACTTATTCATCTAATGACCCTGCACTAGCGGGAGATAGCATCAAGTTGTATTATGTAACGGGTTGTGGCAATAGTGTTATCAAAGCTGCGAAGCTGACGAACACAGCGCTGAAAGCACCTGCTGCGCCTACTGCAATTACGATACAGGCTGTTCAAACAAACGTTTGCGGTGCACGTATTTATCGTTACATCGCGCCAGTTCTTCCAGTAGCAAGTACCACAGCGGGAGCTGCTACAGGTTATGATTGGTCGTTCATAGGAACATTATCTGGAACCATGAGTATTGATTCTGGTAGTTTGACTTCTCGTATTTTGGTAGTTCGTTACACTTCGAATGCTGCGGCATTGGCAGGTGATAGCGTACGTGTATTGTACACTTCAGACTGTGGCAATAGTCCACGTAAAGCTGCGAAGTTGTCGAATACTTTGATAAAAGCACCTGCAGCTCCAACTGCAATCACCATCCAGGCGATTCAGACAAATGTATGCGGAGCACGTAAGTATCGTTACATCGCACCGAATTTACCTGCTGCCAGCACAACAACGGGAGTTGCTACCGGATATGTATGGTCATTTGTTGGATCTTTGTCATCAAGCATGACCATAGATTCAGGTTCATTGACTTCACAAAAACTTACCGTAACATTTACATCCAATGATGCAGCTGCTACCGGAGATAGTGTACGTGTTTACTACACCTCTGATTGCGGTAATAGCTTGATTAAAGCATCCAAGTTGACAAACGCTAAATTGTCAGCACCATTGGCACCATCAGCGATTTCAATTCAATTGGTATCGGATGTATGTGGCGCTCGTAAATATCGTTACATAGCACCATCAACGTTGCCATCTGCAAGCACAACTGCAGGCGCTGCGAATGGTTACTTGTGGACAGCACCTTTTGGCACAGTAGGATCTACCGGTACAATAGACTCCGGTACAGTAAACAGCCAGAAGATAACTGTAACATATACTTCAAATGCAGCTGCAGGTGTTGGAGATAGCATCAAGTTGCGTTACACGACAGCTGGATGTGGAAACTCTGCTTTCAAGGCACAAAAGTTGTCGAACGTAGCGAAGGTTTGCGGATCATTCGCTCGTCCGGTTGCTGAATTGAAGCCATTGGAAACCATTCCAACCACATCGGTTTATCCGAATCCAAACCAAGGTCAGTTCCGTGTCGAAATGACTGGCTCTCCTGTGTTGGAAGGTAAGGCTAGCATTGATCTGATGGACATGCAGGGTAAAGTGATTGCACGTTTCCCTACTGTGATTCGTCAGGGTAAAATACAAGAGAACATTGTACAAACAGGCTTGAGAAGCGGTATGTACCTTGTTCGTGTGAATGTTGGAAATTCCCAGCGCATTGTTCGCATGGTCGTTCAATAATTCACTTCAATTTCACTTGACAGAAAATGGGTTGCCGAAAGGCAACCCATTTCTGCTTTAAGTAGAGGGGGTAGTTTTTGTACATCACCTCGATTACGTCTTTATGTTGAAAAAAACGCTTTCCATCACTGTTGTTTTGAGCTGGGTGTTATGTTCATATATGTCAGCACAAACCCTGGTATGGCAAGAGAATTTTGATTCGGCAGGACTATCACCCAACACATGGACCTATGATTTTGGGGATGGTTGTGAGCGGAATTTATGTGGATGGGGGAATGCCGAATTGGAGTACTATACCAAAAGAGCAGAAAATGTTCGGGTAGAAAATGGCAATCTGATTATAGAAGCCAGAAGAGAAAACTATGGAAATAGATCGTTTACATCCGGACGTGTAAAAACGGAAGGGCGGTTTCATTTTAAATATGGAACGCTGGTTGCACGTATCAAAATTCCTGACCTGGCAAACGGCTTATGGCCTGCATTTTGGACGCTTGGTACGATCGGAGGTGCATGGCCCACAATTGGAGAAATCGATATCATGGAAATGGGTTCACAGTCTGCACGTTTGGCGGGACTTATCAATAAACAGGTTTCTGGCGCTAACCACTGGAGTAATAATGGCTCCTATGCGAACTATGGTTCATCCATCAACAGCAGCGTCAATCTGAATGAAGATTTTCATCTCTATAAGATGGTTTGGACTCCCAGTTCCATCCGGTTTTTTTTAGACGATCAGCTGTTTTATACACTGGATATTTCAAATACAAATACGCTGGGTTCTCAGGCTTTTCATCAACCCCATTTTATCTTACTTAACATGGCCATTGGGGGAGCATATACAGGACTACTGAACGTAAATGATATCACATCAACCATGCCTGCTCAGTTGAAAATAGATTATATCAAATTATATCAACAACCAGGCGATGAATTTTATTTGGGGGCACAACAGCTTCCCAATGGCAACGTCGGCGTATTCACAGAAAATACCGCTACTGCTTTGTCTTTATCTGCATCCTCAAATTTTCAGCTGAATTATTGGAATAATCTTACCTCGATATCCGGAGCATCTGCTTATGAAGGATCAAACGTTTGGGCGGTTCGAGCCAATGCAGGCAACTGGTTTGGTATGGGACTCAACAATGATTATGTGAATCTTTCAGACCATGTGAACGGAGCGATGCGGTTTAGGTTTAAATCCACTTACAATGGGTCATTTAAAATTGGACTGAAATCAGGGGATGGCGAATCATGGATTCAAATTCCGTCTGGTTCAACGCAATACGGATTTGTTCGAGATGGTAATTGGAATCAGGTCAGTATTCCTTTATCTGCTTTTAAAGATACGGTCAACGGAAAATATATAGATTATACCTCTGTGAAATCAGCCTTCATGTTTGCGGGTGATGCACCTTCTACAACGGCTGATTTTTATTTTGACGACATCTATTTCAACAAACAAAATCTGATACCTACACTTGGAAACTTTTCGGTTCCTGCCAAAGTTTTGGGTGATTCAGCCTTCACCCTCATATCACCGAGTAGCAATAGTGCTGGCAGTTTTTCATTTTCATCAAGTGATACCAACGTTGCGAAAATTTCGGGATCCATTGTTACCGTTCGTGGGGCAGGCACATCTGTTATAACTGCAACACAAGCCGCATCTGGATTATATGGAAGCGCATCCACTACAGCCAACTTGGTAGTTACCATTCCAACACCCACTGTTGCTGCTCCCAATCCAACCCCCAGAAATTCTGCAGATGTTGTTTCTCTTTTCAGTGGCGCTTTTACAAATGTGTCGGGGATAGATTGGTTTCCGAACTGGGGACAAACTACAATACCTACGGAGGTAAATATTGCCGGTAATGCAACGCGCAAATACCAAGATCTGAATTATCAGGGGGTGCAATTCAGCGGGACCATCAATGTAAATAACATGAGCTATTTACACTTGGATATCTGGACGCCCAATTGTACCGCATTCAAATTGTTTTTAATCAACACAGCTCCTTTGATAGAGCAATCTGTAACACTCAACCCAAGTTTTTTAGGTTGGAACAGTTTTGACATTCCACTCACACAATTCAACAATATCAATTTGAACATTGTTGCGCAGTTGAAACTTGAAGGTTTACCATCCGGAAGTAGTATTGTTTATTTGGACAACATTTATTTCTGGAAACCATCTAACTCACCTGTTATCACTAATTTTTCATTTCCTGTAAAATACTTTGGTGACGCTCCATTTACTATAACAGCTCCTACCAGTACCAGTGGGGGGGCGTTTAGTTATACAAGTAGTAATACATCTGTAGCAACCATTTCCGGAAATCTGATTACCATTATAGGTGTTGGTACAACCACTATTACCGTTCAGCAAGCAGCTTTTGGTTCATACAGTTCAGGTTCTGAAACGGCTGTACTGACAGTCCAATATCCAGGACCTACCACTGCCGCTCCAAATCCACCTTCCAGATCAACCAACGATGTACTCTCCATCTTTAGTAATGCTTATACCAATCAGGTTGGCACACAATTCAATCCATACTGGAATCAAACTACCCAAGTAACCGAAACATCGATAGGAGGTAATCCCACTTACCAATATCAACAATTTAATTATCAGGGAATTCAATTGGCTTCAGCTATTCAGGTAGGAAACATGCAGCAATTGCATATCGATGTTTGGACACCCAACGTGTCTGCATTAGATATTTACCTAATCAATACTACGCCTACTTTGGTAGAGCAAAAAGTAACGCTTACGCCAACATTTTCAGGATGGAACGCTTTT
>Ga0315905_10006651_pt1 | contig 11754 bp, 7 predicted proteins | sample LakEriMetagenome_5_FD_203522 | JGI IMG/M metagenome (GOLD analysis project Ga0315905, IMG submission 203522) | Freshwater fungal communities from buoy surface, Lake Erie, Ohio, United States - Buoy 4 MA121 | ecosystem: Environmental > Aquatic > Freshwater > Lake | place: USA: Lake Erie, Ohio...
CCCCCCTTGATGATATATTGCACAATTTTGCGTTTGCAGCAAAGGACCCCGCTCCTTGCACGAGGATGAGCGTGATGAAGACCACCAACTTCAGCGCTGTGTGCCCCGCCGACGATGCGGGTTGCCGCGTGCCAGTACCGGGGTCGCCATGCTGGACGCATGACAGCTCCACTGCCTCGCACGCGGGAACCGAAGTGGCTTCCGGGCCCGCGGAGCAGCAGGAGAGACGAGAGAGCATGGACTACGTGCTAGAGTGGATTGCGACGGCGTCCACGGAAGAGGAGCAGGCGCCTGCGGGGCAGCCTGAGTGCACGCCACACCTCCAGTGCACCGAGACCGACGATGCCTCCTCGGCTGCCGGCGAGGCCTGTAGCCCGGAAGACCTCGAGTGCATCGACGGGGCTTATCTCGGCGAAGACCTCATCGAGACGCAAGTCGCCGAGGCCATGCGGCGGCTCGCTCGTCTGGAGCAAGTGGGCATCAACCCCAAGGAGCTACCGACAATTCGTGCTCTCTTCGTGCGCTGGACTATCGCCAACTGGGAAAGGAACAACTTCGGTGGGGGTGCTGCGCAGAGGCAGGCCCCAGAAGAAGCAATAGCAGAGGACCATGCCCCGATGACGCACGAAGCGGCGCAAGCAGTGTGCAATTCGGACGACAGTGCGCCCACGAACAACGGGCACGCGAATCCTCGCCGCGCGGCTCTGGCACGCCGACCCCGCAGCCGTGGCATCGACAAGCGCAAGGGCTGCGCCAACGTGCCGCTGGGCCACATCCACGGCGCTGGGAGCTGCATAGTCAAGGCTGCAGAACACAACCAGCGTGAGATCATCTCCCTCTCTCGCTCGTTCATCCCCTCGGAGGACGACATGATCAAGTCCGAGATGGATGATGACGTGATGAACTTGTTGCTGAAATAGACTTGCTCGAAAGAATAAAGATCGTCATTTGAGTAACGGCTTGCGTTCTCCTACATACACATATGACATTCACATGCACACAGCCAGACAGACCACACACAGACGGGATATCACAGGAAAACCCTACATACACGTTCTCTTCTTACTGATGCCAAGAGAGGCGAAATGGTTACTCCAATGAGACAGGGTGTGTGGTGTTTATTACCAGTGGTGTTTATTGTCAGTGGGCAGCGTGCCTTCTGCACGCGATCTTGGTGGGCAGCGAGGATAGCGGCCGCCTGTGTGTGAGAGCGGTAAAAACGTGAACCGTTATGGCATGATACTGATACTATGTATGCACACATGCGCCTGTCAAGTGTGCGTGTGTGTGTTTGTGTGCGCCAAACCGCTATCTTCGACGGGGTGTCTAGCTTGATATTTGCAGCACAAGAGGAGGTGATGGAGGACGAAGAGGTGTTGCTGATGGAGGAGGAAGAGGAGAAGGAGAGATGCTGAGGGATAGCCTTGAGGAGGGCGAGCTTGTAACCACTCTGTTGCTCTGTTGTGTGTGTATGTGTTAGTGTGAGAGAGTGCTGAGCCAACTTATTACCGTGGCGGAGGAGGCGGACTGTTTCATGAGGATGAAAAAAAAACAGCCTTACGCGGCACGAAACCAAAAACACCTTGTCGAGCCGTGCTATCTCTCAGATGACGCAACGTTTCATGAGCGATGGCCTCGGGGGAACACGCAGCGAACAGCAGCTCCGGCATCACTTTTTTGCCTGTTAGCAAATTGGGCAACGAAACGTACTTCACTGCCGCAATTTTCTTGGCCACGAACTCAGTTATGAGGGCACCTCGATAAATCACCAGCCCTGGGGTGCCGGCAGCAGCGAGTTCAAGTGTCACGGTCCCTGACACGGCAATTGCGAAATCGCTCAATTTCATCTCATTGTACCTCTCATCTGGATTATCGGGCACTACCACAGACACACGAACAGGAGGACGGTTATGTTCCGCTTCGAAATGATCCAGTGTGCGTCGGATTGCGTCCTCGGCAGCTCGTGAGTTGGCGCACAAGATCGTCACCTGCGCCTGTCCCAAAACCTCACGAGGAAGTAGGGCAAGGGCGCGCAACATTAGGGGCAGGTTGGCCTGAATCTCTTGCGCCCGACTTCCTGGGAGCAGCAACAGCTTTGTCGCTCCGGCGCTGCGCATGCTGTCGCTGCAACCGTCGCGGGGCGGGGGCAATTCATCACCCACAGATTCGCGAACACGCGCGAGTTCAAAGACTGGGTGTCCTGTGCACACGGTTGGCACGTGTTGGCGGAAGAACTTGTCCTCAAACGGAAAGAGGATGAGGAGCAGGTCTAGCCTGCTGCTCAGGAACTGTAGCGTCTTGGCATGATCGCCCTTGTACGCCCACACGGAAGGCGCCACGTAGTGGACGGTAGTCCACGGAGCCCGGACGTTGCGCGGCGAGACGCTGCGGAGGAGGCGGAAGGTGAAACCCTTGCTGTCGATAGTGAGGACAATGTCTGGCTGGGCAGCCAGGATCGCGCGCCTCGCTTGCCGCAGCCGCATCAGCAGCCGCGGGATGTGGGGAAGGAGCTCCCACAGCCCCATCACGGCAAGGTCCGCCATGTCAAACACCACCTCCAGCCCTGCTCTCTGCATCAGCGGCCCGCCGACGCCTGAGAACCGCACGCCCCCACTCTGAGCCCCGCTGCGCTCTGCCCCAGCAGGCGCCCGTCGCTGGGACGCCTCCTGCAGCACGCGGGCCCGCAGCGCTGTCATGACCGCGGCCCCAAGCGCGTCGCCCGAGGGCTCCCCGGCGACCACGAACACGTGTAGCTTGCGGAAGGCCAGGCGCAAAGCGTGGCGCGGCTCCCTCCTTGCGCCGGGCGTCCACCGCCTGGCAAGCGAGAGCGCTCCCATGCGAGAGCGCTCCCAGTCGCACACGTAAGATCACGAGTCTCTGCCCAGTCTTGCCGACCCACACGTGGACGGTTCCTTTCAGTCACGTCCACGAATCGTCCGTGACATTGAAAGGAATTTGATTTGATTTGGAAAGAGGGCAGGCAAGAGGGCAGAGGGGGCAAACCCCAGCCCAGCTGGTTAGTGGCGGCGGCCGGAGGGGTTCAAGGGTGATCGTCGAGGGTCCGGGATGAGCAAGGCGTTTTTCAGGACCGTAGGTGACGAGCTGTCTGCGGCTGCGAAGGTGGCAAAGGGAGACATTGCAGGCGTGGCGACGGCCGCGAAGAACGAGATGAAGTCGGCGTGGGACTCCGATGGGGCCGGCGGCAGCGCCACGCAGGAAGGCGGGGGCCTGGTGATGCGGACAAAAGCGGACGACGTCCTGATAGCTGCGCCGGCGAGCAGCGGCAGCAGCCGCGTGCTCCTGAGCGGGCCGCTGAAGAAGCGTGACGGCGCACTCGTTAAAAAATGGATCGATGTGCACTGCGAGCTGCGCGAGAACAGCATCACGTGCTTTGCATCCGCCGACAAGACGCAGGTCGTGGACACCCTCGTCATTGACGCCGGCATTGAGTGCCACATCAAGGAGCGGGACAAGCTGCCGGCGCTGATCCTCAAAAAGGCCTCAGGCCGCGGGCCGGCGGTGATGGCCAAGGAGCTGGTGCTCGGGGCCGAGTCTGAGGGCCTGCGCGACCGCTGGGCGGAAATGCTCGAGGCGTGCTGTCTCAAGGCGCGCACGCATGTCGAGGCCCGCAAGATGGTGCAAGAAGAGGCTGCATCGCGGGCGCGCGCCGAAGCCGAGTTGCAGCGCAAGGCACTCGAAGAAGCCGCACGCGCTCGTCGCCGCTCTTCGAGCGCCGACGGCAGTGCCGGGGGAAGGGGGGAGGGGCGCAGCGGCACGACGTCCCCGTTCGGCGACCTTGAGGACGGGGCTAAGACGTTCGCGCTCATAGACCTCAACGACCTCGAGGACTCTGTCGCCGCGAGCACCCCGGCCCCAGCTGCAGGCGCAAAGACGCCGCCGCCGGCAATGACAACAAAGCCCGTGCTGCAGCCCGTGACCCCTGTCGAACCGCCGGACGGGAAGAGGGGAGGAAGGGTGTCGATGACGTCGCGCATGCGGTCTGCGTTTTCGTTTAAGGGCAACGAAGGCAGTGATAGCAAGGGCGAGGCAAGGGAGCAGGTGGATGAAGAGCAGCGCGAGCTGGAGGAGAGTCTGAGCAACATGATGCTTGCAGAGGCGAACAAGCAGCTGCGTCAGCTGCAGGAGGAGTTGCGTCTCGAACGCGAGGAGGCCGCTAACCTACGTGACCAAATTCGTACGCTCACGTCGGATGACAAGGGTGTACAGGAGATGATGGAGCAGCTGGAGCAAGCAAGGGAGGCGGCGCGAAAGGCAGAGCAACTGCTCCAGGAAGCGCGCGCGGCGGAGAGCGCGGCGCAGGCTGAACTCGCGTCGTTGCGTGCCGCGGCGGCGGCGACGGCAGGAAAGAGAGCTGAGGAGGCCGCGCTGCGAGACCTGCAGCAGTCGCAGGAGGCAGAGGAGCAGGAGGCGATGCGGCGGCAAGTGGCGTCGCTGCGGGAGGAGATCGTGAGGCTTCAAGGAGAGTTGGAACAAAAAGTTAAAGATGCCGATGCCCAGCTTCGCGCTGCTGCGGTGCAGGCAGCTGGCGCAGATGCGTATGTCCTGCGCGCCGGTCCAGAAAGCGCTCGCGAACTTGCAAAGGCACCTCATTCTCAAACGTCCTTTATACAGTGACTTTCTGTAGTAAAAGCATTAGGGCACTGACTTTTGAGAATGGGTGGGAACTCGCAAAGGACGCCATGCAGCGTGAAGTTATAGCGCTTCAAGATGAATTGTCTGCTTTGAAAGCGGAGGGCCAGAGGGACTGGGAGCTGGAGAGGGCCAGGGAGAGAGGAGGAGCGGTGGCATCAATCAAGGAACAGGTTGATAAGGAGTTGGCTCGCCTCGAGGCCGTTGCGACAGCCGATAAGAGAGGGGCGGAGGGGGGGAAGGGGGCAGCAGCAGCTGCCGGAAATAGCCTCGAGAAGAAGTGGGCTGGTGTTGCTGATTTGCTTTCGTGGTCCCAGGATGACAAAGCTAAGACCGTTAACGCTCGAGAGACGGCTGGAGTAACGGATAGGCAGCAGGCAGGAGGAGGAGGAGGAGGAGGAGGAGGAGGAGGAGGAGTGCCGACTTCAATCAAGGCGTTCTGCGCGGGGGCAGGGCTTAGCATGTATGCCGGTATGATGGAGGAGAATGAAATCGACCTCGATGTACTCAAGGATTTGGCGGAGGAGGACTGGGAGGAAATGGGAGTTGCGGTGATTGACATGCCTCGTTTGCTTCAGGTGTGTTTGTGTGTATGTGTGTGTGTGTGTGTGTGTGTGTGTGTGTACATTCGAGCAGTACAAGACTTACACACGTGCTCGCGCACACGCAAACACACACTTGCAGGCGGTGGAGGCGTTCGAGCGCAGCGTCCAAGGTGCAAACGCATCCTCCTCTTCCTCCGAAACGCCCGAGGAGACGCATGCGGGAACGGCGAACGGCCTCGTGGAAAGGGAGGTGAGCGCTGCATGGCACGAACTCCAGCACAACGCCGCCGGCATGACGGCCAGCGTGGCCAAGAGGGAGGCGGCTGTGGAGGAGCGGGAGGGTGCGGTCGGCAGGAGAGAGGCTGCGGTGTGTGACAGAGAGATGAAGGCAGACACGAGAGAAATGGCCGTGTGTACCAGGCACACATTCTCAAAAGTACTCTCGATAGTGACTTTATGTAGTAAATGTGTTAGGGCATTTACCTTTGAGAATGTCTAACAGAGAGAAGGAGGCTGACACAAGAGAGGCAGCAGTGGAACGGCTCAAGGGCAGGGTGGGCGAGATGACGAGGGCGGTGGAGGAGAAGGAGAGGGCAGTGGAGGAGAAGGAGAGGGTGGTGGAGGAGAAGGAGAGGGCGGTGGGGGAGAAGGAGAGGGCGGCGGGGGAGAAGGCTCGGGAGCTCGGGGCGTGGGCGCAGGAGTTGCGAGGCCAAGAGGAGGCGGCGAGGGAGCGGGGTGCGGCGATAGAGAAGGCCTGGGAGGAGCGAGAGGAGGCGGCGCGGGCGCGGAATGTTGCAGTACAGGAGGCCTTGGAGAAGTTGGAGACTGATACACAGCAACTGCATGCGGCGCGAATGCAGACTGAGAAAGAGATCGAAGAGGCCAAGAGACAAGTGGAGGCAACGAGAAGGGAGGTGGAGGAGGCCAAGAGGACGGTGGCGGAAAGGGAGAACATGCTTGAGTCCCGGGCGGCGGGTATGATGGAGGACGAGGGATTGGCATTCAAAGACAAGGACCTGTCTGCGGAATCGCAGCGTGTGGAGGAGGAGAAGGAGAGGGCAATGGAGGAGAAGGAGAGGGTGGTGGAGGAGAAGGAGAGGTTGGTTGAGGAGCGGGAGAAACTCGTCTCCCAGCTTGCCGCGGCGGTAGTGGAAATTGAGAGGGCGCGCGCAGATGCAGAGATGGCATCTGCCAATGCGGAGAAGCAGCAACGCACAGCAGCGGCTACCCTTGAGGCGCAGAAACGGACAGGAGCTGCTGCCCTTGAGGATATGCGGAGTCTGAACAGAGAGGCTACCGCGCACGCGACGGCGCAGCTCTTGGTGCTGCAGGAGCAAGTGGCGGAGCTCACGGCGCTGGCGGCGGCGGCGGAATGGCAGCAAGAGGAAGCGCGCGAGTTTGAAGTTGAACGCAGAAATCACATCGCTGCGCGTGCAGGCGAGGAGGCGAAGTTGAACGCGGAGATCACATCGCTGCGCGTGCAGTGCGTCGAGGTGTGCTATATATATATATAATATATATACATATATATGTATGTATGTGTGTATGTGTGTGTGTGTGTGTACACACACACACACACACACACACACACACACACACACACACACACACACACAACACATAGCTCGAGGAGCAGTTTCAGGAAGCAGTGCAGATTGCTGAGGCAGAAACAGCCAAAGTGCGCGAGTTCAAAACCCGCCTGGCACAAGTGGGCGATTTGGAGGTGGAGGTGGAGATGCTACGCGCCAAGTGTGCCTCAGCAGCGGCCGTGCAGCAGTTGGCAGCTGCAGCAGTGGAAGAAATGCGGGCGCAGCACAAGATGATGATGGCTGGCGTGGGTGAGGCGCTGGAGGCGTTGGAAGAGGTGTCGGAGGACTTGATCGTGTGTCTCAAGGAGCAGATTAAGCTCATCCTCGCGCAGCTCAGCACAGCAATGGGGGATCTGAACTTGGCGGAGGGCAAAATCCTTCAATTGCAACACCTGCAGCAGTTACAAGAGGGCCAGGCCGTGAGCACATTGCGATCGCTGCTTGAAACCCGGGAAGAGGAGCTGGCTGCAAGGAGTGTGGCACTGGAGGAGGCGGGCAGGGAGCTTGATAGGTGCAGGGAGGGGGCAGCAGTGCTGGTGCATAGGCAGGAGGAGCTTGCTGCTGCTTTGGATGCCGCTCAAGGCATTGCCGAGACTACGCGCAAGGAGACCGAAAGACGCCTGGAGGCCATGAAGGATGACCTGGCGAAAGAGGCCGAGACGCAAGTATTAATTGCCAGAGAGGAGTTGTTAGACAAGGCACGGGCGCGGGAGGAGGAATTGTTGGCTGAGGTTGCAGAGGCACACGCCTGCAGACGACAGGAGGAGGAGGAGGCGGAGGCTCGGGTGGCTGATGCGGTGAGGGAGAGGGAGAGTGAGCTGCAGATGCAGCTGTGCGCCAAGGAGAAGGAGGTGCTTGAGATGCACCTGGAGGTGAAGGGCATGAAGAGCAAGGTGACGCTTCTCGAGACCGAGCGCGAGCTGCTCGAAATGGAGCTTCACCAGCTCCAGGCTTCGCTCGCGGAGCGTGACAAACTGCAGGCGTCGCTCGGGGAGATGGGAAGTTCCCGTGATGAGCTACAGTCCAAGATGTACTCGCTCCAGCGATCGCTGCTCGAGATGCAGGAGGAGCGTGACGCGGCGGTGGCGTCATTGGAGGAGGTGAAGAAGCAGGACGATCAAATAGACTCAAAGGAGTGGGCGGCGCGTCTCGCGGAGAGAGAGGAGGAAATGAGGGTGCTACGGGAGGCCGTTGCTCGTGAGAAAGGGGAGGGGGAGAAGGTGCGTGCGGAGGGGGAAGGGAAGTGCCTGGAGCTTCAGGCGACACTTCGTGAGCGGGAGGATCGAGAGATGGCCGTGACGGCCCGGAAGGCTGCTGTAGAGGCACGGGAGGCGGCGGCGGAGGCAAGGGAGCGGGGGCTGGAGGCGCGGGAGAGAGTCTTGGAGGAGCGGGAAGGGGCGGTGATGATGGTGCGACGATTGGAGGAAATTGTGGAGGATAGAGGGTGGAAAGCTGATGAGAGGGAGGAGGTAGTGGAGAGGGTGAAGGTGGTAGAGAGGGAGGAGGTGGTGGAGAGGGAGGAGGTGGTGGAGAGACGAGAATCTGCGCTGAAGCTGTCGGCTGATATTTCCGTAGCTGCTCGCAACGGCAAATCTGGGCTCATGGATAAAGGGTTGGAGGAGGTTAAACGATGTGAGGCTTTGCTGGCGGATATGGAATGTGCCCTCGTTTCTCTCAGTGAGGAGGTATCAGACCTCAACGGCAAACTTACACTAGCCAAACGCGCAGAGCAGGCGTTGCATCAGGAGCTACGGCAACAGGAACATCGGCATGCGGAGCACCTCGAACAACAAATACTCGCGCAGCTAAGGCAGCAAGAAAGACGGCATGCAGAGCACCTAGAGCAGGAGTTGCTCGCACAGCTAAAGCAGATGGAGCAACGGCATGCCGAGCACTTTGAACGGCAGGTACTCGCGCAGCTAAAACAGCAGGAACAACGACATGCTGAGCAGCAATTACTTACGGAACAGCAATTAATCGCGCAGCTAAAACAGCAGGAACAACGACATGCAGAGCACCTTGAACAGCAATTGCTCGCGCAGCAGCACGCGCATGACGAGACGTCGTTGAGTGCGCTCCTAAACGAAGGCGAGGAAGAGATGAATGCAATGCGCCTTCGAGTCGAAGAGCTAGAGGAAGAAAACTCCATCTTGACCAAGCAGTTGGAGCAGCAGCTGGAGCAGGCAAAGTCAGAGTGCTTCACGCCGGGTGCCGCCTCTGTTAATGGTCATGAGGAGAGTGCCCGGGTCCTGGAGCTTGAGAGCCAGCTCAAAGAGCAGGATCTTGCGCTAGTCAGTGCCCAACGGAGGGTCCACGAACTCGAGGGACAGCTGAAAGAGCAGGGCCTTGCTCTCCTTGAAGTCCGGACTCATATTGCCCAATGCGAGGAGAGAGAAAAGGCGGCGGCGGCGGCGGCCCAACGGAGGGTCCACGAACTCGAGGGACAGCTGAAAGAGCAGGGTCTTGCGTTACTTGAAGTCCAGACTCTTATGGCCCAATGCGAGGAGAGAGAAAAGGCGGCGGCGGCGGCGGCGGCGGTTGCTGCCAGCGGCGGCAAGGCGTGGTCAGGCTCCAGAGCTGCCTCCTCAGCCTCCTCCGGATCCGTGTGCAACGAAAGCGCGAAGGAGATCTCAAACCTGAAAAGCAACATCCAACACCAGAAAAATGTCATCGCGGGCCTGCAGATCAGACTCAAAAATTTCGAGCTTAAGGGGGCGTCATCACACGAATCACCGCTTGAACTTGCAAGCGAGGACGTGTCAACAGAGAGCGACAAGAGCGACAGCACAGAGAGCGCAGAGGACCAGGGTGTGGGCGGGGGTGGGGGATTCCACTTGACCCATTCTACTTCGAGTTGGGCGCGCCCGGGGGGGGGCGCGGAGGCGGGGGCGGCGACGGCGGCGGCACCAGCAGCAGCAGCAGCGCAGCCGGCGTCTATGGAGGAATTCTGTCGCGTTAATGGGCTGGATAGCTATGTAGAAATGATGCTGGACAATGAAATTGACCTCGACGTGCTCCCTGATCTCTCGGATGAAGACTGGGAAGAGATGGGCATTTTGCCCGCCGACATAACGCGTTTGCTCAACGCCATTGGTTCCCTGCCATCTCGGCCTGCTGCCGTGGAGAAGGATCCGGAGGCGGGTGCTCCCAGCCACCCCCTGCCGGCTACGCCGGGAAAGGGAGCGGGAGGTACGCCGGGTGAGAAAAAGGATACTGCCCAACCAGCGACATCAACTCTGAAACCCGCATTTCCCCCGCCAACGCCCGCTCGTCTTGAGCAGGCCTTTCGCCAGCTGCAGCCTCCGGGTAGTGAGCAGTCGCCGCCTCATATGCAACAAACACAAGATCGAAAAGAGGCTTTTTTGGACGTAGCCACTGCCGCGCGTGGAGGAGGAGGGGGAGGAGGGGGAGTAGTAGGGGGGGAAGGAGGAGCACATACTTTTGCAGCGCCCCGTGCAACTCTTTTTCCTTCTTCTTCTCCTTCTCCCTCTCATTCTCTCCCTCCCTCCCGCTCTGGGAGACCTCACTCTCTCTCTCCCCCCCCCCGGGATGAGCTTGGAGATGCTGAGCAGCAGAGAATTGCAAGAGTGCAAGCACTCATGATGCAGGAGGGATGGGATTCGTGATTCCGCCGCGTCATAGGGCATGGCACAGAAATGTGTTTTGGGGGGGGGGGGTTTGTAGACACCAAGAGGGTTTTGTGGACATCAAACATGACGACGAGGACGAGGGGCACCAGTGTCGTATACACGGTGCAATATCTGCATTATTCGGAGCCTGTCACCTAGCGACGCCCGTCATGGAATCCGTTTCTAAATATCCCCCCCCCAAACCACACACTCCATGCACACACGTCCTCTCTCGCACGAAGACAATCCTTCACATAATGTGCAACTGCCACATGCAAAAAGGGGGAGAAGTCGCCTGGTCCAGATGAATCCCGAAGGTAGTTCCGAATCTCCACATCGCCGCGCCGCTGGCCTGCGCTTGCCGTCACGCCGTGTTGAGTGCGTACCGTGTTTCCGGCCGTGCGAGTGAGCTGTGCATGTGGAGGTGTGGTCGCTGTACAAATCCAGAGCGTGCCGCTTGCAACCGCACTTAGCAAGCGGTCTGTTGGGGAGACGGGGGAGGGAGGAAAGTACTGGGACACCTACACCTGCGTCCCTCTTAGAAAATGCCATTTTCGTGGAAAATAAAAAAAACGAGGCGGCCTCCCACCAGAGGCCCACCTCCAACCTACCCTCATCCACGGGTACGTGCCATGTCTGTCAGGGAGGTGCCCTAGTTCGGCCGTGCACCATTATGGTGGGGCGGCGGCAGTAAACACACTGTACGGGTGTTATATTTGCTCAATCACCAATTTCGTTTTAAAATCAGGTTGTCATTTTCAATATCGCTACTAGGCACCAAATTGTCCTAGTCAGAGAACATCAAAACTAAGGGCGCCGAGGTAAGCGAACAAACAAACAAAAACACAAATCTCTATCGTAGCGACGGGGGGAGCGCTCCTAAGCCTCGCAGCCACGGCCAAGACCACTGTCGAGGCTATACTCGTCAACAATCCCGACGCATCCCTCCCGCTCTCGCTTTCTCCCTGTCGCTATCTTACGTTCTCTTCTCCCTCCCTCTTCCTGTCACCCTGTTCTTGCTCTCTTACTCTCTACTCTTTTTCTCGCTGTCTTTGATTTCTCTTGACTCTGACTTCTTGACTGATGCAATATGCACCTACGTCGATGTGGAGATGCGACAGGTATTCAACACCAACGGGCTGCCGTCAGACTCTCAACTATGCCCCTGTGCAGTCGGCCTATTGCACATCTCAAAAGAGTATTGGTGCGATTGGGGCCCCTTGGGTATCATGGACCTGAGTAGTGTGTGTTTATTACTGCAGGACCTATTACAAAGCTGTTCGCGGGGGGGGGAGGAGGAGAGTGGACGACATGTGCTATGATAGACGACGAGCCGAGGCC
>Ga0315905_10006652_pt1 | contig 11753 bp, 22 predicted proteins | sample LakEriMetagenome_5_FD_203522 | JGI IMG/M metagenome (GOLD analysis project Ga0315905, IMG submission 203522) | Freshwater fungal communities from buoy surface, Lake Erie, Ohio, United States - Buoy 4 MA121 | ecosystem: Environmental > Aquatic > Freshwater > Lake | place: USA: Lake Erie, Ohio...
TTTATAGTTACCTTCTATGTATTGGTCAAGTGTCACTCATTAAAGTATTCATCAATAATTTTGATTGCTTCTTCGCTACCTTTACAAATATAAGAACAATACCCTCTGTTTCGTAATTGTTCTTGCCACCGCTTTTGTTCTGGCGAAGCAACACCCCCCTTTTCTTTCTTCATTTCAATAGCAAGACCATAGAACGCACCGCGTGGTTCGTATATGAATAGATCGGGAAACCCTTTAACGTAACCAGTACGCTTCATTTTGATTGCTTGTAAGTAACTTGTCCGCATTCCACCTGCTGAAGCACAATAAAGAGCGTCGGGATATGCTAAACGAAGGTATTTTATTACTATTTCTTGTTGGTTCGATTCAGATTCGGGTGCTGCTTTACGCTTTGAAGCACTTTTTTTATAAGTTTTTTTGTATGTGGTAACGTTCATTTTCAATTAGTTAGAAATTATTTTCAATTTATTTTCATTTTTTTGTTGTGTATTCAAAAGTTTAGCATATATTTGTACTCAACAAAACAAAGATACACAAAATGAAAACAACAAACGACATCGCAACATTTTACTTTATTGAATTAGTAAATGGTACATTTTCAAAATCTATTGAAAGCGGAATTGTAGTAGACAAATTCAAAGGCGGTATTCAAGTACAGTCAAACAAATTTCCAAATGGAAAATGTATTTGCAATGAAAACATAATTTCTTTCTCTTAACCAAATAATCAAATGAAAAAAACACTACTCTTTATTGCGCTTCTTTTCGGAGCAATGTTAATCGCAGGAACGATTGACGAATCGACAAGACAATTAGAACAAACCCCAAACACAACAAACAAATGAAAGTAGAACTAATTCAAAAGACGACGTTGACAGATATGTATTACGTCATCAAAGTAAACGGAGAGTTTCAAATGTCTTACAACGACTACAACGAAGCAGTTTTCGCTTATGACCGAATCAAACAAGCAACACCACGCGAAGAAATCATCTTATCAAAAGAAATCTAAAACCCAAAAATCAAATGAACAATGAAAAAAACCTTTATGTTACTCCGTTATTATTCGAACAAGAATTCAAAGAAATTCGTGAAGCTATTATCATCACCCAAAATTATTGGGGTGATAAGAGAAATGGAACATTGGATTGGGATTCGTATTGTGAGTTTCGAATTGATAAACTTGAACGAGTATTGTACAACCTTGATACAACGCCTTTCAAAGAACTACCAGAGCCACCAAAAGAAATCTAACTTTGTTTGTGTTTATTCGAGTGCGTCAGCATACAACCTAACTCACAACGAGGTCGCAGCCAACATTGAGAAACATCAAAAACTTTCAGAAGCGCGTTGGAACGACAACTTAATTGAATACATTTGTAACCACTAAAATCAAATAATATGTACTGTCCTAAAATCACTTACTGCTTCAGCGACGAAGATATATCTGCGCTGAACGAAAGAATCAAAGCCATTGCAAACAATTACAACGACGACCAAACAGGTTGGTTTGAAGTAAACGAAGAACAACACCTGACATTTATTGACGAACAAGACAATATGTACTCTATCAATTTGCGAGGTCGCTTCCACAAGAACGACGATCCTGACTTTGAATTGGACTATGTTACGTTAGAAAAAGACGGTGTTTCTTTTAGCTTCGACCTTGACATTTTCGACGACCACTTGTAACAATGGGCTACTTCAAACGAATAAACGAGCAGTCGGATATTCACGACAGCCAGTTGAGACATATTCAAAGCGACCAAGAACTCGCTATAAAGTTCGAACAATACATTAATTCATTTAATAACCAACAAATAAATAACAACACAATGAGCATAATTGCCCAATCAAACAACAACGGAAGCGGAGGACAGACAGTACCCGCAGGAACACACGTCGCAAGATGTTACCAAATTATCCACATCGGCACAATCGTCGACACCTATCAAGGTGAAGAAAAGTTAGTGAACAAGGTTCGTTTGGTATTCGAACTACCTCTCGAAACAGCCGACTTTGGTAAAGGTGAACAACCTTTCTCAATTGGACGCGACTTCACTTTATCAATGCACGAAAAGAGTGGGTTACGCGCTTTCGTTCAATCGTGGTTAGGTAAGGCAATGTCCGATTCTGAGGCATCTAAATTTGACATTGGTACTTTGTTAGGCAAAGAAGCAATGGTGAGCGTAATGCACCGCACAGCGAACACAGGACGCAACTATGCTGACTTAAAGGGAGCGTCGCCACTTGCAAAAGGAATGACTTGTCCTCCTCAGGTAAACGCAGCGTTTCTTTTGGACTACGACAGCGAAGACTTCGACTTGCGTTTCAAGATGCTACCAGAGTGGCTTCAAAACAAAGTGAGTTCGTCTGCTGAGTTTAGCCAACGATTAGATCGTGCAGCCGACCAAATGAACAGCGCGAAGGCAATGTTGGAACAAAGCGGTTTAGTTAAGCCAACAGAGAACGAAGACGACCTTCCATTCTAAATCAATAATGAGAGGGTTGAAATATACCCTCTCTTAATCTTAAAACCTACAAAATGAAAAAATTAGTAACACTTGAAAAGCGCGTTGAAAATCTACTGAAGAAGTATAAATTTCTCCGCAACAATAACAAAGCACTCTGCGTGAAAGTTTGGGAACAGCAATTCGACGAACGCAAAGACATTACAAGCAACTTCTTTGCTATGTATGAACTTGGTAAGTACGTCAGCGCGGATAACATCACACGCATAGCGCGATTGGTTAAGCAACACAATCCAGAGTTACGCGGAACGAACCACGAAGACAATAAGAAGAAAGAGCAGTTGATTAAACCACTATTGAAACGATGAATAAAGCAATCTATAAAACCCCGTTCGGAAGACTTGTCAAAAGTCAATTCAAGACAATGAACAACTTCAAAACAGTTCTCCGCATAAGCGATCCAACTGCACGACTTTACGTTACGCACCCAGAGCGAATGAGAATCAAAGACTTCAACAACATTTGCCTTCACACGGGATTGTCACGCGAAGAAGTATTCAGCACCTTTACACCTACCAAACTAATCAACGAAGAAAATGACTAACGAGCAAATAAGACAAGAGTTAATTGATATGATACCTTTCAGGTATATGGAACGCTTCGAAACATTGTGGTTGATGTTAACACCACGATACGAACGATTGACAAGCGAACAAATAAAACAACAGCAGGAACTGGATAACGAAAGAGAAATGTTTTGGTCAGCATTGGAAGATATAACGTGCAGCGTCTTGGGAATACCTTCGCAATCACTTTACACTCCAACAAGACGACGCGAGATTGTAACCGCACGACAGGTAATCTTTTTTCTTATCCGTCCCTGCTACCTTCAAAGCTACGAATCAATCGGGAAGCACTATGGCAAAGATCACGCAACAGTAATGCACGGAGTGAAGCAGGTTAGTTGGCAGATTGAGTGCGACAAGAACTATGCAGCCAACGTTGAACGTATCTGTTATTTGTTAAATGATATGGGTTATGCTAAACCAATGAAATTTTATACTAAATTTGTCGAACATCTGGAACACCAGAAAGAAATCAAACTTAAAAAACAATTAAAGAAATGAAAAGTGAATTAACATTTTGCCCAAACTGCGACGAAGAATTGATGCACTCCAGAGTGGCTGAAGTAGTCGAAGACCAACAACTTGCGGAGTACGAAGATGGTTACAAACTAATTGACGAAGACGGAGAGATTGAACTTTGTTCCGATTGTCAAGAATGGGACAACGCAGACGACTACAAAGGTGAAGGTTGGGACTAATTAAAAAATAAAATGATGTTAATACTACAATTAAAAAAAAGAATTGAGATTCTCGAAGCGCAGGTTCAACAACTACTCAACGTACAACCTGCTCAACTTCCAGTACCAACAAAACAAAAGAAGTCTGCATTTGTTAAACCAACGGTTGTTGAGATATACGACTATGCCTGTGAGAAACTAAGCAACGAAGACGCATTGAAATTCACAGAGAAATTCCACGCACACTACGAAGCAAACGGTTGGAAGGTGGGAAGGAATCAAATGAAAGACTGGAAAGCTGCCGTGCGGAAGTGGGACTTATCTACCTTTGTAACTACAAACCAAAACACTAAAATCAAAAATGGAAAATTCGATTCAGACGCTGCGCAACGCATCTACAACGACGCTCACAATTACACAAAGGGTTGATCGTGCAGAGCGTGAAAGTGCATTTGTAGCCGACTACGATCTACCTACATTCGTAAAACTTTGTTCTAAGGTCTGCGCGATGTACGGCATCGCCCTTCCAGAAGCGCAACTGTTGCAAATGCTGCACGAGTTCATTGTAAAGCACTTTCGGTGGGTGACATTTGAACACTTTAATCTTGCGTTTGAACTAAATGCAGCGAATGAACTGACAAAAAAGTGTGAGCACTTTGGAGCGTTAAGCGTCTCGTTTATAGGCGACGTGCTTACTCACTACAAACCACACAGAGATAAAGCGAATCTACAAATTCAGCGTGAAATAGCGCAATCAATTGAGGAAAAATCAGAACTAATAAAGGAGAATGAAATGGCGGTAAACGATGATAGCTGGAGACGAATGTTGAAGGAAGATATTGAGAGCTTCAAACAAGGCAAATACACGACGTTAGAATTGCGCGGTGTGTCAATGATGCGGTGGCTCGAAGAAAGTAAGCGTATAACGGCTGAAACATTTACAGACGAGGAATACAACCTGTGTAAAGCGAAGGCACGAAAGACGGTGTACTTCGAACAGCAATTGAACAAACCAATGGTTGAAAGAATGAGCGACAGGAAACGTCAGCTACTTAAAGAATCAATTTCTTTCGAAGGCTTCCGTGAGTTGTACAAACTTTATTTGTCGAAGCAATGAATCACGGATCTTTGTTTAGCGGAATTGGTGGCTTTGATTTAGCCGCTGAATGGATGGGTTGGAACAATACATTCCATTGTGAATGGATGCCTTTTCCGCGAAAAGTTTTAAGTCATTATTTTCCAAATTCAATTAGTTATGAAGACATTACAAAGACAGACTTCTCTATTCACAGAGGAACAATTGATATTCTCACAGGAGGATTTCCTTGCCAACCATACTCAAGCGCAGGTAAGCGACTTGGGAAAGAGGACGAGCGACACCTCTGGCCGCATATGCTCAGAGCAATTTCAGAGATTAAGCCAACCTACGTTGTGGGCGAAAACGTTCGTGGGCTTACTAATTGGAACGGGGGAATGGTCTTCGAAGAAGTGTGCGTTGACTTGGAAAGTCAAGGGTACACCGTACAGCCGATACTTTTGCCAGCTTGTGCCGTCGGTGCGCCACATCGCAGAGATAGAGTTTGGTTCGTTGCTGCCAACACCTCAAGCATCGGATTATGTAACAACAGTACAAGAAAAGAATTTCAGTTTAAGACACATAGAACACAATTCGGGTTGGACGAAGATGCTACCAACTCCGACAGTATTCGACAGCACGAATGCGAGTGCGACAATGAAAAGCAGCCAAGTGAAAGAGGGATCAATGCACTCAATGACATTGACGAGACTCTTAAATACTGGAACAACTTCCCAACTCAATCCCCGATTTGTGGGGGAAATGATGGGCTTCCCACCGAACTGGACGGAATTACCTTTTCAAAATGGCGACAAGAATCAATAAAAGGTTATGGAAATGCTATTGTTCCACAGGTTGCTTATGAGATATTCAAAGTAATACAACGACTAAATGACACCGTATAAACCAACCTACCTGCCGCGTCAGATTGAAGCGTTAAACTACTTGAACACCGATAGTATCGTTGAGCAATTACTTTACGGTGGCGCGGCGGGGGGTGGCAAGACGAAGTTCGGTTGTATGTGGCAGATACAACGTCGTTTGAAGTATGCAGGGACGCGTTCTCTTATTGGACGTAGCAAATTAGACACGCTGAAAAAGACGACGTTAAACACGTTCTTTGAAACCGCTGAGGAGTTTGGATTGATAGCGAACAAACACTACACGTTTAACGGACAGTCCAACGTGATAAAGTTCTTTAACGGAAGCGAAATAGTTTTGAAAGACTTGTTCGCCTACCCTTCGGACGTTAACTTCAATAGTCTTGGTTCGTTAGAAATAACAGACTACTTTATTGACGAGTGTTCCGAAGTAACAGAAAAGGCGGTCAGCATTGTTCACTCGCGTTGTCGTTACAAGTTGAACGAGTTCGGTCTTATTCCGAAAGGTTTCTTGTCGTGCAATCCTGCGAAGGGTTGGTTGTACAATGAGTTCTATATGAAGAACAACCGCAACGAACTACCTTCACACCGCGCCTTTGTTCAAGCGTTACCACAAGACAATCCATTCCTTCCTGTTGCTTACATTGAATCTCTTAGACGACTTCCAGAGTACGACCGCAAAAGACTTCTTGAAGGCAACTGGGAGTTCGACGACGACAGCGACAAGTTATTTCAAACGGAGAACTTACTTCGAATGTTCCGCAACGAAGTAATCAATGAAGGCAAGAAGTACATAACAGCCGATATAGCGCGTTTCGGTAAGGATAGAACAATCATTTGCGTGTGGGAAGGTCTAACTATCATCGATATAATTGAACTCAATCGTGCAGCGTTGGACGAAGTGGTGAACAAAGTTCGTTTAACCTGTCAACAACACTCAATTTTGCTTCAAGATGTAGTGTGCGACGAAGACGGAGTAGGCGGTGGAGTGGTTGATTTTCTTAAGTGTCGAGGGTTCGTCAACGGATCTAAACCAAAACACCCACAATACCAAAATCTAAAAAGCGAATGTTATTACAAACTTGCTCAGTATGTTGAAGAAAACAAGATAACAATCTTATCCAGTACGCGCAAAGAACAAATCATTCGTGAACTTGAAATGATTAAACGACACCGCGCAGACGTGGACGGTAAACTTCAAGTAACTCCGAAGGACGTTATCAAGAACCGCGAAGGTATTTCACCTGACGTTGCAGACGCTATTATGATGCGTATGTACTTTGAACTCAATCCAAGTTACGGACAATATGTTGTTGGTTAGCATAACTTAATTATATTTACGAAATGAAAAACACACCACTTTACGAAACGCTTAAAATGACTTATGATCGTGAGCGAGAAATTGTTAATTCAATAGCAACATACTTCCAACAAGGAAAGATATTAGGAGATATTCTTCTGGAACTTTCTCAACGGAAAGACTTAAATGCGAAAGAGAAAATCTATTTAGCTTTAATGATAGGTTCAATGATGACTAAACCAAACGAAGAAAATGGCAGAGAGCAAAACTAAGAAAGGTATCTGCGTGTATTTGCACAAAGACCTATGGAACGAGATTGACGAGAAACGCGGAGAGAACAGTCGCAACACTTTTTTAAGTGAAGCAATCCAGTTCTCAATGAAGTTTTACATTCCTGAATCTAAAGTAAAATTGACAGAACAAAAGTAGAAAGAATAGCTACTGAAGTTGTTACAATCAAAGCGTGGTTTCTGCGCTTTTTTTGTTTGTCTAATTTTTTATTATCAGCAGTTAGACTGTTTATTTCTTCAGTCAACAACTGTTCCTTCTGTTCATAAGCAACGACAGTTTCTTGCAAGTTGTCAATCTTTCGTTCCTCAATGTTTAATTGTTCTTTGAGGTTGTCAATAACGAGCGAATCGGAAGCAATAACGCTATCGCAAGAGTTCACTAAACGGATAACATCAACGCGAATAATAGTATCTCGAACAATAAGAGAATTACGAGTTCTTTGATAGGTGGCTTTGGCTGAAGATTGAGCATTTTCATAATATGCGATTTGTTCTTGTAATTCCAGTTGTTCTTCGAGTAGCATCTGGTACTCACCTGCGTTGTAGTTTATTATGCTATCTTGTTTCTGAACTTCAGTTATTGTATTATTTGCATCTTTCTTTCCCCACCAATTCCAACACAACACCAACCAAAGCAAAGACGTTCCAAGAAACAATAAGATTGCTGCAAGTATATTTCGGTTCATAATATCTTTCCTTCGTGTATTCTGTAATTCTTAACGCTGTAATTTCCATTCGTGCCTTTGTCAACAATAGCAAAGCCGTGATTGTACTTCGAATAAGGGTTGTAGTCAGGACTTAATTCAGACAAGCAACCAACACCCCAACAAGTAATAAATTTGCCGTTAGCGTCGCGCTCGTTGTGTTCTGCTGTCTGGTGGTGATGTCCGCAAAGAGCAGATACTTTTGTCTTCATAAATAACCCACGCGCCACGTTAACAGACGGAAGGAATTGTTTGCCGAATTCGTGTCCGTGAAAGATTGAAAGTTTACCGATATTCAATTTACTCTTTCCGTCAATCCATTTAACGTCGTGCTTGTCGCAATGAGTTAACGAAGGAAAGTCGAACGCGTCAATGTCGAACAACTCAGGTGCTTTGATACGCATATATCTCCAGTATCTTTCTTCGTGGTTACCTTCTTTGTAGTAGATATTTGCGTTGGGAAACGTGTGTCTGAGCGATGCAAGGAATTGACGGATAGAATAAAGTTCATCTTTGAATTTTCTCTTGCGTGGATCTTTAACGAAGTCTGAAATCATATGACAATCCAAAGCATCACCGTTCAAAATGATTGAATCGCACCCTTGTTTCAGTCCTTCGTTAATAGCGCACTCAATTGCTTCGTTGTCTTGATAGGGAAAGTGTAAATCGCAAAGGATTAAGAACTTCGTTCCCTTCACTTCGACGTGTCTGCGCTTCTTTGCGTATGACTTTGGAAGTGCAAATGGATTAAGTGGTCGTGGCTTTTCTTCAAACAAAGATTTATCTGCTGTATTTTTTTTATTGAAGCTACCAACTTTTCCCCGAATAAGACGAATAATACTTCGTGCTGCTTCGATATCTTTATACACTTCTGGATATTCAGCAAATAGTTTCTTTGCCAAAGTAAGTGAAGGAGTTTTTGGAAACTTACTGCACGTTTCCTGTGCTATTTGTCTCGCTGCTGTCTGTGGTCTTGTCATTTGATTTTTGGTTTGTAAATCGCTCAATCACAGTACCACCAAACAAACCACCACTTAAAATTGCGAGTGTGTCAAACATCGCAATTGGAATAATGTAGGTCGTAAACGTGGCAACATAACTGAAAGCAATTAAGTTAATTACGACAAATATACCAATAATTCGTTTACTTGAAACTTTTTTTGAACTTGATACTAATTCCTTAACCCAAAGTTTAAGTTTCTCATTCATAAAAATTTCAAAATCAACTGAACGATTAACCCACCAACGACACCAGCAGCGGTTGCAATACCACCCAAACGAGCGACCTGCAAACGTTGGTTCTGAATGTACTTGTCGTGCTTCTGAACTTTGCTGACAAGACCTTCGATTTTCATTTCGTCGTCGCCAATAAGAACGTGATAGATTCTATCTATCTTCTTGTTCATATTTTGAAGTTCTTCGTGTATCAAAGCAATCTCAGTTTCTGCGTTCATTACTTAAAGTATAATTGTATTTCAGCTTCACGACGTTTCACCAAACCTGCAAGAACTTTACCACCGCCCTTGTTCCAAAGTTTGAAAGAATCTGCAATGGTCGGATCGTTAGGGTTGATGTTTAACTTCTTAAATACAGACGAACGTTTGAAGCCACTTGTTCCAATGTTGTACGCAAGTGAAACACACGCGCTGAATTGATTTTCAGTTAATGTCTTTTGAATGAATGGTGCAATGCTTACAGCGAATTGATCGATGATAAACTTCGCCATTTCTTCTGCTCGTTGTTGCGTAATTACGTCGCCTTCTTTTACCTTCATTCCATTTTCATAAAAGGTATTTCCATAGCCAATAGTCCAAACGTTAGCAGGACACTTGTAAGCCTTCAATCGACAACCTTCGAACTTCTTTATTAGTGCGTAACCTTCAGCGTTAACTTTCATTTTGGAGTTTCTTTATTTGTTTTTCTTTCTTTGCTAAATACTTACGAAATTTTTCTTCGTAAATCTTGTGCATTGTCAAATTCTTTTTGCGTCCCCTTGTTGCCATTCTTATTTTTTTTAGTTATCTCAACCAACCAAGACCAGGTCTTCTGTATTCGTATGGGCTTCTGTCACGTCCAATTGAAATCTCAAAAGCATTTGAAGGATAAACATTTGTCTGCGACCAAATTTGCTGTGTTGTGTTTGTCGTGTATTCTGGAAAGTCGCTTGAATTGAAACATAAAAAGTCAACCATTCTTTGCGTGTAAAACATTGCTTGTTGACGTGCTTGGTCGCGGTAGTTTTGCAAGTCCGTTTGACTGATTGGTGTAGTGTCTTCGCTTGTGCGAATAACCAAACTTCCGTTGTCCGTTTTAACGTACAAATGCGGAAGCACTTCGTACATCGTCCACCACATAATCATTCTACGCAAGTAATTGTCAAGAAGGGTTGCGTATGCGCCTGTAATGTCTTCGTTAACAACGTCTTCTTTGATGCGGTTGTAAAGGTCAGTTCCAAGATACAATTGTGCGTACTTGTCTTGCGACAAATAGATAGCAGGATACATAAGCAACGGATCAACTGAGCCGTTAATCCAAGTGTATTTTTTAATATAGTTTTCGTCTATGAGTAGAACTTCGGGTTGTAGTGCCATTGTAATGTTTATTTATATTTTAGTGATGCTCTATTAGGCATATCGTTAGGACGAACCGATTCTTCGCCTTTTGGAAATAGTTCGTTTGGTATTGCACCTGTTACCACTTTGTCGTTTTTCAATCCGTCGTTAGGCAAGAATTTTCCACCTTCTCTTTTGCGGAAAAATATCTTTCTGAACCACGCGTGGCGACAATAAACACCACCTTTGAAAATCCAAATAGAATAGTTTGAAGAACCTTGCGGTGCGAACTCTCCATTCACTCCGTCGTTGCCCATTTCAATAATATCTTCGTAGCGGAACAGCGCGCCTGTTTTTGAAAGTGCAACCATTTCTTGACAGAAATCGCGTGTTACAACTTCTCCGTCTCTATATGTAAAATTCTTTGAATAGTAGTAACGTACTTTATACAATCCAGTATCTAAAGAAGTGCTTCTTTCGTCGGGGTTTGAATAACCGCGAACGCTCATAAACTCCGTGCGATAGTTTTCTTCGCCTTCTGGGTTAGTTACTTCTTCATCAGAAAGCAATTGCCATTCTTCTTCGTCGATGTATTCAGCCTTTTCGCGTAAGTGTTGAAGCCACGCTTCGCTTTGCTCTTTACTTATTTTATTCTCAGCAGCAACTACTTTTTTTTTTAATTCAGCAGTTTGAACCGTTGGCTCAACAACGACAACTTCGTCGTTGAATGGTGAGTTCATTTCGATATTTATCTCTCCTAAAATTGGAGTAAACACACGCTCAATTATTCTTTGATATGGCTTGATAACTTGATTGTTGAATATCTCTAAACCAACAACCATTTCGTCTTTATTACTTCCGAAACCTGTTGTGTCGCGTATGCCGTGAATCAATGGTGACACAACGCGGTGACCAACCATAATTTGCTTCGCTGTTTCTTCTGATAAAAACTGATATTGCTTATCTGCGTCCGACAAAGGAAATGATTCGATTTGTGGTGCACGTGCAGGATCTTCGTTGAAAGTCATTAAGAACTTTCCTGCGTTACTTGCACCGCTCAATCTTGTTTCCCACTCACGACGTATTGCCTCACGTTCTTCTTTCTGTGGAATACCATTCAAAAAGTTAATGATAAACGAAGGAAATAATCCGTTTAATATATTGTTAACGTGGTAAAG
>Ga0315905_10006653_pt1 | contig 11753 bp, 23 predicted proteins | sample LakEriMetagenome_5_FD_203522 | JGI IMG/M metagenome (GOLD analysis project Ga0315905, IMG submission 203522) | Freshwater fungal communities from buoy surface, Lake Erie, Ohio, United States - Buoy 4 MA121 | ecosystem: Environmental > Aquatic > Freshwater > Lake | place: USA: Lake Erie, Ohio...
CACTGCAGATCCACAGTGACTGGCCTGCCAAGCTGGCAGGCATGGTGGCCGACTCACCCCACATCGAGCGGTTCATCCACTTCAGGTGCAGCGGCAGCGGCCAACGCTGACGCGCGTGGCCCCGGTGCACTGCGCGCTCTCGTCAGGCAGCTGTACTGATTGGCCAGAAGCTGCTGCTGCCTGGCAACTCTTGCAGCCAGGGCTCGGCATCCTGGCGCCGCCACATTTAGCATGCCTGCCACTGCCTCGTGTCTGCAGCGACATTGGCGCTCGCCTGGACAGCAACAGCCGCCGCATGCGCAGCAAGGCGGCTGGCGACGCAGCTGTGCGCGACGCCGTGCCCAGCGCCACCATCTTCCGGCCTGCCCCCATCGTCGGCGAGGAGGACGACTTTTTCAACAACCTGCTGGGGCAGGTGGGGAACCCCGGCTGCTGCTGCGAGCTGGGCGGCGTGCTTGCAGGCCATGGCTGCGCGACATCACTCATGCCATGCATGGCGCCTTTCATAGCAGCATTCTTTGCCAGCGCCAGGGGGGGGGGGGGGGTCCGCAGCCCACAAAGGCGAGCCAACCCTATGCCCACCCGCAACTTCCACCATGCAGCTGAAGAGCAACGTGGTGGTGCCGATGATTGACGGCGGTGGCCAGCGGGTAGCGCCCACCCTGGTCACAGACGTGGCGACCGCCATCATGCAGTCGCTGCGCATGGCTGACAGCAAGGGGCGCACCTTCTACTTGGCAGGCCCGGAGGAGATGACGTGAGGCCCTCTGCAGTGCATGCCTGCAGTCGCTTCCTGCCTGCCAATCACGCCTGCTGGCTTGAGCCTGGCACACGTGACGCTGTGTTGAGCCTGGCACACGGGTGCTGTGTTGAGCCTGGCGCGCCTGCCTGCCGGCCCGCCCGCCCGCTGCAGCCTGGCGGACATCAAGGACCTGATCCTGGCTACCATGCGCGAGGATGAAGACAGCAGCTTGTACACGCCCAAGGCTGTGGCCAAGCTGCTGGCAACGAGCACAGACACCCTGGCTCGGATGGTGAGCAGCCCCGAGGAACGGGCGCCCAGTGTGCATGCGCAATCCGCATCTGGGTGCCGCGCATGCTGCTGCTGCTGCTCCGAGCTGCATCAGCACAGCTAATTTTATGGCATCTCCTGCGTGCTGCGTGCAGCTGCCTCCCATGCCTGGGCGCAACTACATGTCCACCTCCGACTGGATTGAGGAGATTGCCGAAGAGAAGGTGATGCCACAAGGCCAGGACCTGAGCACATACGCCAACTTGGACATGGTGCCGCACAAGGTCACGGAAGGACTGGCGATCGAGGCGTTCAGGTGGGCGGCAGGGCATAGCCCTGTGCAGTGCAGGCTGCAAGAAGGGCTTGCTGTGGTGGTGCATGGCAGTGTGCATGCGCAGGGCACTTGCGGGCTGCGCCACCCACCACCAGCAAACCCAGCGCGTGCGCTGCATGGCCGCAGGTACCAGCGTGTCGGCGGCTACCAGCTGGGCGACACCTCCAAGCTGGTCGAGTCCCTGCCCTCCAGTGTGAAGCGCTACTTTGGCATGCGCGAAGAGCGGCCCATCTGAGCCTGTCTCTGCATCACAGTGCTGCCAGGTCCCTGCTGTAAACATACTCCTGTGTTTACAGAAGCCCACTCCATGCGATGCATGACTGAGGGGTTCATCCTTGCATGACTGCATGCTGAATGATCCCTGCCTGTGCCTGTGCCTGTTGTTTTGTGTTCCAAGGACGATGCGGAGCATAATCACAGCTCTCTGGGTAGCCAGCCGCTGCACAGGCAAGCGGCGGCACTGCCCTGTGCTTGGCGCCAGGGAAGCCTGAGGAATCAGGTACATGCAAGGGGGTGCCGAGCAAACTCTTCTGAAGTAGGCACGGTGATGCGAGCGCAATGCAGGCAACTGCCGCATCCACCAAGTGTTGCGGGACAGGGGGGAATGGCAACCAATGGTTGGTGGGGTAACGAAAGAACAGAGCTGCTGCTTCTGGGGATCAAATCACGTGTGATCAAATCACGTGTGCATGTGCATTCAACCTCCATAAATGCTTCCTACAGAACACGTCTACAGCAAGCACGCAAATTGCAGCGCAAGTAGTGTCTCTGCTCGCACACTGGCTGGATGTGGCAGCAGGCCCAGGCATCAATCACTTCAGCCAAGATGACGGCAACCAGCTAGGTGGCTGTATGTCAATCGCACACAGGTCGGGGCACCTTTTGGCGGTGGAGTCCGCTGCAGGCTCATGCGAATGCTCAGCATCCATGGGGTCGAACAGGGACTCGGCCAGGTGCCCTTTGCGGCGCGCATCCGCTGCCTGCGCAGCACATGGCAGGGGTTCAGCTGGGGCAGCACAGCAGCGACCATCCTGGGGCAGAACGCTGCGCTGCAAACACAGAGACGGCTGCTGCTGATGCAACATCACTGCCTGGCAGGGCATGCAATGGCATGGTAAATGCCATCACCTGCATCCGCAGCAGCGGCGTCTGGAATTCGGAATCCCTGGCCAAGTTGCTGGTGCTGGCGCCGGGAGGCAGCTGGTGAGCAGCTGGCTTCACGCCTGCCTCTCTGTTTGGGCGTGGCTTTGGGTCCTTGCCAATGAAGTCGAACCGGACGTTGTCCAGCAGCTGCATGATCAACACGGTGGCCTGGTTGGCACACGTGTTGAGTTCATTGCACATCCCATCGCAGGTGCACAACAGACACGCCGTCTGACACACGGGCAGCCCGGGGCTCAGGTGACATGGCTGCCATCACGTGGCATGGCAAGCAATGAACGCACCTTGAACACAGGCACAGAAGACCTGCTGCCTACAAGCTGCATCTTCAGCTCCAGTTGGTCACTCACAGGCAGCTGGACGGCGCCGGCATACTGCACAGTCAGATTATCCTGCAAGCCACGCATACTCACTTGGCGTGGCCGGTGCCCTGACAAACTTGGTTTAGTCATGCAGCAAAGCCCAGCTCTCTGTGAGGGATCCCAGGCATCAGCCTTTGCTAAGCAGGCTTTGCTGCTCGCACCTGCTTTGGCAGCCTGACGGTCACAGATGCTCCCTTCCCTGCGGCGAGCTGTGCGTGCGTCCCCACGCTGAGCTGCATGGTTGCGTTCGCCGCGGAGGTGTAGAAAAGCTGCATGTCATAATAGCCGGCCCTCTGCACGTCCAGCTTCCAATAGGCAGCGTCACCCGGGCGTTGGAACCCCTGCAAGCCCTGTGCCACCAGCTTGACCCGGCCAGGCGTGCGCTGGTGCGCCATGGCCCCCAGCACGTTCGTGGTGTGCCACGTTGATGCCAGGCCCTGCAGATGGCAGCAACGCCCGGTGTTGACTCCTCAGCCCACGCACTGCTGCTGCGCCACCATATGCTTCCCTACTACAAAGCAGCTGTGAATAGCTGTACTGCAGCTAATTTTGAAGCTGGCAGGGCGTACCAGGTAGCTCGTGGGCTTGGTGAAGCTGTGCGGGCTGGCCACTACATCCGCCCACCAGTCGGCAGCTGCCTTGACCATCCTGCAGGCAGCACAGCTGGCACGCTGAAAGCGCTCGATGCAGACAATGCACCTGCACAGCTGTGACTGCAGCAGCGGACGCAGGACTCAGGATGCGCGCAGGCACAAGGCTATGGGTGCGAACCTGGGCAGCACGTCAGCCTTCTCTCTGCCCTGAACCTCATTGCAGGGCTTCTCAATGTGACTGCCATTCACAAACCTGCAGCCGGGATAGCAAGAGACAGGTGCACGTTGTATCCTGCACTCTGACGCGCCATGTATGTGCTGATGGTGCACTGCCCCAACTCATGACATCCAGGACTGTGGCATGCGCACTGCGGTTTGCCGCGTTGAGCAAGCAACCTGTGCTGCACCCACCTGTACAGCTTGTCTGGGGTGTAGCCAACCCATTTGTAGTCCATCCACCTGACGCCAATGTACTGCTTGAAGCCACGGCCCGTCACCCCGCCAGCTTCAAAATCCAGGAGGGGTTGAGGCTTGACCGGCATCCTGCAGCAGGCAGGGTTTGGCAGTGCCGCCATCAGCGGGCATGAAGTGCCCCGGGGTGGTCCATGCCGCCCAGGTGCAAGCAGCCCCCAGGGGCCAAGGGCCAGGGAGCCTTTGGACCATCCCCACAATGAGCTGCACAGTCGCTGCACATGGAAGTCAGAATATGCGGCGATGCACCAATGTGCCCAGCCACTCCAGGGCTGCCCATGGCCTGCCGCAGCCTCACCGGTCAGCGCCCAGGACGGGCACAAGGTCAGGATCAAAGGCCTGCTTGGCATCGATCGTCACAATGAACCTGCAGCACCGGGCCAAGGCACAGCAGACCAAGTGTGACTTCCCCTGGCATTATGAAAGTGCGTGTGGGTGCAGCCTCGGATGGAGTACTGTGGCCATAATGCTGAATTGACGCCTCTGCTGGGTGCCACTCACCTGTCATCAAACTTCTCCTGCACCGCTGCTCTCTGGTCGGCGCGCACGCCTTGCAACAGAGGCAGCATGCTGCTGCCATCAAACGGAGCATGGGCGGTCGTTGTCCCGCCGGCCAGCTCTACAATGGTGGGCACGACGTCCTTGATGGAGGTGAGCGTCCCGTCGACAGCACCCTGCAGGCATCACCCAAACCACAGTGTGATGAGTGCCACGAGGGTTTGGGCATCGTGCCTGCCTTGCAGCGCTGCTGCACAAACGGTTGGCACTGTGCAACCGTGCAAAGCAGGCAATGCCTGCCATGGGCTAGATGTTTGCCAGCTTTCCCGGAGCCCACACCAGCGGGGCATGCACTCACCATGGGCACGCCTGGTCCACGAACGCTCAGGAAGTGGCGCCAGCCGCCCTCATACACCGTTGTCTTCTCGCCCTCCATGTGACTGGGCATGCGCGTCTGCAGTAGCCAACCACAGCAAATGTGGCCCCAGGGCGGCGATGCGTACAGGCGTGCATGCAATACTGCACGGAATCTGCTCTTGGCATCACAAGGCGCACCTCATTCACAGAGTGCAGGGCGAGCGGCCACCCACCGGTCTGTTCTTGGGCAGCAGCTCCATGGGGAACAGCTCACTGCCGTTGTCGCTGGTAAAGAATACCTGCAGGCGTTTGTGATGGCCACGGTCATGCATGCGCAGGGCAGGCAGGTGTGCAGACCGGCACATCTTGGGGGGTCGTGCATGATTCATGAGTGCCGCAGTACTCACATACGTGTCTTTCAGCATGCTGTTCTGCTCCAGATAGGCGAACAGGCGACCCAGCACATCGTCCATGTACTCCAGGAAGGCATACACCTGCAGACCGGTCATTGCGTCTGATGTCAGGAGTGCTCGTGCCAGGCTGCCAGCCTGCCAGCCTGCCAGCCTGCCACCAGCACATGCGCAGCTGCCGGCGTCCGGAATGATGGGTGCGCGCATGCGTCCGCCCCGCTGTCAGTGCCCATTATTGCTCGCAGCACCCCACCTGTGCCGTGTCCCGGGACAGCTCTGGGTACTTGGCGCTGTATCGCGCCAAGTACTGCGGTGGCGCTGGCCGCTGCCAGCGTGGGCCTTGCCCAGGACGCAGGAAGCCTGAGTGCACGGCGTGTGGGGCGTAGAAGGTGAAGAAGGGCTTGCTCGAGTTCTTGCGGTGGTCTTCCAGGTAGTCCAGCAGCTTGTCCATGAGAACCTCCTCCATCAGCCCCTTGGTCTGGATGTAGCGCCCATTGTACCTGCAGCCATTGTGGGCACATTTGCTCAGGCACCTGCCAGCTGCCATGGCGCGGTCGCTGCATGCCTGCATGATGCTGGACCAGCCGTGCTGATCAGGGCCACTGTGCCGCTGCCATGCAAACAGAGTGATGTCCACACCACCGAGGAGGAAAGCCCACGCTGGCATTGTGCAGCCCACCTCATGCGGTTGTCAACGTGAATATGAGCCTGAGGCAGCCAGGACTGTTGGAAGCCCACATTCCATGGCTCATAGCCCAGCACCTGCAGACGCACAAGCGTGGACCGTCAGGTGCCTGTGTCACCGCCAGCAGCACAGCAGCGGCCAAGGCAGAAGACATGTTGCACTGCTGCGCAATACCCACAGGCCCAACAGCAGCTCCGCGCCGCCTGGGCGCGTTGCCCCACCGCACCTGTCCGTTGTGCCACTTGCCAAAGTGCGCTGTCTTGTAGCCAGCACCCAGCATGAGCTGGGCAATGTTGGCCTCATCCCTGTTCAGGAAGTCATAGCCACCTGCAGGCACCTCCAATCACTTTAACACGTGTGCGGCGTCGTGTGCCGGCAGGGTGGCACGGGTGCCAGAGGTTTCAGCTGACCGCACCCATCTGGCGGCGCAGGCGGAGCCATCAAGCGCTGGCAGCATTGCCGTGACAAGCCATTCAGCCCACCATTGATCAGCAAAGTTCCGGTCTTGGGGAATTCACGTCCTGTCAGCAGCTGAGCACGAGTCTGGCTGCACATGGGCGTCAAGTAGAAGTTGTCTAGCTGCGGGCAGCAGCGGGTCGAGCGCAACATGGAGCAAAAATCAGACAGCAATGAATGAGTGTGCCCTACGAAGCACCTGGCCGGCCAGCGAGCGCCCTGGTGCGCAGCATGACAGGCATGCCGACTGGCAATGGGTGCAGCCAAAGCTGGCGCTGAGTGTTTGTGTGCGAAGGGGGGGAGTGGAGCAGATGTCCAGCACATGCGCCCACCTCCAGGCCCTTCTGGAACCAGGCATCCATCTTGGGCGTGTTGATGTACTTGGGCTTGCTGCTGCCGGGCGCTCGGGGGTGGTGGATGCCAACATCGTCCCACCCCTGAGAAGGCCATGCCAGGAGCAGAAGCCATTGCGCTGGGTCGGCCAGGCACGTCACACCACACTGCCACGCGGCAAGCAGGCACTCCTGCTGCCGCAAAGTGCAGTGGAAGGGAAGGGGCAGCCGCCTGCTGCATGAGGGCCACTGCCCATGTGGCGCACCTGGTCGTCAGTAAGGATGACGATGACGTTGGGTTTCCTGGCGCCACCTTGGCTGGGCTGCTTGCCCAGCTGTGCCCAGGTGGGCAGGACTGCACGCACGCGGCGCAGCGTGACCGGCGGTCAGAACGCCCTGTTGCTGCCGCGGGCCCAAAAAGCAGGTCAATGCCTGCCTGGGCGCGCTTGCTTCCCAGGCCACCACATGCACGGATCAAAGCGTGTGTGACGACCTAGCCTTCCATGCACGCACCTGGTGCTGCGCACTGCCCCTGCCCCATGCCGGGGCGGATGGGGTAGCCCAAGCCACCGGGGGGGCTGGGCGCTGCGGGGGAGGGGGACGCCCTGCCGGCACTCGGAAACTGGGTCGACGGCAAGGGCAACGGCAAGCTCGCGGGCTGGCCAGACGGCTGCAGGCGCAATGAGAGCAGCTTGTGGTGATCACACGCATGTCAGATGGCCAGCTGTTGCTGCTGCTGTCGTGGACGCATGCGGGCACACACAGGGTCACGCGAATGGCGGGGAAATCAGCCGGATGCAGGATGTGGCATGGCGCAGAGCAGGAGCGAGGCAATCGAGTCAGACGCACCACTGCAGGGGCAGGGCCGGGCACGCCAGGACCAGCACGGCCGGCCTGCACGCTGCCATTGGGAGCCACCGGCGGTGCCACAGGTGCAGGCGCGGCTGGCACTCCCGAGCTGGTGCTGGCTGTGGGCTGTCCTGTGGAAGGTGCCACGGTCCCCTGGTCGGAATCAGGATCCGGCTGCACCAGCTGCCAGCTTGGCGTCTGTGTCTGGGCTGCAGGCGGGGCGGGTTTGACCCGGCAGAGAGTGGGTGATGCGCGACCCGCCGCGCCTGCCGCGCTTGCGCGACCGCGCCCGTGACCGCAGCTGCCCCCAGCGGCGCGGCAGCTCTGACTGCTTTTGCCTCGACTGTTTGCGCGGGCAGAGAGGGCCTGGCGCACCTGCGCCGCGGCCCGCCAGGGCGAGCAGGAGCCACGCGACGGCCAGGCGCCAGTGTGCCATGGTGGGTTGCCAACACTGCTGCCTGCAGGCTGCTCGCACACCCGCGTCACCCGCGTCACCCGCTGCTCCTCGCCTAACGGACCAGTGCGCGCGCGCTAGCTCTGCTCTAGCACGATGGGCAGCCGCGACCTTGATCACAATGAATTGGATGCTACAAGAATGAGCTGCAGCGCCGCCCGTCCGAGCAGCTGCCTACGACCCAGGCCTGCTGACTGCTCGCACGCGCGAGCACGGCTGCTACACCCCCCCCCCCCCCCCACCCCACCCCACCCCCACCCCCACCCCCACCCCCACCGCCACCACCAGCCAGCTGCCTCCTCCTGCTCGGCGACCGTTGATCGCAAGCCAGGTCTCATGGCGACGTGCATGCCTGCTGCTGGCTCACGCCCCTTTGCCGCTGCTGCGCGCCGCCGCGCCGCCTCCGCCGTCCCTGTCTCTCCCCCGCCTGCGCGGAGTAGCAGTGCACACACCCTCAAACCCACAACAGCACTCTGACCGAGCACTGGTCGTGGCACGTTGAGGCCCGGCGTGCTGAGCAGCTGGCAGCCCGGCCGGCCGGCTGGCGTGGGGGGGTGCAGTTGCGGGTCCAAGCCGGTCAGCTGCGCGCCGGGTCTGCTGACCCCCCCCCTCACCGATCGCAACGCGCCACAGCCTGGCAACCAGCTACAGTATATGATGCACACATGTCGCAGGCTGCTAGCAGCGCACGCGTGGCCCAGCCGAACCGGAAACGAAAGGAGGACGCCTGCGCCCTGCCCAGAGGGCTGCTGGAGCGCGTGCTGAGTCGATGTGATGCCCCCACGCTGGCCGCGGCGGCCCTGGTGGGCACGGAGTGGTGGGTCTCTGTTGATCGTCGCATGGAGGTCGAGCTCTGGCGCGGCGTCTCGACTGGCGCGCACAACGCTCACGCAGCAGTGGCGCGCACAACGCTCACGCCTCCACCAACGACGCTGCAGGGCGTGCATCGTCCAGGAGGCACAGCTGTGGAGGCGGCTTGCTGATGGCCTGCGCCCAGTGCCCGGTGCAGTGGTTCCTGCTGCGGCAGCCCACGGGGACTGGCGGCAGGAGTTCCTGCACAGGTGGGAGCGCGCGGCAGCCATGCACGTGCGCGCACACGCAGGTAGCCGCCCCATCACCAAGGCGGCGTGCTTGCCACGCGTTCCGCCCTGTGCAGGAGGTGCAGCCAGCAGTGGCACCGGTACCGACCGCGACTGAGGGGCACGCTGGCGGCGGGCCAGGGGGGCGCGGTGACGGCCATGGACGCGCAGAGCGACCTGCTGCTAGTGGGGAGCGCCGCAGGCACAGCTGCGCTCTGGGACCTGCAGGTGGGGCCTGCAGCAGCCAGGGAGGTTGATGGGGTGAGCGCCACTGCTGGCTGCAAACCCGCCTGGCGGCCCCGCATCAGCTGTTCGCTGATGGCCTGCCCAGCACGCCGCCCCCCCCCCCCCCCTCCCCGTCCCTGTGGCAGGTCAGCCGCCGCGAGGCGCGCCTGCTGCTCAAGCACAGAGAGCCGGTGGTGGACGTGAAGCTCATCAGCGCCCAGCTGGCCCTGACAGCAACAGCCAGTGGCGTGACCCTGTGGCGGGAGGGCAAGCCGCTGCGCACTTTTGTGCACCGTGAGGTGGGTCGGGTCGGGTCGGGTCGCGCGCACGCGCCCGCCAGCATGCCGGATGTGCAGCAGGCTGGCCCGAGCGTGCTGGCCGCCACCGCGACGGGGGCGGGGCTGTGAGGCAGCGGCCTGCTCGGTGACCCGCAGGGCCGGGCGGTGGCGAGGGTTGCCATGCTGGACGACCAGGTCATCGTGGGCTACAGCAGCGGCCGGCTGCTGGTGTTTGACCTGTACAGCGGCAGCGCCCAGCTGATCATTGCCGCGCACCAGCATGCCATCGGGGCACTGGCCCTCATGCCGGCGCCTGGTTCAGGGGAGGACACGCACATCGTCAGCGCGGCGCCAGGAGAGGTGGGCGGCGCAGGCCTGTGCCACCTGCTGGGGTGCCCGGGGCACCTGCGCCGCCCTGCCACACTGCGACCCAGTCACCACCCACGGCTGTGGGCAGGCACCGACGGCCCCGCCCGGCATCCCCTGGCGCAGGTGTGCATTCACAGCGCCAGCAGCGGCATGCGGCTGCACCGCCTGACCTTGGAGGATGCCAGCCGGGTGGTGGGCCTGGCCAGCGAGCAGCACCCTGAGGCCACCGCCCTGTACGCTGTGACCCAGCATGGGCTGCTGCATGCGTGGCGCCACCAGACGCAGCGCGGCGGCGACGGCGGCGAGTGGCAGCGCCTGGCAGCCCTGAATGTGGCGGCCCGGGAGCGGGGCGACCCCGCCCAGCAGGCAGCCCTGCTGCTGCCGGCGTATGGACGCTGCCTGGTCAGCCCGGCCAGCGATGGCCACATCTTCCTAGCCCAGTGCCCTGCAGCGGACAGGGAGGGCAGGGCGCCGGGCAGCGCACAGGCAGGCACAGACAGCCCAGCCAGCCCGGATGCGCGCGCAGACGCAGGTGCAGAGCGGCCGCCGTCCGGCAGCCCGGCAGACCCCAGCCCAAGCCGCGATCTGGCAGCAGTGCGTGCTGAGGCTGTCGCAGCAGGGGGTCGCCAGGCACAGCACGCAGGCTGCAGCCAACGCATGTGGAGGGCTGGCCCGCTGCCCGACGTGTGCACAGCGCAGGAGCGTGCGGATGCCCGGCAGGCAGCAGCAAGGACCACCCGGCTCGCTGCGCCAGGCCCCCCCTGGCCCAGAGCCGTGACCTGCGCGTGCTTTGTCAGCGGCTCCTGCCTGGCCACGGGTCACGCAGACGCCCTGGTCCGGCTCTGGGGGCGGGGGCAGGGCTGAGCTGCGGACCCGCTTTTTGACCGCTGCCCTGCTGCCACCGCCTGCGTTTGTTTCAAAGCTGTCGTGATGTGCCCCTGCTGCAGCGGCAGCCATTGTCAATAAAACCCATCGCTCGGTAACAATGCTGCAGAGGAGGAGCGCGTCCCTCCTGCCCGTGCGGTGCGTTCGATTGCACCTCGTTGCGCCCCGCGTGCAGGATGGCACGCACTGCCAGCAGAGCACCCTGTGCATCATGACGTCACCTCAATAGCTGCATGCAGGTCGGCCGCAACGCTCCGGGTGCTGGCTCCGGTGCATGGCGGTCGATGCGGTCACCGGGGCAGCGGCGGCCGGCGCACGCGCGCGCTGCCGCCGCCAGAGCAGGCCTCACCCTCCACCTCCACCCCTGAAGCAGCACCTGGTGATGCCTCCGTGCCCCCAGCTGACGTGAGTGCAAGCACTCAGCCACGCAGGGGGCGAGGGGGGGTAGGGGTGCTGCGCGCGGATCACATCGCTTGCACCCTGCACAGCGCATGATGCCACGTCTTGCCATGCCGTCAGCCTGCTGGGCAACAGCCCATCATGGGTTCCCGGCACCGGCATTGCTGCCGACGCAAGCGCCTGCGTGGTGTCTGTGTGGTGCAGGCCAAGCCCGCCAGCTTTGTGGATGCCATCGTCAAGAACCGGCGCGTGATTGCGATTGCAGTGGCTCTGGCTGATGTAGCATTCTTGTGGGCAGCGATCAAAGGTGTCAAATTCTTCTGGGACCAGCACAGCGAATAGGGGCGCCTGAGAGAGTGGCGTGCCTGTAAATGTAGTGTGGGCGCAGGCACAGGCGTCAGGCACGGCCTGGCGCGCAGGACTGCACACAGTGCCGGCGCTGCCGCCCGGGGGCCCGGGGGGGGGGGGGGGGGGGGGGGGGGGGGGGTGGGGGGGGGGGGGGCGCGCCGCGGGGGGGCCGCACCGGGGGGGGGGGGGGGGGGGC
>Ga0315905_10006654_pt1 | contig 11752 bp, 4 predicted proteins | sample LakEriMetagenome_5_FD_203522 | JGI IMG/M metagenome (GOLD analysis project Ga0315905, IMG submission 203522) | Freshwater fungal communities from buoy surface, Lake Erie, Ohio, United States - Buoy 4 MA121 | ecosystem: Environmental > Aquatic > Freshwater > Lake | place: USA: Lake Erie, Ohio...
CGCTACTATCTTTAGCTAGATATTTTACAAATCCGTCATTGCCATTATCAACCATACTATAGTTAATAGGCGCATTTGATGGACCATAATCATAAAATACAACTTTGAAATCTACCAAGGTACTATTACCATACACATATCCCAATACATGTACGATAGCCATTTCATAACTTGTACCTATCAAAAATGGAGTTTTGATTGCATATCCGCCTGTACCATTATTATCTAACTTGTAACTTACAACATTTGGTATTTGTGAAAAAGTACCATCATAATATCTCATTCTACCATTGTATAAATCAAATTTTACGGTTGGACTACTTGAACCTATACCTACGTTACCATCAGCCGCAATACGCATTTTTTCATTATTATTAGTTAAAAATCTCATATAACCATTGTTATATTGATTAATATCTAAATTTGATCCGCCACCATAATAAATGCCACCATCATTTGTGATGGTACTGGTTGTTTTTAAAGTCCCCGCAACTTCCAATTTATAGGTAGGATTTGTTGTTCCTATTCCAACGTTACCACCTGGAATTACTGTGGGTATATAACCTACAGTTTCTTCATATCCGTGTATTTCAAATCTTTTAGAAGAACCACCAATCAAACTTAATCTACCAGAAATAAAATTTGTATCTCCAGAACGAATTAGTAATCCGTAATAATTGTTATTAGCTTTTAAGAAACTAGACCCGATCAATTGTAATGGATACGCATCTCCATACGGATATGTAACGTACATAAATGTACTTGCGTTAATTGACCCATTTACATCCAATTTATAAGCAGGAGAACTTGAACCTATACCTACGTTACCATTTTCTTGTACTCTAAATAATTCTGTACCTGATTTAACCGAATTGTTTTGTACAATAAACGCTCTATCAGTTTCATTATTATTTGAGTCAATACTAACATAAACATTTCCTGCACCAGCTAAATACAAAGCATTACCAGATGCAGCATTTTGAACCAAACTTAAATCATAGTTATTATCACGTTTTAAATATATGTTTGTGTTATCACCAGCAGCGGTGCCAAAATTAATTTCCCCAGCATATGCACCTGACGCAGCTCTTATAGAACCAGAAACCACATCCAATTTAGCAGCTGGAGCAGTTGTTCCAATACCCACGTTACTACCATAACCAACAGACATAATAACCGCAGGAGTCACGTTGGCAGATCTATTAATAGCAAAATCAATTCTAGTATCAGTGTCGCTATTCCAATATGGTCTTATCCAAGACTGATAAGCGGTCGTAGTATCATAACGCATTACAATACCATTAGCTTGTGTACTGGCTATATCCAATTTTGTTGTAGGACTTGTTGTGCCTATACCAACGTTACCATCATTTGCGATTGTCATTCTTGTGGTAGCAGCAGAACCAGCAGCGGTACCAAATTCAAGTCTATAATAATCTATTCCCGAACCTTGTATACCTCTTATATATGCGGAGTATGGATAATATGTCGATTGAGCGTTTCCTAGTTTTAATTCAGCATAGTAACCATTAACGTTGCCATCTACAGATATTAAAACTGTAGACGGAGAAACTCCCTGAAATGTTGCTACAGGATCAGTTCTATTATAATAAGATGTAGAATTAGACGAAATTACTGATAATTTGTTTAATGGACTACTTGTACCTATACCAACATTGCCGTTGGCTAATATACGCATTCTTTCTCCGGCGTTTGTTATAAAAACCATAGGAGAATTTGTTTCTGTAGAAATATAAAATGCACCACCCGTCGGCCAAAAATGCGCTCTAGTAGTACCATCCGTTACAGACATTCTTGCTGAATTTGATGCTTGCACAGTAAGAATGCATCCCGATTCTAAGGTTGATGTTCCCACAGAAACACCACCTCCCCCATACACAGCCATTGTTGTAACGCCGTTCGAACTTCCCCTAAAATATGTATATCCTGTATTTGCTGTAGTTATGAAATTTGTACCAGCGTCATTATAATTTAAATGCGTGGTATAGGCTGAATTAGATGATATTTGTGTTTCGCCAAGAATTACTAATTTAACACCGGGACTACTTGTACCTATACCAACATTACCTTGTACAATTAAACCATTTGATGGAGCGGCTATAGATCCATAACTAGAACCCACACTAGTATTTCCAAATACGCTCAACTTACTGCCTGATTGTGTAAGACTACCTACACTTGTAAATGTTGTATTTAAAAATATATTGTTATCATAGACCACTCTAAATCTAGCTGTACCCGAAGCATTTTTCAAATCAAAATAATCGCCGTTATTTGAATTTCTAATATAAGCACCGTTACCATCTATACCAAATGAACCAGAACGAGAATTTGTGGTATTAACTATGGACACTAGTGCTGTACCAGAACTTCCCGCGACTTCTAATTTACTTTTTGGACTTGTTGTGCCTATACCAACGTTACCATTAAATTTAATTCTAACTTTTTCAGATCTGATAGTACCAGCATCTGATGTGTAGAATACAAGATCACCAGATTCAGCCCCATTCGTATTTGTTATAACATGCGTGCCTAGTCCGCCATATTCATGTTCATTACCAACACTATCATTTAATGTAAAATATAAGTTGGAACCATTTCCAACTGTACCATCATTCATATGCAAATATAAAAGCCCATAATTTGCAGCCGTACCAGAATAACCAGATTTCTTCAGTCTAAATGGTACGGGGGTGGTAGTTCCTGTATGTTCAAATAGAGTTGTTACATCATTTCTATTACCCACATCAACATAAAATGCATTACCTGTGCCGCCATTATTATTAACCACAAATTTGGCGCCAGGACTTGTTGTGCCTATGCCAACGTTACCGTCATCTTGAATTCCCATGTACCAAGTACTTCCAGCATTGTTACCTATATACATTTTTGTGTTATAGTAATCAAATTGGAAACCATTTCCCCCGCCATCTGCCGCAAATAGTAAATCACCTCCATTTAAACTTATAGACCCATCTGTAACTGTTGTGGCTAAAGCCGTTCCATTTACTTGTAATTTAGCACCAGGACTACTTGTGCCTATACCAACATTGCCATTTGCATCTATGATTGCACTTTGAGTTGTTCCTCTGTAAAATGCTATCTTACCACTACTCCAAGTGTTTACTTCCATCTGACCTGATGAAACGCTCATTCCTCCAACAGCTGATCCGGCATCATCATATACTCTCAATTTTACATTTGATCCGGCAGAATTACTGAATGTGCCACCCAAACTTAATATTTCTGGAGTAGCAGTTGAAGTACTTGTTAAATTGCCTAATTGTAATCTATATAATGGACTTGTTGTTCCTATACCAACATTGCCGCCAGCAAGTATAGTAAGTCTTGGTGTAGAATTTGTGCTTAGTCTCAAATCTGCACTGTTACTATTAGAAACTAGAATAAAACTGGTACCATTAAATGATATATCAGCATTACCAACCGCTCCAGAAGGTTCTAAATTTAGACCTGGAGTTGTTGCTCCTTTAACTAAAATACTACCACTTTGTATATGTAATTTAGTAGATGGACCTGTTGTGCCTATACCTACATTTCCGTTATTGTTAATAACCATTTTTGTAGTTAATGTTCCTAATGCACCTGTGTTTGTTTTGAAAGCTAAAATACCTTGGTAACCTCCACCTGTCCAAATTTGTTCAATTTGAGCAGGTTCCCAACCATCAGCGTTACGATAAAATCTAATTTTTCTCCCACTATCCAATGATGTTGCATCCGATGCGGCTAAAATTATACTACCTTCTACAGATAATTTTTCACTTACTGTGGTGGTACCTATGCCCACATTGCCCGTACTAGTAATACGCATTCTTTCAGTGCCGTTGGTATAGAATCTTGTATTACCGTGGGTATAATTGGCATTATTTTTTGTCAATTGTCCTATTTCAAGACTTCCGCCAGCCGCACCATATGTTCCTGGCGTATAATAAATTCCAGCTTGGGCATCCCAATCCCAATTTGAACCTAAAATCAAACCATTTGTGGCATTATTACCAATCATCCACAAATTACCATCATTGTATCCTAATAAATCAAATCCATAATACCTGACACGTTCATATCCTTGAGTTAACTTAGCTACAACAACATTTGAAGTTCCAGCTCCGATTTCAAATTTATAGTTAGGATTTGTTGTGCCTATACCAACTGATCCTTGTACATACAATCTAGAAGCAGTTAAACTGCCACTGAAACCACTAGCTTTTATAAATTGCGTAGCTATAATTGATCCTGTAATTCTAGCGCCTTGTAATATTGCCATATAATATAATTATTTATTTATCAATCGATTTATTGTTATTTGTTGTTCATCAACTATCTGCTTCAATTCTTTAACACCCTGTATCAATACAGCTGTCAATTTACTATAATTTATACCAGATATATTACCCAACTCATCATAACTAACAAATTCAGGATATATCTTCACAACCTCTTCAGCTATCAAACCAATACTAAATTCATTGTTGTTCTTATACCTAAATGTCACCGGATTCAATAACACAATCTTGTCCAATTGCGGCGGCAATAAAGGTACAATATCCGTTTTAGTATCTTCACTAGACGTTTCTATCAATGTAGTAGCACTAACAGTTCCAGTAACCGTTAATGTAGTACCACTCACACTCAAAAAATTAACACTCTGTAACGTAGTAAGACCAGTAGTTTTTACCAAATAATTAGGCTGATCAGTAAAACTACCACCACTAATTCCACTGGTACCACTAGGAGCACTAATACCACTAGTGCCACTCGTACCACTGCTACCACTGGTTCCACTTATACCACTACTTCCACTACTAGCACTAGCACCTCCGCCAGCACTTACACCACTTGTTCCACTTGTACCAACAGTTCCACTACTACCACTGGTTCCGCTTGTGCCACTCGTACCACTGCTACCACTTGTTCCACTGGTTCCATTTCGACCACTTGTGCCACTGCTACCACTTGTTCCGCTCGTTCCACTTGTGCCACTTGTTCCGTTTGTTCCGCTTGTTCCGTTTTGACCGCTACTACCACTTGTGCCGCTCGTTCCACTACTACCACTAGTACCACTACTACCACTTGTGGCACTATTACCGCTGCTACCACTATCACGACTAAATCCGCTTGTACCACTACTTCCACTTGTACCACTTGTTCCGCTTGTGCCACTTGTACCACTGGTTCCATTTCGACCACTTGTGCCACTGCTACCACTAGTACCACTACTGCCACTACTACCACTAGTACCACTGGTTCCGCTTGTGCCACTAGTACCGCTTGTTCCGTTTTGACCGCTGCTACCACTTGTTCCACTTGTACCGCTACTACCACTTGTACCACTACTACCACTTGTGGCACTATTACCACTGCTACCACTATCACGACTAAATCCACTTGTACCACTGCTACCACTAGTACCACTGGTTCCGCTTGTGCCGCTTGTTCCACTGGTGCCATTTGATCCGCTTATACCACTTGTACCACTAGTACCACTGCTACCACTGCTACCACTAGTTCCACTTGTTCCGCTAGTGCCACTCGTTCCATTTGTTCCGCTTGTTCCGTTTTGACCACTGCTACCACTTGTTCCACTTGTACCGCTACTACCACTTGTACCACTACTACCACTTGTGGCACTATTACCACTGCTACCACTATCACGACTAAATCCGCTTGTACCACTGCTACCACTAGTACCACTGGTACCACTTGTTCCGCTTGTACCACTTGTGCCACTTGATCCACTTGACCCACTTATACCAGACGATCCGCTACTACCACTGCTACCACTTGATCCACTTGTTCCACTTGTGCCACTAGTACCATTTGTACCATTTGACCCACTTAGACCACTTGTTCCACTCGTTCCACTGGTACCATTTGATCCACTCGTACCACTAGTGCCACTGGTACCACTGCTCCCACTTGATCCACTTGTTCCGCTTGTGCCACTAGTACCATTTGACCCACTTGATCCACTTGTACCACTTGATCCACTTGACCCACTTGATCCACTTGACCCACTTGACCCACTTGATCCACTTACACCAGACGATCCGCTACTACCACTAGTACCGCTTGTGCCACTAGTACCATTTGACCCACTTATACCACTTGTGCCACTTGATCCATTACTGCCGCTTGTTCCACTTGTTCCGCTTGTGCCACTAGTACCACTTGATCCGCTTGTACCACTTGTGCCACTGCTACCACTGGTACCATTAGATCCACTTGTACCGCTTGTGCCACTAGTACCATTTGTACCACTTGTACCGTTAGATCCACTTGATCCGCTAGTACCAGACGATCCGCTACTACCACTTGTACCGTTTGATCCGCTTATACCACTTGTGCCACTTGTACCACTGGTGCCGTTTGTTCCACTGCTACCACTTATACCAGACGATCCGCTACTACCACTTGTACCGTTGGATCCACTTGTGCCACTTGTACCGTTAGATCCACTTGTACCGTTAGATCCGCTTGTACCACTTGATCCACTTGATCCGCTTGTGCCACTTGATCCACTTGATCCACTTGATCCACTTGACCCACTGGTGCCGTTCGATCCGCTTGTACCACTTGTGCCACTTGATCCACTTGACCCACTTATACCAGACGATCCGCTACTACCACTAGTACCGCTTGTGCCACTAGTACCACTTGTACCGTTAGATCCACTTGTGCCACTAGTACCACTGCTTCCACTTGTGCCACTGCTTCCATTTGATCCACTTGTACCACTACTACCACTTGTACCACTTGTACCACTTGTACCACTACTGCCACTTGTACCGTTGGATCCACTTGTGCCACTAGTACCACTGCTTCCACTTGATCCACTTGATTCACTTACGCCACTGGTGCCGTTTGTTCCATTTGTACCACTGCTGCCACTTATACCAGAAGATCCACTACTACCACTTGTGCCACTTGTGCCATTAGATCCACTTGTACCGCTTGATCCATTTGACCCACTTGTACCACTTGATCCACTTGACCCACTTGTACCATTTGATCCACTTGACCCACTTGACCCACTTGTACCACTTGTGCCGCTTGTACCACTTGTGCCATTAGATCCACTCGTTCCACTAGTACCGCTTGTGCCATTAGATCCGCTCGTACCACTAGTACCACTAGTGCCGCTTGTGCCGCTTGTGCCATTTGATCCACTAGTACCACTTGATCCACTACTACCACTTGTACCGCTTGTGCCATTAGATCCACTTGTACCGCTTGTGCCACTAGTACCGCTTGTACCGCTTGTGCCACTAGTACCGCTTGTACCACTTGTGCCGTTTGATCCGCTTGTTCCACTTATACCAGATGATCCACTTGTACCGCTTGTGCCACTAGTACCACTTGTGCCACTAGTACCACTAGTACCGCTTGTTCCACTACTACCGCTTGTACCGTTTGACCCACTTGTTCCACTTGTACCATTAGATCCGCTTGTTCCAGATGATCCACTTGTTCCACTAGTACCACTTGTTCCACTACTACCAGATGTACCACTTGTACCGTTAGTACCGTTAGTACCATTAGTACCATTTGATCCGCTTGTGCCATTTGATCCACTACTACCACTTGTTCCACTACTACCGCTTGTGCCACTCGTTCCACTACTACCACTTATACCAGAAGATCCACTGCTACCACTTGTACCGCTTGTGCCATTAGATCCACTTGTTCCAGATGACCCACTACTACCGCTTGTGCCACTACTACCGCTTGTACCATTAGATCCACTTGTACCACTTGTGCCACTTGTGCCACTGGTACCATTTGATCCACTACTACCGCTTGTACCATTAGATCCGCTTGTACCAGATGATCCACTACTACCGCTTGATCCGCTTGTACCAGATGATCCACTTGATCCACTTAATCCACTTGAACCACTTGAACCACTAGTACCGTTTGTACCGCTTGTACCGTTTGTACCGCTTGTACCACTAGTACCGTTTGATCCACTAGTACCACTACTGCCACTTGATCCGCTTGAACCACTTGAACCACTTGATCCACTTGTACCGCTAGTACCACTTGATCCACTTGTACCACTTGTGCCACTGCTACCACTGGTACCGTTAGATCCGCTAGTACCACTTGTTCCATTAGATCCACTTGTACCGGATGATCCACTTGATCCGCTAGTACCAGACGATCCACTTGATCCGCTAGTACCGGACGATCCACTTGTTCCATTCGTTCCATTGGATCCGCTTGTACCAGATGATCCACTTGATCCGCTAGTACCAGATGATCCACTTGATCCGCTTAATCCACTTGATCCACTTGATCCACTTGATCCACTTGATCCACTAGTACCACTAGTACCACTAGTACCACTTGTGCCGTTTGTGCCATTAGATCCACTTGTGCCATTTGATCCGCTAGTACCACTTGTGCCATTTGATCCACTTGTTCCACTACTACCACTTGTACCACTTGTTCCACTACTACCACTTGTACCGCTTGTACCACTCGTTCCACTTGTACCATTTGATCCACTTGTGCCATTTGTGCCGTTTGATCCGCTTGTACCATTTGATCCACTAGTACCACTTGATCCACTTGATCCACTTGTACCGCTAGTACCACTGGTACCACTTGTTCCACTTGTGCCGCTCGTACCACTAGTGCCGTTTGTGCCATTAGATCCACTTGTTCCGCTACTGCCAGACGATCCGCTAGTACCAGATGAACCACTTGAACCACTTAACCCACTTGAACCACTTGAACCACTTGATCCGCTAGTACCGCTTGTGCCACTTGTTCCGCTAGTACCACTGGTACCATTTGTACCACTGGTACCATTTGTTCCACTTGATCCACTTGATCCACTTGATCCACTTGATCCACTTGATCCACTTGATCCACTGGTACCACTCGTACCACTTGTACCGCTAGTGCCGCTTGTACCACTAGTGCCATTTGTACCATTAGTGCCGTTTGTACCATTTGATCCACTTGACCCACTTGATCCACTTGATCCACTAGTACCGCTTGTACCACTAGTACCGCTTGTACCACTTGTGCCGCTTGTACCACTAGTACCGCTTGTACCACTTGTGCCGCTTGTACCACTGGTGCCATTTGTCCCATTACTACCGGATGATCCACTATTACCAGATGATCCACTTGTACCGCTTGTACCAGATGTACCACTTGTTCCACTAGTACCACTTGTGCCACTGGTACCATTTGTGCCGCTTGTGCCGTTTGAACCACTGCTTCCACTTATACCAGATGTGCCACTTGTGCCACTAGATCCGCTCGATCCACTTGACCCACTGGTACCACTCGTACCACTAGTACCACTGGTGCCACTGGATCCGCTTGTACCACTTGTACCACTTGATCCACTTGTACCACTTGATCCGCTGCTACCACTTGTACCACTGCTACCACTTGTTCCACTTGTGCCACTAGATCCGCTTGTACCACTTGTACCACTGCTACCACTAGTACCGTTTGTGCCACTTGTACCACTGGTACCACTGGTACCACTAGTACCACTTGTTCCGCTACTACCACTTGTTCCGCTGCTTCCACTGGTGCCTGATCTACCGCTTGATCCTCTTGTACCACTTGTGCCGGTTGTACCGCTTGTAGTACTTGTACCACTTGATCCGCTTGATCCATCTAATAAACCGCTACTGCCGCTTGTACCACTGCTTCCATTTTCTCCACTGGTTCCACTGGTTCCTATATCGCCACTTTGACCGCTACTACCACCCTCACCATTTGTACCGCTTGTGCCTTGACTACCACTGGTACCTGAAGATGTGCTTGTACCGCTTGTGCCGCTTGTATTGCTTGTTCCGCTTGATCCAGCTGATCCTTTTTCTCCGCTGCTGCCACTACTACCACTAGTGCCTGTGCCTGAAGTACCACTGGTGCTGATATTACCGCTTACACCTATGATGTATCCGCATGCATCAAACGAAAAAGTTATAGTTGCGGTATTATCGTTATTAAGTACTATTGTTTCTGGTATTAATTGATTGAAATTTTCGTCGTATGTTTGAATTAATACCAGATCTGAGTTTAAATTATGATCAAATACCCAAGTTTTTGATTTTTGATCGCATGGTATTTGTTTAGTAGCAACATTGTTGAAAAACTGAGAACTGGTTCGGCAATAAATAATTTTACGTAATTCGTCGATTATTTTAAGAAACAGCTCTGTGGTAGGATCTTTAAAAGTCGCTGTTAATTTTTTATAATCATACAGAGCATTATCCAATTTTATTGGAGAAACCTCGCATGGATCTTTCTTTAATGTTGACATTTCTTATAAATATAACGATACGGTTAAGTAACACCGTGTAAGTGTTAAAAACATAAATATTAATTATATTTAATTAAATAGAGAAATTGGTATTCTTCTCCACTGTCCTGCGCTGTATATATAAAAATAATTACCGTCGTAACTTACCCAACCATCTTCACCGTAATCTGATGATTGATATGGTACTTGATGATAGAACTTGTCAGGAAATCTTTGAAATACTCTAAAAGCGGTATTTATTGGTCTTTTATTTGCGGTTGTGTAAATGGGATTGCCATTGCAATCGTATCCACTGATATAGGTTTGACTATTATAGTCATAATCAAATGTAGCAATTTCTCTTTTTAACCACCCCGCTGGATATTGATAAACATAGATATATTTAGAATCGTATGCTAACCAACCATTTTCTCCATAATCGGTGATAGATTTTGGAGCTGGATGAAATGGTGTTTTGGTAACACCTTCAAAACTGGGTTGTATTTTATTATATCCGTCTAAATTTGTTACTTTATTTACATTTAGTGCCATTGTACCTTGACCTGTTACATCTGTGTAATCCAATGGACTATCTTTTAAATTGCTACTATTTTTAATAATATTGTTTGAAATGTTTTCCATTTCACCTGCACTAGCAATTGCATTTTCTTGCAACATTACTTTTCTTACTGTAAATAGCTTTTGAGTAGTATTTTTTACCCCATTTAAATTTGTTATGTAATTTTCATTTAACAAATATGCATTGACATTTATATCAAATGATGTTTTGATATTACGATCTTCGCCTTCATTGATTTCTTGTTCGATGCTATAACTGTCTATTCTGGCTCTGAACTTAAATCTTTCTGCGTCTCCCCAGTAATCTTTAGCTGCATAATTGATTTGTTCCAACAGCTTATTGTTTTGATCTACATAATCAGTCCAAATGATACATTCGTATGTAATATTTACTTGAACGGGTAAACTTACACTATAAATTTGCTTGGTTGGTTTGCTTGCAAACGCACCTTTGTTCATCAAATCAAATCTGTCATATTTGTTTTTCTCGCTATAATTCATTATGGTTTCATAACTCAAATAACGATTAAATGTTGCAAGATCTTTGTTATTTTCTACACTTTTTCTACGAATCATAACAGCTGGCAACAATATTTTGCCTTGATTGTCTCTGATATGACCAAACTTTTTCATAGCAAACCATCTTTCTGGATTGCCATATATAATTGGCACCTTGACAACTTCACCATTATCGTTTACTTGTAGTCTTAAAGAACTATCTAATGTGTTGATAATAGCTGTATCAACGTCCAATAACGTTACAGTAAAATTCTTTTGTTTATCTGTGTCACGACGAGTTGCGTTGGCTCTATTATAGAACTTTTTAACATCTGATTGCGCAGATGCGTTTTCAATAGGATTTGG
>Ga0315905_10006656_pt1 | contig 11752 bp, 9 predicted proteins | sample LakEriMetagenome_5_FD_203522 | JGI IMG/M metagenome (GOLD analysis project Ga0315905, IMG submission 203522) | Freshwater fungal communities from buoy surface, Lake Erie, Ohio, United States - Buoy 4 MA121 | ecosystem: Environmental > Aquatic > Freshwater > Lake | place: USA: Lake Erie, Ohio...
CGGGTCAATCCACCGCTGTCTCGCCCGTGCAAGTCCTCGGCATGCCCGTCACCCCCCGCACGGCTCCAGAAATCCGCCGTATCGTGGGAATCATGTTTCAGGATCCTGATGATCAGATCTTCTGCCCGACGGTCGGCGAAGATGTGGCGTTCGGTCCCCGCAATCTGGGGTTTCCCGCAGAGGAAGTGGCCCGCCGGACCCGCAACGCTCTGTCCCAGGTGGGACTGGAGGGATTCGAATCGCGGTCGCCACTGCAATTGAGCTGCGGTGAACGCAAGCGGGTCTGTCTGGCTGGAGTGTTGGCCTGCGAACCCAATCTGCTGGCCCTCGACGAGCCTTCGAGCAACCTGGATCCCCGTTCGCGGCGGCAATTGATCGAAATCCTGAAATCGTGCGAGGCGGCCCAGTTGATCGCCACCCACGATCTGGAAATGATCCTCGACCTGTGCAGCCGGGTCGTGGTGCTGGACCAAGGCACAATCCAGGCCGACGGTCCCCCCCATCTGATTCTCGCGAACGCCGGCCTGATGCACCGCCACGGATTGGAAGTGCCACTCAGCCTGCAGTTGGGGGGCCGGGCGGGTCTCGCGGCGGAATGACCCCCTTCGGCGCTCTGGAGGGGCACACAGTCGTCTGGGAACTCAAAATTCCCCGGGCACTTCGCCTCCCGCCCGTGTTCCCAGAGCCCGCCAGATCCGCAAATTGACGTTCGAACTGATGGCCCGCACCGATCCATCGGCCAACAGCGAATGCACCAAACCGGTGTGATGGCTGCGCGAAGTCAGCGCTGAATAGCTGGGGCTCGTCAGATGGCTCCCCTCTTGTCGGGAGCTGTAATCCACATCAAATGTCACCCCCTGGTAAATCCAGGTCACCACAGTGTTCGGCCCCAGCGTGGTCGTGAACCCACTGTGGTGCGAATGCCCATTTGCCCATTCCGTGTGTCCGGTTCCATCCGCCGAAGAGAGTTGAATGCGGTCCTTCAACCCGCTGTCGGCGCAGACGGCGACATCCTCGATGGATTGGGGAACATTCGTACTCGGAGGCCCTCCATTGCGGGTATAAGCCTGCCAGGAATGGACTTCCGACGCCATCAGGGTGTTGCTCATGCCGTCACGCACAGCCGAGGATGACAGGGCACTGTTGGGATGGGTGATTCCATCCCCCCCCTGCCCAGTCACCGGGTCATAGACGAACCAGGTCCCCAGATTGAAACCGTAGTTGGTGGGATAAAGAAAGATCCCGTTGTTGTTCGTATTCCGCTGCTGATTCGACTTGGGGTCGGATGGGCAGGCGTACAAAGGGATCCGATAGCCGCTGATGATCGGAAAATTGGACCAGGCCCGGCTCAGATCAATCTGGACATAGAGATTCGACTGCTCCAAAAAAGGCATCAGGCGGCCATGAATCGACCAGGAGGCATTCGTGATGATCTTGGGATTGATGCAGGCACTGGGAGGAAACAGCGTGTTGGAGGCGGCGTAGTTGTGCATCGCCAGACCAATTTGGCGCAGATGATTTTTGCATTGCGTCCGCCGCGCCGCCTCGCGCGCCTGCTGCACGGCAGGCAAGAGCAACGCCACCAGAATCCCGATGATGGCAATCACCACCAACAGTTCAATCAACGTGAAGCCTGTCCGTCGTCGCATTTCGTAACCGGGTGAGATCTGCAGCAGGGTTCCATGCGGCCAGCGGGACTCAGAACAGCAACCGGCGTACCACTCCGTACCTGTACGAATTCATGCCCTCTTTTTCCGTCAGTCGGGTTGGAATCGGTTGGAAGCGCGCCTCCCTCAACAACAGTCTCCCGGCGGTTTTTTCGCCACCCCGGCGAAGATTCCGCCACAGCACTCTCTGCCAGAGGAATGAGAATTCCGTACACTCAATCAAATCCACGGAATCGATTCCCCGGAGCGTTTCACGGCAAGCCCCTGGGGCTCTCCGCGGTGTGCCCCCCGCCCCCCCGGGAGACGAGACCTGCGAGGAAAGGCTGATTGCACTGTGCGTTGGTCCATACGCAACCAGATTCTGCTCCCCTTCGCCGGGGTCACGCTGTTGTCGGTACTGGCGGCGACCATGGCTGCCGCCTGGCTCGCCGCCCGAGCCCAAGAACAAGTCCAACTGGCCGCACTGCAGCAGGTGGTGGGGACCCTGGCCCAAGCCAGCTTTCCCATCAACGACACCGTTCTTTCGCAAATGCGTGGCTTGTCCGGTGCTCATTTCGTGGCGGTGGATGCGCGGGGCACCCCCATCGCCTCGACCCTCCCGCCGCCGGTCCCCGACCTCGAGCGGCTGCAACTGCCCCCCTCGACGGATCTTTCGACTCTGCCTCAGGTCCCCGCGGTGCAGCTCAATTCGACCCGTTATCGCATCGCCCGGCTCGAACGGAATCCCAATTCGAACGCCCAAACCCTGTATGTGCTGTCTCCAGAGAACTCGTGGAACGCCGCTCGCTGGCAGGCGGCCGTTTATCCTCTTTCGGTCGGGGCCTTGTCGGTCTTCCTGACCGCGGGTCTTGCGTTCCTCATTTCTCAGCGCATGAGCCGGCGTTTGCGAAATCTGGAATCGCAGGCGGCCGCCATCGCGGCGGGAGATTTTCGCGAGATCCCCGTCCAGACCCGCGACGACGAGCTGCGGGACCTCGAAATCTCGGTCAACCGCATGACCTCGCGGCTGCGCGAGCTGGAGGGGACCATCGCTCTTTCCGAGCGGGAACGGCTGCTGGCCCAATTGGCGGGAGGCCTGGCCCACCAGTTGCGCAACGCGGCCACGGGGGCGAAGTTGGCCCTGCAGTTGCATGCCCGGCGCTGCCCCGGGGCCGGTCAGGACCAAAGTGTGACCGTCGCCCTGCGGCAGTTGGCTCTGCTGGAAACCCAGGTTCGCGGCCTGCTCTCACTGGGTCGCAATGAACCACGACCACCGACAGCCCTCTCGGTGCAGGCACTGCTCAAGGACGTTTCCGAGCTGATCACCCCCGCCTGCGAACATGGCGGTGTACGACTGACGGTCGCCTCTCCCGAGGGCGATTCGCAACTGCAGGGGGATCCCGGGGCGCTGCAGGCCGCGCTCCTCAACCTGGCCCTCAATGCCATCGAGGCGGCCGGCCCTCACGGAGCCGTCTCGCTCAGTGCCCGCCAGAAAGATTCGTCGCTTCTCGTGGAAATCCGGGATAATGGTCCAGGACCGGCCCCGGCCGTCGTCGCCAGCCTCGGCCAGCCGTTTGTCACCACCAAGCCCGAGGGGGTGGGGCTGGGCCTGACCCTCGTCCGACAGGTCGCCCAGGACCATCAGGGAGAGCTCTCCTGGCGCCGCGAGGAAGCCGAGACCATCTTCACCCTCTCCTTCCCGGTGTAGAATACCAAGGTTCTCCTCTCCAACTGGCGTTCGCCCCCATGAGCCGAGTCCTGATCGTTGATGACGAACCGACCATCTGCTGGTCGGTTCGCGAGGCGCTCGCCGAAGAAGGACATACCATCGAACTGGCCCCTTCGGCGGAAGAGGGGGAGCGCCGTCTGGAAGCGGGCTGGAAACCGCACCTCGTGGTCCTCGATGTCCGGCTCCCGGGAAAAGACGGGTTGTCTGCTCTCGTCGAATGGAGTCAACGCTGGCCGGGCTTGACCATTGTGATCATGACCGCCTTCGGTGATCTGGAGACGGCGGTGCGGGCGCTGCACCACGGCGCGTTCGACTACCTGATCAAACCCTTCGACCTCGACGAAGCCCTCGTGGTCTTCCGCCGCGCCCTGGAATTTCATTCCGGGCCCCGAACGGGCGACCAGAACACGGCATCGGTCCCCTCCCCCGAGTCCGAAGACCGATTGGTGGGGCGTTCCCCCGCCATGCAGCAGATTTTTCGGCAGATCGCCCTCGTGGCCCCGTCCCCCAGTTCGGTGTTGATCACGGGAGAGAGTGGAACCGGCAAGGAATTGGTCGCGCGGGCCATCCATCGCCACAGCCCCCGGCGCGACGCCCCCTTCGTTCCTGTCTGCCTTCCCGCCCTCAACCCCAGTCTCGTGGAGGCTGAACTCTTCGGGCATGCCCGAGGCGCCTTCACGGGAGCCCAGTCGAGCCGCCCCGGACTGTTCGAACTGGCCCAAGGCGGAACCCTGTTCCTCGACGAGATTGGAGACATTCCCGAGTCCCTGCAGCTCAAGTTGTTGCGGGTGCTTGAACAGCGAGAGTTCTTCCCCGTCGGCTCCACCGACCTGAGACGGGTCGATGTGCGGGTGCTGGCGGCCACCAACCGCCCCCTCGAGGAATCGCTGACCCAAGGGCAATTCCGCCAGGACTTGTACTTCCGACTGAATGCGGTGAGGATCGCAGTCCCGTCCTTGCGGGCCCGGGAGGAAGACATCGCGCCGCTGGCTGCGCACTTCCTCTCGATGTCTCCCCAGGGGGCTGCAGCCACACTGTCTTCCGAGGCACTGCACCTGCTGCAATTTCATTCCTGGCCCGGAAATGTTCGGGAACTGCGGAATGCGATGGAACACGCCGCCGTGCACGCCCGTCAGGGGAGCATCGGCCCCGAACATTTGCCCCCGAGTGTGCGGAGCGCGACCCCGGTCGACTCAGCCGCCAGCGAGTGCCCCGAGATCCGGGAGCGAATGCGGCGGCTCGTTGCGGATTGGGCCCGGACTACACTCTCCACATCCCCAGAGGATTCGGCGGGAGGTCTCTATGAGGCGCTGCTGTCGATTGTCGAGCCCCCGCTGCTGCAGACGGCCCTTGAACAATCCGGGCAAAACCGGGCCGCCGCCTCAGCCCTGTTGGGACTCCATCGCGAGACCTTGCGGAACAAGCTCCGTGCTCATGGCCTCGACTGAATCTCAGTGAGCGGCGGGAGGGGTGTTGTCCGGAACAATGTCCGCAGGTTCTGTCCCTTTCACGGAGGAATCTGGCTCACAATAGGGACAGGCATTGCTCGAAGCTTCGGCCCCCCACTGCGCCGCGGCGAACCGCAGCCCCCGATCGATCGTGAGGAACCCGGTCACAATCACCGCCACCGCGGCAATTCGCAACAGATTACGGCGTCCCGCGAGCGAGAGCACCGAGGCCCCAAGTCCGGTGCTGATCATCAGAGGAGCGGTCCCCAGTCCAAACAGGCCCATGGTGAGTGCCCCCCAGACGGGATGTGTAGTGCTCGCCGCCAGGGCGAGATACGCATAGACGAGCCCACACGGCAGAAAACCGGTCAGCACTCCCGCCACCAGCGTATCGAGCGGACGGCCCGACTGAAGAAAGGCCGACAACACCGATTTCGCCGAACACAGGGGGAGACCAACCGCTCCCGGGTTCCGCCGCCGCGTCAGCCGTTGCCACAATCCCGACGACTCCAGTCCCTGCCAGATCAACCAGACTCCCGCCAGCAGCGCCAACCCGGCCTGGATCAGCACGCCTCCCGCCGGCCAGCGGGTCAGCCGCCAACCGGCAAACCCCACCACCGCCCCCAGGAACATGTACGTGGTGACCCGCCCCAGCGTGTAGATGAGCTGCCGTGCCAGATTCGCTCTCCAATGACTGGCCCCCAGCCCCACGGTCAGCGCAAATCCCCCACACATTCCCAGACAATGGGACGAACCCAGCAAACCGCCTAACAACACCAGTGACAATTCAGGCATGGTGATGGCCGGTCATGGAGTGGGGGGGGAAGAGACATCGTCCGGCGGCAGATTGCCCGGCGGAAGTCTGCCCCCAGAGAGAGTTTCCGGGTCCGTTGCGGCTCGCGGCCCGAGGGGAGCGAGTTCCAACTCATCGAGCCGGCCAGCCCGCAGAGCGGCCATGATCACCAGCACGCTGCTGATCACCATCAACAGCGCCGCAAGCGCGGGATTGAGCCGGCCCGAACACGCCAGCGCCACCCCCACGACGTTGTAAGCGAAGGCCCACCAGAGATTGCCCCGGATGGTCCGAACCAGCCGGCGGGCAAAGCCGATCGCCCAGGGAAGCCGGTCCAGTTCACTGGAAAGCAGACAGACCTGCGAAGAATCCCGGGAAATGTCCGTCCCGCACCCCAGCGCGACGCCCAGATCCGAAGCCGCGAGAGCCGGCGCGTCGTTCACCCCATCCCCCACCATGGCGACCGAGCCCCACTGCTGGTGTGCGTCGGCAATCGCCCGGGCCTTGTCTTCAGGCAGCAATCCTGCCGCGACAGGAACACGCAATTCTCGAGCCAGCCGCGTGCCCCGCGCGGGATGATCTCCCGTCAGTACCTGCACCCCCAGGTGTTGCCGTTCGCACCACTCCAGCATCTCCCGCACGCCCCCCCTCAACTCCTCGTCGAAGACCCAGGCAGCCTGCACCTCTCCGTTCCAGGCGAGCAGGGTGAACGACAAACCGTCCCGCAGGGTCTCGGCCACCACCCCGGCGAGACGCGGTCCCAGATTCTGCCCCTGTGCGGCCATCAACACCTGATTGCCCAACCAACACCGGTCTCCTGCGGTACTCTCCCCCTGCAATCCCTGTCCCGCCACTTGACGGATGGTCCACGACCGGGAAGTCGGCCCCTCGGCGTCTGGCTCGGCCTCGAACTGCTTTTGACGCGACTGGCCGGAATCTCTCGTGAAAGCCCCCAGGATCGCCTGCGAAAACGGATGATTCGAGTGAGCCGTCAGCACCCGGGCCAATGTCTCCCCCTGGCTGCGGTGCAGATCCCACTCCCACTCGAGCCGAACCACCCGGGGGCGGCCGGTTGTGAGCGTTCCGGTCTTGTCGAAGCACAACCCGCGGATGGTCGCCAACCGCTCGATCGCCTCTCCCGATCGAAACAGCACCTGGCGGCGGGCCGCAGCGGCGAGTCCGGTCCAGACAGCCAGGGGAGTCGCCAGTCCCAGAGCGCAGGGACATGCCACCAGCACCACCGACAGCCCCGCCAGCCAACCGGTCCTCCAACCTCCCTGCAGTGTATGCCAGACCAGGGCAGCCAGAGCCACTCCGGTTATCACGGGGAACATCCCGGCGGAAATCCGGTCGGTCAACTCCTGATACGGCCCCTTGGCCAGACGGGCTGCCCGGACAAAATCGATAATCCGTTGCAATGCCCCCTCGTTCGCCGGGGCCAGCACCTCGATTTGGGCCGGGCAATCCAGCAACAGTGTTCCCGCCCAGAGGCGCTCGCCTGGCTGTCGTGTCGCAGGGAGACTTTCGCCTGTAATCAACTGCTCATCGACCTGGCTGACCCCAGACACCAGCCGGCCATCGAGGGGAATTCGCTCGCCGGGCAAGACCTGAATCACCTGGCCGGGCACCACTTCCGTCAATGCGGTCTGCTCAACAGGTCCTGCGTTTGACAACACCCGCACCGTGTCGGGCAACAGCCTGGCGAGTTGATCCAACGCGACCCCCGCCTGGAGACGCCCCTGCGCTTCCAGCCAACGGCCCAGCGTGACCATCACCAGGATCACGCAGGTCACCTCGAAGTAGACCGGTCCCCGATCGTTCCAGACGGAATGTGCCGAGACAATGAAGGACGCCAGAACTCCCGCACACAACAGCAGGTCGGTCGACAATCGCCCCCGCTGCAGGTTGTCCCAGGCCGACTCTGCCAGTGGCAGCCCCAGCAGCCCCAGGACAGGCACCGTGAAGAGCAGACCAGCCGCGCGCAGCAAGCCCTCCCAGGGCCCAACGAGCGAGTCGCTGGCGAGGTCGCCGTAAACGTCGCGGGTCCAAAGCGCCATGGTGAAGGCCATCACGTTCATGCTGCAGAAGATGGCAATTCCCAGCCGGGCCAGAGTCCAGCGGGCCTCTCCAACATCACCCCGCGCCTGGGTCACCTCCGCCGCGAACTGGCAGCCCGTGCAGCAGAATTCGGGTTCCGACAAATTCTCTTCGGGACCCGGAGCACGACGCGACCAGGGGCTGAGGCGCGGCAGCGGCAGGCCGCAGAACACACACTGCGGACGGGCTCCGCCATCCGCGCGGCTCGCGTTCGACATCCCGCCGCCCGAACCGGCAGTCTTCGAATCTTCGACGTCGACGACAGCCACGCACGGCCCCTTCCATCCGAGGCATCAACAAAACTCCGCGAACACCGTCCCCGGTCCGACGGACCGGTCACATGGAATCGGATGCCGCCTCCTGCCGATCCAGCCACTCCTCGGTCTCCAGCATCCGCTGCTTGGGTGCTTCGATCTCCCGAAACATGCCGTGCAGCAGCGCCCAGCCAAACAGGCAGAAGAAACCCGTGGTCGCCAACAGGTAATTCACCATGGGAGTCACGGCGAACGAGCCCTCTCCCTGCCCCCGGAACACCGCGATGAACTCAATGAACTTGGCGATGAATCCCAACATGCTGGGAATGAGAATGACCAGAGCGAAAATCGCCGTCATGACCCGCGCCCGACGATTGCGGGGGGCACTCGAAGTGGTTGGGTTCATCAGGCTACCTCCCGTTGAGTGAACCGCCCCCCAGGGCAGAATTGCACGGTGGGTTCGTCCACAGCGGGGGGCCGATCCCCCTCGATCGGTTGTTCCGCCGGCACCTCGCCAGCCGCCGGCTCAGCCGGAGCCGGTTCGGGACTGGGCTCGGTGGGTTTCGGGTCTGTGGTCGACTCGGGAGTCGCCCCGGCTGGGGGACTCTCAGCCGCTGGCTCCGATACGGCAGGTTCGGCGGGCTTCGCTTCTCCCGAGGAATCCTGACCAGCCTCGTTGTCCTGCGGAGCAGATTGCGAATCGGGCTGGGCCTCGGGTTCGGCGTCTCCGTCACCCGTCACCCCCTGATTGGCCGCGTCAATCGCCCCTTGATCAACCGCACCCGGTTCGACTCCCTCGGGCAAGTGAGCCGAGGTCCACTCTTCGTAATAGGGATAGCTCGGCAACCACGAGCCCAGCCATTGCAGGTAGGTCAACAGACCCAGGCCTCGCAGGTTCGGCTTGTCGGGAGAACCTTCGAAGAACCAGGGATACTCAGGCATGACCGAGCCGTCCGACAGCAGCGTCGGCTTGAAAAGGTGCACCGCTTGCCAGTCATTCGAACGCCGGCCTCCTTCGCGGCTCAAGTCTGGTCCCACCCGGCGGGTTCCAAACAAGACGGGCCGCTGCAATTCGTTCTGGTACTCCCACGACTGCGAAACCGGCCCCCAGCGACGCGATTCGCCCGACACGGGTCGCACAAACTGGCTGTGGCAATGCCAGCACGCCTCGCCTGTGTAAACCTTGCGGCCAATCCGCAGCAACTCGGCACAGCGGTCGTTCAGCCACTGTTCCTTCTCAGGACCATCGGGCGGTGCCTGACCGACGTGCTTTTCGAACGATTCGGGAAACCGGCGGGCCAGATCTTCAAACTGGTAGCGCAGGTTGGCGGTCACCAACTGCTCGGCGGTCTTTTCCGGCAGATCCTTGTACATCAAGGCCGGCACCAAAGCATTGGAAACAAACGCCAGGCCGAAAAAAAACAGCCCCGCGACAACCAAAACACTTCCCTTACTTTCCAGCATGCTTCAGACCTCGTGCAAACCGCGAATGCCTAACATTGGTTCGAACCACTGGCCTTTACGCTCCCACCAGGGCGGGACGAGCCGCAGGAGCAGCCTCGGGAGCCCCCTGCTGGGCCAGTTGGAAAGTGCGGTAAATGTTGACGTAAAACACGATCTGACCGGCGAACATCCCCAGACCGGTGAACACCCGGACCACCCAGAAGGGCATCGAGGCTTCGATCGAGACATCCCAGGGCAACAGGGCCCGCCACACATGCCCCTGTACCAAACCCCCGGCGATCAAGTCGGTCGCCATCGCCGCCAGGGAGATGGCCGACAGCCAGAAGTGCCATTCACACAGCCGCCGGCTGTACCACTCGTGGCCAATCAACCGGGGCATCAGATAGGTCATGATCCCCTGGATCCACAACCCGAACACGCCGAACATCACCAGATGCGCATGCCCCACCACCCAGTCGGTGAAGTGGATGATCGCCTGGAACGTCAGCGTGGTCTGGAAGGCACACTGCAGACAGGTCAGGAAATAGAAGATCATGCCGGTGTAAAACCAGCGAATCGGCAGATTGGTGATGAAGGCCGAACCCGATCCCCGCAGAGTTCCGAAGAAATTGATGATCACCGACGCGACCACCAGTTCGACGGCAATCGTCGAAATCACCGCTCCATACTGCAGGAACATGGGAATGGGCGTGTACAGGAAGTGGTGAATTCCCTGCAGGGGGTAGAAGAACGCCAGCCCCCAGAAGCCCACCAGCGACAGCCCGTGACTCCAGATGGGCTTTTTCAGCAGAATCGGCACGAAGTAATACATCAGCCCCCAGCCGATCGGTGTGACGAACAACCCCACGAGATCGTGGATGAACAGTCCCCCCACGGCACCGGCCGCCGAACCCGATACGAAGTACTCCGGCATGAAGTTCCCCATCGCGTACGTGAGGAAGGTCCACACGAGCGCTGCCATGAAGTACCACAACGTCACATAGAGCGGGCCTTTGGTCATCACGATCGACGGGAGGAAATTCAGCACGACCAAGGCCAGTCCCAGGAGTGCCACGGGGTCGATCCAGGTTGGGGTTTCACCCCATTCCAGCCCCTGCGCCTGCCCCAGCAGAATCCCCCCGGCGGTGGCCAGCACCACTCCCTGCCAAGCGATGAAGATAAACCAACTGAGCAGCCGGCTGAGCACGGGCCGAAGGGTCAGCCGGGGCACAGCCCAGAACATCGACCCCAGCAGGGCGTTGGCGAGAAAGCCGTAGGCAATCGCGTTGGTGTGCACCATCCGCCACCGGCCGGGAGAGAAGATCTCAATTCCCGACAACGGGTTATGGCGGATCAACTGGAAGGCCATCAGCAGCCCCCCCAGCATCGAGATGAACAGGTAGGTCAGCGAGGCGAGGTAGAAGTACAGCACCAGCTTGCGATCGACGAGCCGATCGACGTCGACCGTGCGGTTGTCGGTGAGGGATGCGCTGCTCATGCCTGTTCCACTCCTGACGCGGGCGCGCGAAAGCGTCCCAGCGGGTACAAAATCGCCATCGTCAATCCAAACGCGACGTGGGTGACGGCCGCTACCCACCAGGGAAGCACACTGTTGTCGGTGATCCACCGGCCGCCGCACGTCAGCGGCTGCAGCCACGAGAGGATCCCGTAGAAATTGACCACCCAGACCAATAAGCCCAGACCCACCCCCAACACGACCCGTTTCAGAAAGGAACGGTCGGCATGTCTGCGGAAGATCGGCTGAAAAATCGATCCCAGCAGCATGCCTGTCCCCAAATAGAGGCAGCAGCCAAACGCCAGGATCATCCAGTCGCCCAAGGGGTACGCCGGGTTCAGCGTCGTCCCCAGCGTCAACGCCTTTTCCCCCAGCGGGAATGTCAGAAACACCCGGATCAACTGCAGCGGGTCTTTCCCGTCGGCGGGAGCGCCAATCACATTCAGCAGCAGAGCCACGACCGCACCGGCGATCCCCAGGACAAAGCCCGAAACGGCTTCGTACATGGGATACTCGCCCTGAGGGGCCCACGCTCCCGTCTGTGACTGCAACTCCGCCTCGAGCTGGGCTACACGTTCTTTGAGTCGCTCGAATTCGAGATGCTTCGCCGTCTGTTCCATTGGAATCGCTCCCGTCGTCACGCTGCGAGGTTCACCACGGATCTCGTCGCGGTTGGATCACGTCCTTCCCGCCCGACAAGCTCGAACTCAGTCATCTCCCCCCGAAGCCCCCGCTTCCATTCCCCCTCGGGGATAAGCGACCAGGCTCCCGGCATCCGGAATCTGTTCGGGCAGCGAACGCCGACGCCCAGAGATGTACAAGACGT
>Ga0315905_10006657_pt1 | contig 11752 bp, 6 predicted proteins | sample LakEriMetagenome_5_FD_203522 | JGI IMG/M metagenome (GOLD analysis project Ga0315905, IMG submission 203522) | Freshwater fungal communities from buoy surface, Lake Erie, Ohio, United States - Buoy 4 MA121 | ecosystem: Environmental > Aquatic > Freshwater > Lake | place: USA: Lake Erie, Ohio...
TATATCTGATGCCGCGGGCGATGGCCAGCGATTCCTGCATCACCGATGCCGATTCCTCCACCTGACCCTGTTTGCTCAGTTCTACGGCGATGTCCTTCAAGGCACTACTCTTCCTATAGTCATCACTGATGCCGCGGGCGATGGCCAGCGATACCTCCACCTGACCCTGTTTGCTCAGTTCTACGGCGATGGCATTCAAGGCGCTACTCTTCCAAAAGTCATCACTGATGCCTCGGGCGCACTGTATTAAAACCCCAAACTGCAAATCAGCATAGGGTGCCATTTCTGAAATCCAATCCTTTTCCCAATCATCCGTGCGATTGTACACCACTGTATATTCCAAACCCAACTCAGCCCACTCGCAAGCCATTTGAAACATGAGGTAGGAAGGAAAAAAGTTATTCCACTTCAAAATGCTATGATCTGTGGGGAGATGCTCATCCAAATGGTTAAGCAATCTTTCGATGGTTGATCTGCGTGTGGGCTTGTCCTTACTCCCCAGCAGAGTGAGCTCCATGAGGCAGAGCATGTAGACGATGAACTTGCGCTCAATACCATCATTATCGGTTCCGCCAAAACTTTCAATTCTTGCTAAAGCAGTTTCAATTTCACCATTGGCGACCATGGCTACTATCTGCGGGGCGTCGTTCTGCTCGATGTAATGCAAATCAACTTTGCACAGTGAACACTCCAGTATCTGACTTTCATCGTATTTCAAAGCCCATAGAAACATTTCGTCAAGCATCTTTTTGCTCCAGTCAAATCGATTGCTCACCTTAATCTGCCTGTTCCAAAGGGTAGAGTCGTATGCAAGCTTCTTAAATTCATCGCCGGCCTCCTTCGCATGCATGGCTGCAAGTAACAGATGGCTGCTGAGATGCTCCAGTGCATAGCGCTCATATTCATCGCCTTGCTTTAGGATTAATTTTTCCTTGCACAATTTTATTATTCGGTCGTTAACGCTCAAGATGTCACTCTCCGTAATCTTCTGCAACACGAACGTTCGAAACCGCTCATGATACAGTGCGTACAACCCACTCACCGGGCTGTTAAACCATTTGCTGTAACGACCAATGAAGACAAGCACTTCCTCCTCAGACCAGCCATCCAACAACGAAACCACAAATTCGGCACTCACCTCCTTCTTCATTAACGCCCACACACCGAAAAACTCCAGAAACTTCTTTCGTTCGGTAACCTGGCTTGCCAGAGGTATAGCTTCCTCGTAAACACCCACCAAGCCCAGAGGTAAGGAAGATGGATTGTCCTTCTGCAAAGCACCCGAGCTTAGCCCATCAACGATGGTGCGCAGGTAGGTGGGGTCGGTATTGTACCTCATTATATCAGAAGTCCCTTAAAATATTTTCAGCAATCTGCACCTTAGTAAGCAACACGTCTACTTCAGAGGCTGAGTAATTCTCCTTTACCATTTGAATTATGCCATCCAATTCTCTTTCCTTCCTGATAATAATATACTCGATTGCATCGAAAGGTATTATCAAGACATCTTTAAAATAGGGGGCCTCAGCATTCATCATTTTTACTCTTTTCAAGCCTGACTCAATTTTTTCGAATACGGTTATAATTTCATATTCTGACAGAGGCGGAAGGTATCTCCACTCCTTCTCATCATAAAAATAAATTCGCCTTTTCGTATAATTCGCGCCGTTTATGTCATAACAATAATCATCTCCGTCATATCTTTTCAACAAAGGCAATATGGAGTAATATTCCTTTTTAAGAATTTCACCCTTCGATATATTTTTCAGGATACTTGTGTTTGAATGCACATAAATTACTGGGGTGGCACAGTGTTTTCTAAGAAATGATTTCTTCAGCCCAATCCCATAATATCCATAACGTTCCATGTGATATTTAACTTTACCTAAAGGAATATCACAAAAGCACTTCATGGGGGCGATGTAGGCTTTTGCGCATCCAGGTAGACGCTCAAAAGCGTATCGAGGTGTAATACCTACTTTAAGAAATTCTAAAAGAAATTCAAACTTTGGCGTAAAAGTGAATAATACAGATGATGATAAGTTTTCCCTATTACTCCGTCTGCGCCCTCGAGCATTTTCTTGCATCAATTTTTTTCCCATAATTACTCTAATCTCCGTTTTAAATTAATTGCCCATTGCACATTCAATACAGCATCGAATTTAGCGGATCTATTTGTATCTATTTCATTATAGAATATCTGATTTAATGCAAAAAGTTGAAGTGATTTTTCCAATACTTCAATTTCATTTTGCGATAAATTAATTAAATGACACAGTAGATCAATTTTCATTTCCTTTATCTCAATATTCTCCACCCAATAAGTTAGGATACTTTTCTTCATTTCAATTGACTCAATTTTTTTATATTGTTCTAAGAAATTTGACCTTCCAAAACTGTCAATTAAATATTTACTTAGTTCTTTAAAATATATATTTCTTAAATACCCATTTGAAATCTTATCACCAATTCTTTCACCCTGAATCAAATCGCATTTTAAATTAAGGTAATTCAGAACTTTTTTAATTGCTTCAATCACACTTCTTTCATCATAAATCCCAACTAAAGAATCCATAGCTTCTGCAAGCATTCCTTGCCTTGTAAATTCATTTGAGATAGAAACTAGCAATCTGTTTTTATCAGAACCATCATTGGCTAAACGAGCATATTCAAATGCTTCAAGCAACAATGACTTCGCCACACTTAAATCCCCTTTTTTGAATAATTCAACTGAGATAAACATAAGAGTTTCACTTTTCCAATATTCTCTTTCTATTCCACGCGCGCATTCAAAGGATTCATGAATTTTACCATGCCGAAAAAGCTCCTCAGAAATAACTCTAAATGCATCACACTTCATATTTACATCACTAATTTGCTTTGTACAAGTGAATGCATCATCAAAACTACCTTGTCTGGCTAATTTATTCGAGATTCTTTGAATAAGCCGACTAATATACTTTTCCGCTTTTATTAATTTAGTACATTCCAATGCCTTATATATTTCCCCATTCAATATAAGCATACTTGAGATGTCATTCAAGATTGAATCCCTCTTTGAATCATCCACTATAGCGTTCACTGACTCAATGGCATATTGAATTAGCGATAGTGCTTTTATCTTATCTCCTTGTTTTGAAAATTCATTGGATATTTTAATTAATGTACTGTACTTTTTTTCATTATCAGTAATCTCAAAGGCATATTCAAGAGCTTCATCCAAAACGCATGAAGCTGCTTCAGAATTGCCTTGATTGCTATGTGCATATGAAATTTCAATTAATGCCTCACACCTTATTGTTTCATCCAATATCAATCGCGCACATTGTAAACTTTCTATTATTACAGTTTTCGATAAATTTAAATTATTTTCCTTATATAAATATTTTAAAAGACTTGATAAAACATCGTACTTGATTTTATTGTCTTTTATTAAACCAACCAAGGTCAAGCACTCATTAATTTTCGAATGTTTAAGTAAAACCTCCAATAAATTTGAAAGCATAAGGTCTTTCGTTTTTTCATTTTTCCATGTTGCAAGAATACTTTGAAATATGTCTTGATAATTATTAAACGTTATATCATCCGATATTCGCTCATCAGCAACATATGCTTTTAAAATTCCTTCAGCAGCATCTATTCTGCATCTACCTCGATCCTCTATCTTAGAAATTAATCCTATAGCTTCATTATATCCAGTAAAATCGCATAATACAGCAAATATTTCTTCAAAATGACTTTCAATTTCAAAATCTTCCCTAATACTGCCATTTTGCAAAACAAATTCAACGCCTTCATTTAATCTAATTATTTCTCCAACATATTTTTTAACAAAAATAGCCTTCAATTCCTGTCGGGTAATTAGGTTGATAACATCGATTATTTGATTACCCAAATTTTCTACACCATACTCATCTGTATAGCTATCAATAATAAATTCAATCAACCTATCACCTTCACTATTCATTTTCGGAATATCTGATTCTATTAGGAGCTTAAATGTTTTCAAATATGGTCTCGCATAGATTATTTCGTTGAAAAATGATAACTGCTTGAAATAATCAATTGATTTACTATCAAACTTCAAATGAGCAATTAGCCTATATTTCAATTCATAAAACTCGGCATTTGAATAATGATAATCAACTAAAAATTTGAATGCGCGACTTACGCAAAGTGTTATCCCATCTTTTCTTAATTCAAAATAAATTAACTCTAAATTTTTCAAATCACCCTCCTCAAAAAGCCTTTTTGAAATGGTATCTGAAGCTGAATTTGTCCAATCTTCTCCTCTTTCCATTTTTGCAAAAATCTGAATTCCCATCCTATGAAAACCAATTTCCACAATTTGTTCAGCAAACTTCCCTACTAAATGATTCCCGTAACTGCCCCACATATCATCTGCTGGTATCTGATTAGAGTAATTAAATGCATTATTAACCTTACTGTTAGCTTCCTCATATTCATCATTAGACAGGTGATTAAACACTATATCGAAACAATTTCTTGCTTTTTCTTCAATATCTTCTTGGTTCTCATAAACACTATTTGTCGCAAACTCTAAATCCAGACTTTCTAAAGAACTTAAAATCAATTCATTTCTATATTGTAAATCATTGGAATTACTTTTTTTAGTCTCAGTTGTATGCTGCGAGCTTCTTGAGTTCAGATTATGTCTTGAACGCATCGATATTGGTGCCTCATTAATATTATTTTCGGATAAAAATTGGATTATTCCATTTATAAAAGAATGCGGCAAAAATTCATCCCAATTCAAAACGGCGTGATTCACTGGTAAATTATCATCCAAATGCTTCAGCAACTTCTCTATCGCACTCTTCCTCCAAGGCTGTGCCTTACTTTCCAGCAGCGTCAACTCCATCAAGCAAAGCATATACAGAATGAACTTCCGCTGTAAGCCTTCTTTGTCGCTTCCTCCGAACGACTCTATGCGCTGCAAAGCCGTTTCAATATCATTCTGCGCAACCAACTCCACAATTCGCGGAGCATCGTTCTGTTCCATGTGGTGCAGATCGACCTTATTGAGAGCGCATTCAATGACTTGATCGTCATCATATTTCGAAGCCCACAGCATCATGTCGTTGAGCAAGCGCTTGCTCCAGTTGAAGTCCTTACTTACTTCTATCTGTCGGTTCCAATAGTTTGTGTTGTAGGCAAGCGCCTTCAGGTCTCTGCCTCGCTCTTTAGTATCCAGAGAAGGCTGCAAGAGATGCGAGCTCAGGTATTCCAAGGCATAGCGCTCCCATTCGTCGTTTAATCGACGAGTGAGGGCTTCATTACAAGTTTTTATCACCCGGTTATTGATATCGCGCAACTGTGAGCCCGATATCTTCTGCAACACAAACGTTCGAAACCGCTCATGATAGAGCGTGTACACCCCACTCACCGGGCTATTAAACCATTTGCTGTATCGACCGATATAGGCAAGTACATGCTCCTCCGACCAGCCATCCAACAACGAAACCACAAACTCGGCACTCACCTCCTTCTTCATTAACGCCCACACACCGAAAAACTCCAGAAACTTCCTGCGTTCGGTAACCTGGCTTGCCAGAGGTATAGCTTCCTCGTAAACACCCACCAAGCCTTGAGGCAAAGAGGATGGGTTGTCCTTCTGCAATGCGCCAGAGCTTAGCCCATCAACGATGGTGCGGAGGTAGGTGGGGTCTATCATCCTCATAATACAGCCCCCCTTTCCAATACCGCCTCTACAAACTCCTCTGAAACTTCAAAGGGTTTCAAGGCTGCTCGCACAGCCTCTTCCGATAAACCTGCAAGAGGTTGAAGAGTTTCGATTTGTTCCAACGCGAAACGCCCTCCCAATTGGAAACCACCTTTGCCCTTATCGGGAAGTGAGCGGTAGGTGAAAATCCAACGCACATGCTCGGGCGACTTCCAATCTTCTTCCGGTTCGTCTTTCTCGTTGTAGGTGTAAAACCAGTCGGAAATCTTAAGCTGTGTATTGGTTACTGCTGCTTCGTCGAGCGCGTCGATTAGGATTACCAATGGCTTACCGCCGAACTTTCCCGGTGCCTTATAGCAATCGGTGAGCAGCGTTTGAAACAGTTTAATGGCATCGAAATACCGCGAAGGCAAGCGTTCCATTCGCTTTTGTATGAGCTCATCGGTTATTTGCCACACCCCTGCCCCATTCATGCCGGGCATGGTCTTACCCTGCAATATGAAGTGATATAAAATGGCGTGGAGACTGTTGGCCATGCCCGATCCACAGAAATGATACATGACCGGCACTCCTTCCGTCAGGAGCCTATCCACAATACCAGCAGAAAGTGCTCCCTTGCCCATGCCCGCTTCGGCATAAATAGGTAATACCCGATTGGCACTTGGGCCTGTAGCCCACTGCAATACCGCTTCTACCTCGCGCTCGCGACCCACAAAACAACCGAGGTAATACTTCATGCGGTCAGCATGATCAAACACGTTTCCCGATCCGCCAAGCAAGGCCTTGCGAATGGGTTCAAACTTTTCGTTCAGCGGCTCATTAACGACAGGATCGGTTTCGTTGCCTAGCAAAGTGTTGATGAACTTCGCCTTGCTCTTATTTTCGAAAAGGCCTTGAAACAAATAAGGCAGTTCGTCGTGTTCACCGCGCTGCACAAAGGGATGTAACTCAAGTTTTTTCCGTCCTTTCTTCCAGTAGTACTTGTCTCCCTCGAGCACCACACTGCTGCGTTCAAACAAGGCGTTGAGCGCCGCCATCTCATTGAGCACTGCCAAGCCTTTGGTCAATTCCACTGCGTGCTCGGGCATTACACGTATGTACTGATGCACGTATCGGTTGCGAAAGGTCACAAATCGATCGAGCACGGTTGATTTCGATGTGTCGCGTGGAATAGCCTTCTCCCATGCGCTGCCCATGGTCATGGAAGCATACCACAGATTTTTCCAGTTGGTGTCGCTGGGTAAGGTTTCGCGCAGATTATCCATCACCTGCTTCATAAACAATGCATCGTTGCCGGAGTCGCCATCGTGGAGCTTTTCGCTCATCTGAATAACAGCACCCATGCGTAAAAACAGAGTGCTCATGCCCATTCCGGCCATAATGAGGTTGTTCACCTTACCGGGCTGTTCCTCCAACATTTTAATAAAAGCATCACCTGTAAGTTCAACGCTTAGATCGCTGTAGATGCTTTGGAATCGAGTATAATATTGCTTAAAGGGATTCATAGGAAAAGTACTTTGTGTTGATATTCCAGTTTCAAATCACGGCGGCCGAGCGCCAAGTAAATGGGTGTTACTTCGGTCATTGTCTCCGGATAACCGTAATCGGGGTGCACCGTATCGGCCTCAAACGATTCGCGCGAGGTGCGCACCCATGGATGCAGGAGTGCGAACACTTCGTGCACATATTCGCCATCATACCCGTGCTCATCGGCAAAACGGCGGGCAAATACACGATTGCCCTTGCCCAAGGTATCGACCACGTGGCGCAGAATCTTTTGGAGCTCTTCCACATCGTTGCGCTCCTCCTTCTTTTCGGCAGAAGGTCCTTTGAATCGCAAGTAGTTGTGTAATGCGCTCGCCTGCATCGCTTCGTCGGGCAACGCGGAGTCATGAGCGATTGACACCGATTGATTGAAGAAGGTGTTGAAATGCTCGTAGTGATGCCCCAAGGCAACGAGCATAATTGAATTGTCGCGCAAATAATTGATCAGATGTGTTACATGCTGCGGACTAAACAGTGCCAAGTGGATGTTATTGACCAGCACAACCACCTTATCGTTACAGCCTTTGCGCAGGGCCTTCACATGTTCTTCGATCTTCTTGTTTTTGGAAAGCGCGTTCTGTTTGTCATTGAGCACGTGCATGAGCCTCGAAAGCAAAAAGGCGCCCGTGTATGAGATGCCTTGCTCCTTGAGCTCATAGCCAATGCATCGCACACCCGGCTGCGCTCGCAACCAATGGCCAAAGGCTGCATAACGCTCGGCAGCGGTATCGTCGGACGGGTGAACCCAGCATGCGAATGAACCGCGATTGTTCTGTGCTATAAACGACTGCAGTTCAGTCGGCACCAGGCCGGAATTGGCCTTCAGAAACACCCGTTCTTCGTTTTCCCAATAGTTATCTTGTTGCTCGGCGAGGATGCGTTCACTCAATTGACCAAACGAAGAGCTACCCGCATACTGCTGCCATTGCTCAGGTTGTTGAATATTCCAATGCCCTGTGAAACCATCGGGGCCACAAAAATGAAAATCATGTTCGGAATGCAGTGCATTAGACTCGTGCAAAGCGATAAGCAATGCCCCAATTGCTTCGGCCTTTTGCCTATTCTTCTCGGGCGGCAAGACAAAAAAACCGTGCATCACCATATTGCGCAGATGAGCCAAGTCATGAACCCGGTGGGCTAGCTCCTCTCCCTTACTCGTGGGTTCCCAGAAGAACTGAAACAAACCGGATGCCCTCATTACCGGGCATTCATGCACCATATTTGCCGCCCAACGGTAGAGAGGTCCTGCATTGTAATCGTGTCCCGAAGAGTTAAACAGCTGCACCAGGAAGTCGTTATACACCTCCTTTTGTGGCGCATGCCGGATGTAGTGCGCGACACCCACAGCGGCTATTTGGTGGAGGATTTCTTCCGCCAATTCAACCAGTTCATCGGCGGCGTATTCTTCATCTTCGCCCAAGGCAGCGTCTATTGCTGTGGTGATTCGTGTGTTATTCGTGTAGTATTGTCGAGCCCGCGCCAACGTGGGCGCCTGCAAAAGAATGGATTTCATACAACGTGTTTATGGTTGGGAAGATAATGGAAAAACAAAACATGCAAAGTCGAGGGGCACTATTCCACGATTGCAACGCAGAAGTGTTGCTGCAGAATGTGGGATTAATCCTATTAAGCGACGAATCCTCTTTGTACACATTTTTGATTTTTTTTCGTTTTGTGTACAAGAGTTGTACACATTTTAAATAATAATTGAAAATGTGGACAAGGTAATCGCTGGAAATATTTCTTTTTTCTAAAGCCCTGGAAAAGAAAGGATTTCCTTTCATCAAAGAGGACATTCTTCGGACAATTCCGAACTTCAATTCAACATCTTCTCAATTTGCTGGAATAAAACAACCTTGTTAACATATTCGATTTTCTTTTGAATTTGTTTACACCCGCTGTATGCATTTTTTCAAAAAAGTCGATAATGTTAACAGCACCAAATTTCTTTCTAGGCATCAAAAATTCCGCTAAAGGATAGCTCGGTGCGTTGGAATAAACTTCCGTGTTGCTTAAAAGCAAAGCGGATTTGCAGATAGATTCGATTGATAGAAATCCATGAGTATAGAAAGCAGGGCAAAATATTTTCCTACTGGGCATGCACAGAAGAGAGAAACTTACTCAGTCATGTAACGGCACGCTTGATTGAACTATAATCACAAAATGGCAACCACAGAATTGAGAGTTAAAGCTCTCAACCAACTTCCGGTCTTTCGTGAGCATAATTCGAACAGAGTTTCAATTGGAATAATACTAATCTGCAAATTGCTTTAATGATGACTTAAAAGCGATGTATTGCTTTTTGTATCTGTCATAAGACGCTTGGTTCTTATACTTTACTCCTATGACACTCATCGTATTGGAGGCCATATCGGTTGTCTTCTGATAGCTTCTCGTGTAAGTCTGATCATTAGCTACAATGGTCCACCATTCCACTGATTTTGAATCAGTATTGTCCGCTTTAGTGCTGGCCAATTTTTCATTGGACTGTATGCCAATATCCCTGGCATCTCCCGACCATTGAGGAGAATAGACGTAAAAAGAAACAGTACCATCGGGTGATGTAAATATGGCACTATCGAATCCGTCAGACGTCTCTGATGCTAGTGATCCCTTTGCTTTAAAATCTTGGGGATATTTGACTTCAAACCAAGCGCCCTGAAACGTTTTTGTTTGCGAAAAAGAAACCAACGCCAATAGCATAAATGCGCCACACAAACCGGATATTTTGATGCTCATAGATATGACATTAAATTACGTTGTGCAATAATAGAACAATCCAATTGCTTGGTTAGTCAACTACCAATCTAAATCTTCAAAACCAAATCTACTATCTCGCTGCCATCAGAACCGCCCAATTCATTTGATGTCCTTTACTTGTTGGAAAACCCAACACCCGTGCTGGAAGTGTAATAATAAGCCGGAATATTTACCACCGGGTTGGCATCATACATCGATTGATAGTTGAGCTGAAGAGAAAGCCACGAGTTAAACTTGAGGGAAACATTGAGCTGGGCTGCCCAACGAAAAGAGAAGCGATCGGCACTAAAGGGCAATTGAAAGAAGTTGATGAAACTCAATTCTACATGCTTACCGATATTGGATATCATGCGCAGCACATTGTTAGACTTGAGCATGCTGCGACTGACGGTGCCCAGCGTTACATCCGGACTGCCCGAACTATTCCAACGCTCTTCCTCCTGCATAGCGCGTTTACCGGATACCATTTCTGATAGAATAAAAAAGACCAATTTCTGCCTCGATTGAAAATGACCTGCCCTGTGTTAAAGCGATCGATAACTTGAATAAAAACGGAATGATTCGTATTTTTTTATTTGATGATTTTTTTTTAACTAGTTCAATAATCCCCTCACCTTCTCCCCAAACTCCTCCTCCGTAATTTTCCCTTTGGCCACTTGCTTGGCCCAAAGTTCTATCTGCTCCCGGTCGTCTTCATCAGCGATTTCATGCAGCCAGGTATCGAGGTTGGTTGAAAGACGTGTGCTGCTCTCTTCTTTCGGAAACTGTGCGGCGATATCAAGCGCCCATTGGATGTTGAGGGTGCGGTTGAGGCGGTTGATTTTCTCGCGGCCGGCATTGACAATGAACAACTCATGCAGGGCGTACTTTTGTAAGAGGGTTTCTATGCTTTCAGAATCATGTGTTAACTGGCTGAGAGCTGCCTGTATGCACGTGTAATCAGCATCTTGTTCATTCACGACCTCTGCCCAGCCTTTTAAATAGAATAGGCGGGCCTCGTCAGATTGAAACTGATTGACCTGGTGAAGCGCCTTTTGACTGCCTGACTGCATAATGGATATTCCTGCAATGCCCTTCCAGCATTCATGTCTTTCCAATAAAAGTGGAATTTTCCAACCGGTACTCTCCGCAAGTGGCCAATTCCCTTGTTTGGAAAGCTCACTAGACGCCCGAGACAAAGCAAAACTTTTAGCATTATCCGTCAATGAATGAGCGCATTCTATTGCTTCATGCATAATGGTGGAGGCCTCTGCAAATGCCCCTTGTTTATAAAGTTCTGTAGATAAGAATGCGAGTAATACAGACTGATCTTCACCACCTCTGCTTCGAGCATATTCAAGGGCCTCCTCCTTGACTAAAGTGGATTTAATTGATTGTCTTTGCAGAAGCAAATCGGATGAAATATCCGCTAGAGCAAAACTTTCTATATCATGGCAACCCTTCCGAGCAAGCTCTATGGAGTCATTTAAAATGGTCTGGGATTCTTCAATGAGTCCTCTATTAAATAATTCCATGGATATTTCTCTAAGACTACTAACCTTAAAGCGTGATTCGTTAATTTCATTGCAAAACTGTATAGCTTCCTCTATTCTATCTTGTTTAGCCAACTCTAAGGAAACAGCCTTCACAGCTAGGCTGTACGTTCTCTTGTGTTTAACGTCGATATCTCTGACACATTTTATTGCTTCTTCAATTCTGCTATCTCTCAAAAGCTGAATGGAAATTTCCTTTAGCGCATGAAAC
>Ga0315905_10006659_pt1 | contig 11748 bp, 16 predicted proteins | sample LakEriMetagenome_5_FD_203522 | JGI IMG/M metagenome (GOLD analysis project Ga0315905, IMG submission 203522) | Freshwater fungal communities from buoy surface, Lake Erie, Ohio, United States - Buoy 4 MA121 | ecosystem: Environmental > Aquatic > Freshwater > Lake | place: USA: Lake Erie, Ohio...
CCAAAACTGCTGCAAAGAAAGTTGGAAAAGCTGCTTTAAAATATGTAGGCGGTCAAAAGCTTCTTAGTTTGGCGGATCAAATGAAGAAGAACAAAGAGAAAGCTAACAAATTGGCTCAAAAAGCTCAAAAAGTTGCTAAGTCTGATAAACCAACTAGCGGTTTAGAAGGAGAACTTACTAAAGTACAACAAAAGATTACTAATCTAGATGCTCAGAAAATTGCTTTAAAGCAAAAAGAGGTTCAGATTAAAGGAGAGATAGATAAAACTAAAATAGCGACTGCTAAAAAACCAAAAGAAGAAAAATGAAACATATTAAATTATTCGAACAATACGTAGCTGAGGCTAAAACTGTTAAAGAACTAGAAGCTGATCTAAGAGAGCTAGAGGACAGAATGGAAGAAATTCAGGCTGCAGCTGATGCTGGTAAAATGGATCCAGATGAAGCTGAACTTGAATTATCAGATCTAGATGGCTATAAAATGGAAATGGAAAAAGAGCTTGATGATCTTAAGAAAGGCGGTAAAAAATCAGGTGGATCTAATGCTAAAAAATTAAAAGAATTAGCATGGACTTACACAGGATTCAGAGCAGGTGGTCATAAAGATTATGCTGATTCTACTCTGTTTAGATATGAAGCTGACGGTACCTCTGATAAACCTGCAAAAGCAAAGCTTTTAAAAATTGCAGCAAAACTTGAAAAACAAGAAGCAATGCAATTAAAGAAATCTGATGACGCAAAACAAAAATTCGATGTTATGTATAAAGCGTCTGAAGCTAAACTTAGCTCAGACGAAAAGAAATATCTTGATTGGTTAGTTAGTCCATCTCGTATTAAAGCACAGAGTGAAGAAGGTTACATTAAGAAAAAGCTTGAAATCGCACAAAAATTATGTAAGCAATATAATACTAAATGCGAAGATGTTAAAGAATTATCTGCTAAACTTTCATCATTAAAGGGTAGCTCTTATGCAGAATATGAAAAGACACAGGAATTGGCTACTAAAGCTGGACTAAATAGACATTAATTTAAAAATGAAGCACATTAAACTATTTGAGCAATATGTCAATGAAGGTTATTCTTCATCAGATATGAAAAAACTAAAAGTATTCGCTACACAGGTTTCTGATGAGATCAATGACGAATATGATGTAGAAAGATTTGCTGATATTGAAGAATATTCGCCTGAAGCAATGTTAGATTATATTGCAGATTGGGGACAAACCAATAAAATGTCAGCCAAAGAGGTTATAGACGAATTTGATTGGACAAGTTTGACTCAAGAATTAGGTTTGGAAGAATCGGTTGTAAATGAGTACTCTCGAGACAATTTCATAGCAAAAAAGATTGATCGTAAAGACGCTGTTAAACCAAATATTTTAGCTAAAATATTATTTAGAGCTTCTAAAACAACTGAAGAAGCTGAACAAAGAATCATGTCTTTCAATGGTACTGAAATGGCTACACATAGTGTATACTATATTGTAAAACCAAATGGTAACAGACCTGACAGACCAACTTATAGAATTCACGTAGAACAGTATTACAAGTGGAGACCAAACGAACCTAAAGTTAATGTAAGCCATGTATACATTTTAAAATTAAAAGAAGGTAGTAATGCATTCACTTCTCAAGGTGATGAATGGGATGTAATAGGTAGAGCTTACGTTGACACTGATATGCTAACAGACGATCTTAACAGAACACTTGAAGTCTTAAAAAGAGTATCGTAACTATGAAGCACGTAAAGCTATTTGAACAATTCGTAAACGAAAAAAGAGCGGATAATTCTCATTTAGTAGAGGTAAAACCAAACAAATTTTTATATCATACTTCTAATCCAATATTTAGAGATAAAATTGCTAAACAAGGATTAATTCCAAAGGGGAAAAGTGAAGCTTGGATATCGGATACAAAAATTGATGGTAAAGTTATATTTGCAGTTAATAGTGATAATAAAAATGATTGGTGGTATTCAACTTACGATGATGACATCTATAAAATAGATACAGCTAATCTTAAAAACAAATGGTTTGTCGATCCAAATTTTGACGAAGATGCTAAACGCATAGTTACATTTGAAAATATACCGACTAAGGCAATTAAACTAATTTATAAAGGAACCGGAGAATCGGAATAATTAACTATGAAACACGTCAAACTGTTTGAAGAATTTACAAATGGATATGAGTTCACAATGAAGCATATTGATGATAACGAATATGCTGTTATTGCGACCAAATCTGGAAAACAAGTCGGTAGATTAGATTTCATTAAAAGTAAATTCAAACCAGTTTTAAGAGCAACGATTGTAAATGTAGATCCATCTTATCGTCGACAAGGCATTGCTACATCAATGTATCAATATGCTGAACAAGAATTTGATCTGAAGTTTATAAGAAATGATGAAGTTTTGACAGCTGATGGTAAATCTTTATGGAATAACAAAAACAGAAAATTTGGACAATAAAATGAAACACGTTAAACTATACGAGGAATTCGTAAACGAAGCACAGATCAATAACGATTATACTTTCGATAGTCGCGACGATTACAATAAAGCTGTTTCTGCTCTATACACTGCTGGTTTCTATAGATCAGGAAATGGTAATCCACCAAAGGGCGATGAACCTGGCACATACAAAGAGGATGAACATTGGTTAAACCTTAGAATTATTGCTGGTGAAAAAGAAGCTGCTAAAGTACTGAAGAAAACAAAATTAAAATACGACGCTAAATACCAAAAGCCAATGGGTTATAAGGTATTTAATCAAGGCGGATACTTGGACTAATTATGAAACATGTAAAACTATTCGAAGAATTTGAGGTTAACGAAAAATCTGACTATCAAATTTACCACAATACCTATTCATCTGCGGTTGATGCTGCTTTAGAATATGCAAGATCTAAAGGTTACGAGATCAATGATGATGATGTTTGGAATCAAATTTCAGTTGGTCCTAAAAAACCAAGCGAGGGTGTAACCAATAAAGCTAGCATTTCTTTAATGAAAGATGGCAAACCACAAAGAAAAATGTTACACATTCAAATTTATGGTATGAAAACCAGATACGAATTAAACGCTTATATCCAATGACAAAGCATATTAAATTATTTGAGCAATTTATTAATGAGGGTTTATCAAAATCTGAAATTAGCCAAATAGAAAACTATTTGGACAAATACGTAGATGAAGATGCACTATTTGATATGTGTAATGATTTTTACGCAGATGATAGTGAATGGCATGATGTTAAAAACGATTTGGACAAAGCAGATCTAATGAAATGGGCTATTTCATGTTTTAAAACAAATGGTTTTAAACTAAAAGATGTTAAAACTATATTTGAACAAACCGTAACTGAAGGAACATACAACAGTTCAAAAGAAGTTGCAATCTATGATGGAGGAGAAGGTTTGACACACATTGAGAAGAGAGGTTCTGGATACTATGGATACAACGACGAATTCGATTTTGAAGCAAAAGATAAAAAGGAATTAGAGCAAATGCTAAAGAAATGGGGTTATAAACTAGTTTCTGGATCATTGTAACCAATTTGTTAATAACTTTTTTGAAAATATTTAAGCCCGCATTTTTTTATGTGGGCTTTTTTTTGTATATTAGCAGTATAAATACTAGATGATGACTATTAAAACCTATCAAGAATTAAACGAATCAAAACCTTATCGTTACGGTAAGATTGTTGTATTCGACCTAGATGATACCTTGGTGATCACGCAAGCCAAAATTAGAGTTTGCGATAAAGTAACTGGTAAATGCTTTGAATTAACCCCAGAGGAATTCAATGAGTATGAAAAGAATCCAGATCACGTATTAGATTTTAGTGATTTTAAGAGCTTGGATGTAATGAAAGCTGGCAAGCTGATTAGTTACTATCTAAAGATCCTTGCTTCAGCCTACAAAGCCGGACGAGCTGTAGGTATCGTTACAGCACGAGATGATAGAGACATGATTTACACTTGGATGAGAGAACATGTTGGATTTCGCATTGACAAAGACTTGATCTTTGCTGTAAATGATCCTGTTCACCGATTTAAAGGTACTATCAGTGAACGCAAAAAGCAAGCATTTATTGAGCTTTATCGATTGGGTTTCCAAAGCTTTCAGTTCTTTGATGATGATCAAAACAATTTAGATTTGGTTAAATCTTTAGAGCAGGATTACGATATAGAGATTTCCACAGTTAGAGCTGACAAAAAGCGCTTTTTTTAATAGAAAGAACTGATATATAAACAGTAGAGAATCACCTTTACAAAAATCATAAATGTAGTGCAATGGACGATTTCATCACAGGAGTGTCGTCAGCTTCTGAGATGGATCCCCTAAGAGAGATCGGGACAAAGAGTTCTATCAATCAAGAGACTAAAGAGTTAATCGAGAGTCTCAGCTTTAGCGAGCTAATTGACAGAATGTCTACGTTCGACGATTGCGCTTATTGGTTCCAGTTCGGCGTCGGCGGCCCAGCGTAACACATTAAAAGGAGATCATTAGATCTCCTTTTTTATTAGATATATAAGGTAAATAAAACAATACATAAACATGAACTACGTTAATTTTAACAATTTTCAGCCAAATTCGGCTACATTGTTTACCAAAGAGGATGCTAAAGCAGCAATCTTGATGGTTGAAACTAAAAATCCAAAGGTTGCCGATAAATTGGTTTCTAGCCTAAACGAAAGCAACAATCAACTAAAAGACATCGTTGCTATTGTTGAGAACAAGTTAGAAATTGTTTCAGCGCTTAAGCATGCTAAAGAGATCAACGAGAGAAACGCATTCATCGCAGCTTACAATTCTGCTAAATCTCAAAATCTAAAAACGTTTGAATTCAGCGGAAAAGAATTTGAAGTTAAGTATGAAGAGGTGAACGAAGAAATTGAAGAGGTGGATGAAAAGTTCAAGTATACTGAAGATGACATCAACATGATGTATGGTTACTACGGTACTTTAGAAGTTAACTATCCAGAAAGAATTGTACAGAAAATGTACACTGAAGCTGTAAATGCTTTGATGAAAGCTTATAAAATTTCTGAGAAAAATGCTATTGCTGTTTTGGATTCTAGAGTTGGTCGTCACATGGCCGATTTTATTCATTCTAAAACTGCAACCGATGCAGTTGATGCTTTAGTGAAATATCATGGATCAGCAGCAAGACTTTACAATTTCTTGAATGATATGGCAAAATTGCAAGAGTCAATGAAATCTTACGCGGAAGTTGATGAAGCCCTAAAATCAGAAAGTCCTAATGATACAATTACAATCGAGCTTGATATGGCATGGGATAATTCAGATCCAGAGGATGATAAAGCTGCAAAAGCTGCGTTCAAGAAATTTAAGATTAAAGTTGCACCTAGTTTGGGTCATCATAACTCTGCAGGAACTTTCGAAGTAACTGGTAAGAAAAAAGATATTCTTGCATATTTACAAAGCGAATTCTATGAAATGGATGCGGATACTATCGAAGAATTCTATCCTGAACTTTTAGAAGCTAATGATCATGAAGTGGGAATGGCTCAAGGTCAATTAAATGACATCGTTAAGAATGCACAAGAATTAATGACTAAAGTTGGTCAACAAGAAAAAGATATTCCAGGATGGATTCAAGACCACATTTCACAAGCTCAAAACTTTATCAATCAAGCTAACACATCTTTCCACGAATTAGAGGAATCAATTGTTACTGAAGGTAAATTTGATAAGAAGAAGTTGCTTAAGATGATCAAAGGAAAAGACGATCTATTGATTACTACTAAAAACGGTGATGAGTTTATTCTTTACGAACCAAATAATGGTAACGATGAAAATACTGCATATTGGAATTCAGATAAGTTTGTTGTTGGTGTAGTACCAAATGACGGTGATGAGGTTAATATTCAATATGACGAAATTACAAGTGTTAAAGAGTCTAAAATCAACGAAGGTGAAGTTGACCTTTATAATTCAATTGAAGCTGAACTTACTCAAATCTTTGCTAAATTAACTGAGTTAGCAAAGAAGACTACGGATTCAAAATGGAAAAAAGCAATTGATGGTATTATTTCTGGATTTGAAGGAGTTGAGGCCAAAATGGGACAAGCTGCTAGCAAATTAGGTGTAGTTCCGACCAACGAAGGTTTTTATGGTCCATTTGTTTTCAGCGATGATACAGATACCGAAAAACTAAAGGAGATCTATGATGATGCAGTAGAGGGATATGCTAATTGGCAAAAAGGATCTCAATATTCTAAAGGTGATTATAAAAAGGCCTATCAAGCAGCTGAAAAGATCTTGAAGAAAAGAGGAGTTAAAGTTGATGAAAGCGCTGAAATTAATGAAGGTGCAGTAAAGCAATTTGAAATGGACTACAAGGACATGGAAACTTCTATCAGAAGAGGTATTGGTTGGATCGATCCTGAATACGTAGAAGATACTTGGGAAAATTCATCTGATGCTATCGATTTTCACTTAGTTAAAACTGAGATCATGTCAAGATTGATTAAAGCAGGTTTATTATGGTGGACTGAAGATGGTGAAACAAAAGATAAGCAAGTAAAAAGTTTAAAAGAATTGGGTCTTAAAGAATCAGTTTTAGTAAACGAATCTGGTATGAATGATCCAGTTTTGGTGGCCTTTAGAGCTGCAAAAGCTGCGCGCGAAGCTGAAATGGCTAAACCTAAAAGCAAGCGTAAACCATTATACGGTAAACAAAGAGCACAAGCTGAAGATGATTTGTGGTACATTAGCCAAGATCTAAAAGATCTTTATTCCGAAAGAGGTGATCTTTTAATTGATATGGAACAAGAAGCTGAAGCTGAAGGTGGTCCAATTGCTAATGAATATGGTGATAAATTAAATAAAATCGAGGATGAGATTCAAAAATTAATTGCTAAAAGAAATCAATTAGAACTTAGATTAGCTGAATCGGTTGAAGTTGAAAACCTAGACGAAGCTCAAGCTAATGATATTATGTTTGCGCTTAAGGATATTAAAGATTTCAATAGTAGTAAGAAAACACCTAAAGACCTGGATAAAATGATTATCTCAGTGATCAAGAATTTGGGTTATACAGATACTGATTCTAATTACGCAAAGGTTTCTGATCACTTAACAGCAAGCGCAGATGATAATGATAATATTCCAGTAGACAAAACGTTGGTTAAGGAATTATACAGTCTTTTGGAATCTGTAGAAGTAAATGAAACCATCAAAATCAAAGACGTTAAAGTTGGTACGATCCTAAATTTCAAAGATGGCGAAGTGTGGAAAGTTACTAAAATCATGGGACCTGCATCAAATCCTAGAGGATTTCTAGCAAAACCACACGATGAAAAGACTAAAAAGTCTAATATTTCAATTGAAATTGAAATGACATTAGATTTCTTAGAAAAAGAAGTAGAATCTATTAACGAAGCAAGAGGCGGTAGTTCAAACCCAATGGGTCTTTCTTTAGCTCAAACTAAGAAAGTTGCTGAAACTTTGGCTAAAGCAATCGCCAAGAATGATGGAACCAAATGCTCAGTTAATAAGTCTACGCTTGAAGAAGATTCATTTGATTTAGATATGGATTACGAGGGTGACATGGACGGAGGTTCTTACGTAATTTACGATGACGGATCAGTAGTTAACGTAGCTGTTACTCCTAACGAGATTTACGGTAATTACAAATCTAGTGTTGAAGATTTCATGAAGGGTTTGAGAAAACCAATCTATGAAGGTAAAGAAGTTGAGGTAAGCTTAAGATATGCTCAATTAGCCAATGATATTTTCGACGATATGTTCTCAAGACTTGGCAAAAAGACTTCGACTAATACGTTTAAGTTTTCTGTAAATGATTTCAAAAATGAGTTTGTAGAAGCTTTGACTGACGCTGGAGTACCTGCAAACGAGATCTATTAATAAGTTATTGACAATAAAATCTAAGACCGGCAACCGCCGGTCTTTTTTTGTTTGAAACTTTTTGAACTTCAACGATATAAATCTTAACCAATTAAATTTAACGTATGATTTACAAGTATTGCCGAAAAAGTTTAGAATTCAAAAGAATTAAACTTGTAAAACCAGCGATAATCGCTTTGGCCTTGATGGTTGCTACGATTGTTGGTTCTTATTTTATGGGTAGAATGGGTCAAATTGTCAAATTAACTTCTTATGAGAGAGAAGTTCTTTTGGTCAGATCAGATTCTGCTACAGTCAACTTTAGCAAAGAGAAATTTGCTCAAATGCTAAAAGATCTAAATGTAAAGTTTCCTCACATTGTAATGGCCCAATCTATTATCGAAACAGGGCAATTTAAGAGTAACATCTTTAAAACCAATCACAATTTGTTTGGAATGAAAGAGGCCAATCGTCGAATCACAACTGCACAGGGAACTCAACTAAATCATGCGTACTACAATTCTTGGCAAGAATCAGTCTATGATTACGCGTTCTTTCAATGTAGGTATCTGAGCCAAATTCAGAGCGAAGAAGAATATTTCGCGTACTTAGGCGCTAATTATGCCGAAGCTAAAGATTACATACAAGTTGTCAAACAAACTATCGAGAGAGAAAAACTTCGTGAGCTATTCAAATAAGTAAAAGGCCGAAAGGCCTTTTTTCTTGATATATAGTAAAAATAAACTAAAAGCATGAACATTTTATCATACGATAATTTTATGGATCACATCGGTCCCCTTGCAGCTCAACATGGTATGACTAGAGAAGAATACGTTGCGTATTACATGACCGAATCTATCGACAATCCATTAGGACTAATGATGTACGAAAAGTATCAAACTTACAAAGATTATCAAAAGAATCCTAAAATGAAATTTGGATCTCCAGCAGATTTATTAGACGATGTTAAGATTTCTACTAAACACATCTTACCATCATTTGATGACAAATGGATCAAAAGCATTGAAGATCAATCTGATGATGAAAAAGGTATTAAATTTGAAATTAAACTTTCAACTGGTGATACTATCCATGCGTTTAAAGTTGGATCTTTTAGATTTGGATGGGAATTCTATCTAAACAAAAAGAAAATGGACAAAGAAGAGATTAAACGTACTTTAATTCAAAAAGCTTTTACACCTTACGAAATTTGGCAAATGAATTTTGACGGATTTGACAAGTATTACATGTTCTCTGACGATTCAAGAGCTTACAATTCAGGATCATCTCATGAAAAACAAATCATGAAAATGTACGATGCTCTTTCTTCAAGCGATAAAAAGAAAGCTTACAAACATTACACCACTAAACAAAACGATCCAATCGATTTTGTTCAATTTAGAGGAGTTTAAATTACATAGATAAATACAACATGAAAACTAATTTTGAATCATTTTTAAACGAAGGAGCTGGAGCAAAAATTGCTGATAAGCTTATGAATATTGACTGGTCAGTTTGGAAAAAATTGGGCCTTAGAAGTGGATCTGCACTTTATGGTGACAAGATGATCCAGAAAAAATACACCGAGATGATGAAGGCCGAAATTGAAAAGGCCAATTTGCTTGATGCTATTTCTAAAAACGGTCAAGAAATTTACGATGAGTTAGAGGACAACAATTACCACTCTTTAAATGCGTTTTTGGTTTTAGGAGATTATATCCTACCAAAATTAAAGAGAATGTACATTGATATGGCCAAATCTAGCCCTAATAGTACCTTACAACCATTCAACGAATCTTTAGAGATCAGCGAAGGCAAAGTGACATTTCACTTTAAAGAATTTGATAATTCCTTACATTTTTCTGATGGTGCAATCGTTAAGATTGACTACGATGGAGATTTTGAATATAGAGGTAAATGGTTTACCACGGATGAGGATATTGAAAGACAACTAAATAAATCTTTCCCATCTGACAAATTTGTACACGAAACAAACAAAGACGAATAATATGAACGATCTTCAAAAATTTTCAGAAAGCTATAAGGCCAAAAAAGTCAACGAAGCTGCTGAAGTAACTAACTCAAATCCGGATGTAAAAATCCCGGTAAAATTAAGCGGTGCCGTAGTTAAGGAATTAACTGATAGATTAGCTGATGAATACGCAGCTCACTATTACTACACGAACGCATCTAATTGGTGTGCAGGTGTAGGTTACATGAAAGCTGCCAAGTTTTTCGAAGGAGAAGCTGCAGCAGAATTAGAGCATGCTAAAGGAATTCAAAAATATTTGGTTGGTTGGAATGTATTTCCTACAATTAATCCAGTTAATACCTCAGCTAAATTTGATAGCATTTTGGATTGCATTAATGGTGCTTACGAAATTGAGTACGATCTGTTTGAAAAGTACAATGCAAGTTCTAAAATTGCATTTGATGCTCACTTAGCAACTTTCGATTTCTTCCAAGAATACAGAAAACTACAAACAGAATCAGTAGCTGAATTTTCAGACCTATTGAATGCATTACAATTAATTGACGTAACCAATAGATTGGACGTTCTACACTTCGAAGATTACTACTTCGGATAAGATCCAAACTTGGTGATTCTACACAGAAAAGGGGACGCATAGCGTCCCCTTTTTATTTGATATATAGGGTAAAGAAAAAGATCAAACTTTCATGCGTCACATTTTAACACTTGAACAATTTTTAACAGAAGGAGTACATGACAAAGGTATCCTTAAAGCTTTTTTTATGGCGGGCGGCCCAGGTTCGGGCAAATCTTACGTTGCAACTGAAATCTTTGACTTTCCTAAAGGATCTATAAGTTCTGTTTCTTATGCAACTGGCCTAAAATTAGTTAATAATGACAATGCATTCGAAAAAATGGCTAAAGATGCTGGATTTGAACTAGACAAAATGTCTTCGTATCAAGGCGATGAATGGGATAAATTAATGGACATTAGAAATAAGGCCAAAGGATTGACCAAAAGACAAATGGATAATTATATTTATGGTAGATTGGGTATGGTAATCGACGGAACTGGAAAGGATTACAAGAAAATAGCAGGCCACCGAGCTCTTTTAAATGATTTAGGTTACGATACTTACATGGTATTTGTTAACACTTCTTTAGATGTTGCACTACAAAGAAACCAACAGAGAGAAAGAAAGCTTAAAGATGAAATGGTCGAAAAAATGTGGAAAGAGGTACAAGATAATATCGGTAGATTCCAAGGACTTTTCGGCGCAACTAACATGATCATCATCGATAACTCATCTTACGATAACTTAGGAGCTATTGATGCTGCTGAGAAAATGATCATGCAAAAAATGAGAGAAGAAGTTAAGAATCCAGTCGGAAAAAAATGGATTAAAGAACAAACTACATACGCAAGCAAAAATAGACCAATGTAATGTCAGGGGAAAGAAACACCAGAGAATTGGTAGATGAGATGATCAGAGCTTTTGAATCTCTAAAAAACAAGCTCAATGATCCCAACTACACACAATTAGAGAATGCGATTGCAATTTTGATTGAAAGTCAAAAACAAATGAAGGACGATATTTCGGACCTTAAGAAACAGCTTTTGAACCCGTATGATGGTGTAGTTGTTGAAGTAAGAAAGAATACTGAGTTAAGAGCTGAGTGGGAAGAATTTATTGATGAAAAGAATAAATTACTACAAGAACACAAAGAATTAATGGCCTGGAAAGCAAACGTAATGAAACTATTTTGGATGCTTATTACTGGTGTAGGTGGTATCATTGGTTACATGATCACAAATTGGATACAATTATTAAAATGATAGCAAACAAACTTACATTAGGCCTAATTTACCAAACACTGTATCGTATCGAACAGAATATGG
>Ga0315905_10006660_pt1 | contig 11747 bp, 9 predicted proteins | sample LakEriMetagenome_5_FD_203522 | JGI IMG/M metagenome (GOLD analysis project Ga0315905, IMG submission 203522) | Freshwater fungal communities from buoy surface, Lake Erie, Ohio, United States - Buoy 4 MA121 | ecosystem: Environmental > Aquatic > Freshwater > Lake | place: USA: Lake Erie, Ohio...
GCCCTCACCCAGCTGCCACCGATCCAGCTGCCCGCCAGAGCCGGCATGCCCAGGATGATCGCGGGAATCACCGCGAACTGGCCCCGCCGCAGATAGGGGCCCAGGTTGCCCAGGGCCAGCAGCATCACCACCAGTAGCGAAAGGGGCACGGCTTCCCGTGTGCTCAGGCCGGCACCCGACACCAGCAGGGGCAGCAACAGGATCGAGCCACCGGCGCCGAGCACCGAGAGCAGGAAACCGATCAGCCCACCGCCAGCGGTGAGCACCACCAAGGTTGCCGGTTCCATCAGCGGTTCACCCGGTTCCAGGGCATCAGCGCCAGCAGCCGGGCCATGCCGCAGAAGCCGCTCACACCCGCGAACACCAGACCGGCGCCGACGAACCAGCTGAGCAGGATCCAGGCTGGCGCCACGAGGTTGCTGAGGATCAAGCCGAGCAGCACCAGCGAACCGGCGGCGATCTGCACCTGGCGCATCAATGGCAGCGGGGCGTTGGCCAGGCGACGCACCGGCAGGCCGGCCTGCTGCCAACTGGGAATCCCGCCCTCTAGATCGGTGATGGGGTGGGGATGGCTCTGCCGCAGCAGGGTCTGCACCCCCTTGGCGCTGCGGTTGCCGCTCTGGCAGACGAGCACCAGCGGGCCCTGGGGCAGGTCGGCCTGCTGCAGGCGCGCCAGCGGCACGTTGAGGCTGCCGGCGATGTGGCCGGAGGCGTATTCCATCGGTTCACGCACGTCGATCACGGTGACGCGCTTGCTTTCGAGCTGTTCGGCCAGGTCCTGGGCGCTGATGCATTCAGGCCTGGTGGTGCTCGTGCTGTGGAGGCTGGGACGATTCAGGGAGCGATTGGCCATGGTGAGCACGGAAGGAAGTGACGTTGGATGGGCGGTGATCAGCTGGCGGTTGCGCTCTCGAGCGGATAGCCCTCGTCGCCCCAGCGGCTGAGGCCGCCGCGCAGGTTGGCCACCTGGCTAAGGCCGGCCTTGAGCAGCTGCTGGGTGGCGAGCGCCGAGCGGCTGCCGGAATGGCAGACCACCACCAGCGGCCGATCGCTGGCGATCTCCTCGCGGCGGGCTTCCAGTTCCGGCAGGGGGATGAGCAGCGACCCGCCGATGCGGCCGTCTGGCCCCTCAAACTCCTCGGCGGAGCGAACATCGAGGATGGTGAGGCCTCCGAGGTGTTTGGCCACCCAGTCGGGCAGCAGCTCGGGCAGGCCGGCATAGCTGCGGCTCAACGGCGCCCAGGCTTCCTCGGCAGCCTCCTGGCGGGGTTTGCCGGAGCGGAGGTTGCCGGGCAGGGCCTCGGCGATACGGCCCGGGTGGGGCAGCTTCATGTTCTCCATGTGGCCCACGAAGTCGCGCTCGCTGGCGCTGCCGCCGAGACGGGCGTTGAAGGCCTTCTCCTCCGCCACGGAGGTAACCGTGCGACCGGTGTAGTCGTGCCCGGGATAGAGCAGGCAGGAGTCCGGCAGCGAGAAGATCTGCTCGGTGATCGATCGCCAGAGCGTGTGAGCATTGCCCTGCTGGAAGTCGCAACGGCCGCAGCCGCGCACCAGCAGGGCATCGCCGCTGAAGGCCATCGATTGGTCGTCGAGCACGAAGCTCACGCAGCCATCGGTGTGGCCGGGGGTGCTGCGCACCTCCAGATGGCGACCACCGAAGCCGAGGAGGTCGCCGTGCTCTAGCGGCTGGGTGACGTTCTCGGCGCGGGCGGCGGCGGCCAGAGCAATGGCACAGCCGGTGGCCTCGTGCATCAGCCAGCTCCCTGTCACATGGTCGGCGTGGGCATGGGTGTCGATTGATGCCACCAACGCGATGCCCAGCTCGCGGATCAGCGAGAGATCGCGCTCGTGCTGCTCGAACACCGGATCGATCAGCACCCCCTCGCCGGAGGGCACATCGGCGAGCAGGTAGGTGAAGGTGCCGGTGGGGGCGTCGAACAGCTGGCGGAAAAGCAGGGCGCCGCCCCCGGCGGCCGCCAGCAACAGAGGGGAAGCGGAAGTGGCGACCATGGACGTGCCTATGCAGCTTTAATGAGTGTATGCGCATATCAGCGGGATAGCGAGCGGCGGGTTCGTCGCTTTGGCGGCGTTGCAACTTGAGGTCGCCCCACGAGGTCGCCCTGGAGAAGCGGATGGGACGGGCGGGCTCCCGCAAGCGGGCTCTGTTCAGCTACAAATCGATCTGCGACCCATTGCCACTGCTGGATCGGCTGGGGATCGAGTGGCGCGTCCCGTCAGCGGCTCAGAGAACGCATAATGCTTCCATCGTCATACACCACTCAGCATGGGTGCCGCAGGTTCGATGCCCAGTCCGCAGCTGCTGGAGGAATTCAGTCAGTTCTTCCGCCTACTGAGTGAGCCGGCGCGCCTGCAGCTGCTCTGTCAGCTCAAGCACAGCGGCTCCATGGATGTCGCCGGCTTGATCGAGGCCACCGGGTTCTCCCAGTCCCACATCAGCCGTCAGCTGGGCCAGCTGCAGCGTGCCGGCCTGGTGAGCTGTGAGCGCGATGGCGTGCGCACCATCTGGAGCGCCGACAACGATCTCGTCGATGATCTCTGCAACCTGGTGCAGAACCGGCTTCGGCAGCGCCTGGAGGCACAGCTGCAGAGCCTGGCGGCCGGTTGAGGTCGCGCGGACGCCGGTTGAGGTCGCGCGGACGACAGCACCAACGGCCCTATCTGCGGATGCCCCCACCCTCCCTTCGACCGGATCCGCCGCTGTCGCCACGCGAGGCCCCTTCTGAACCAGACCTGATCCCCTGTTCAGTGGCGATGGCGGTGATGGGCGTCGCTCACATGCGGGTGGGCATGCTCCAGCTCCCGGTGGCGGTGCTCATGGGCATGCCAGAAGGGGTGATCGCTGGGCAGACCCAGCAGCTCTTCAGGGGCGTGGTCGTGCTCGTGATGGGGATCGTCACCGCGGGGATCGTGGCGGTGGCGATGGGCATGGCGCAGGGGATCGTGGCGATGCCAGTGGCTGTGCTGCTCCAGCAACAGCAGCACCATCCCAGAACCCATCAGCCCCATCGCCAGCAGCAGGGGCGTTGAGAGAGAGTCGCGCAGAACGACGACCGAAAACAGCGCTCCCACGAACGGAGCGGTGGAGAACAGCACGGCCTGACGGGCGGCTCCTAGGTCGCGCAGGGCCCGAAGATCCAGCCAGATCGAGATGCCGTAGCCCAGGGCTCCGATGCCGAGCAGTGCCAGGGCGACCGTCACGGGCGGAAAGGGATGTCCCAGCAGGAGCGCCAGGGCAAGCATCGGCACTGACGCCCCGGCCGCCTTGGCGGTGGCGATCTGGATCGGATCGCGCAGGCTCAGGCGCTGGCTGAGGTTGTTGTCGATGCCCCAGGCCAGGGTGGCCAGGGCGATCAGGACACCGCCGAGGGCATTGGCGCCGCTGAGTGATCCCTGCGAAAGCACCACAGCACCAACGATCGTGAGCAGGGCCGAGACCAGGCCCCTTCGGCCTAGGTGCTCACGCCCCAGCAGAACGGCGATCGCCAGGGTGAACACCGCCTCGAGGTTGAGCAGCAGCGAGCTGGAGGCGGCAGGCAAGCGGGCCAGCCCCAGCACCAGCGCAACTGGAGCCACCATCCCGCCGAGCAGGGTGAGCACGGCAAGGGCCGGCCAGTCTTCACGGCGGATCGGGGTTTCCGCCCGGGTCCCGCGAACCAGACCCACCGTCAGAAGGGCCAGGGTGGCGCCGGCGTAGAGCAGGCCAGCAATGCTCAGGGCTGAGCCCGCGCCGGTGAGCGTGCTGACCAGAGGCGCGCTGCAACCGAACAGCACCGCAGCACCGAGGCCGGCGAACTGCCCTTGGCGTGCTGTGTTCATGCCTCAGCGGTGGCCCTGGGCAGCAACCAGCGGCCGAAACGGGCGTAGAGCGCAGGGAGAACCAACAGGGTCAGCAGGGTGGAGGTGATCAGACCGCCCAGCACCACGATCGCCAAGGGCTGGAGGATCTCGTTTCCGGCCCCGAAGGCCAAAGCCAGGGGCAGCGTGCCGAGGGCAGAGGTGAGGGCCGTCATCAGGATCGCATTGAGGCGCTGCAGACTGCCGGCGCGGATCACCTCCTTGAGCTCCATGCCTTCCGCATGGCGGCGGTTGTAGTTATCCACCAGCAGCAGGCCATTGCGGACCGCCACCCCGAACAGGGTGATGAAACCGATCAGGGAGGCCACCGAAAGAACCCCTCCGGTGAGCAGGATGGCCACCAGACCCCCGACAAGGGCCAGCGGCAGGTTGATCAGGATCGCCAGCGTGGCCGGCAGAGACTTGACGGCCACAAACATCAACAGAGCGATCACCACCAAGGCCAACAGGCTGTAGAGGAGCAGGTTGGCGGTGGCCCGCTCCTCCGATTCAAACTGGCCGCCGTAGCGGATCAGGTAGCCGCTGGGCAGTTTGATCTTGCTGTCGATGGTGTTCTGAATGTTGGCGACAACCGTGCCCAGCGGCCGACCGCTGACGTTGGTGGACACCACGATCAAGCGCGACACATCTTCCCGGTTCACCACATTGGCGCCCAGGCCGTAGTCGATGCGGGCCAGGCTTCCCAGCGGCAGCATGGTGCCGGCGGGGGTGGCGATTGGAATGGCACGTAGCGCATCGAGGCTGTTACGGGAGTCCTCGGGCAGCATCACCACCACAGCGGTGCGATCGGTGCCGTCGCTCACCACCTGGCCCACCGTCTTGCCGTTGAGAGCGATCTCAACCGACTCGGCGAGTTGCTGCATCGTCAGCCCGTTGCCAGTGGCGGCCCGGCGATCGAAGGCAATCTGCACCTGCTGGATCGGCAACTGGGGTTCGAGCTGCAGATCCACCACCCCCGGGATCGGTTCGATCGCATCGCGCACCCGCTCGCCGATTCGGCGCAGCTCTGCCAGGTCGGGCCCGTAGATCTTGATGGCGATCGCACTGCGGACCCCTGATAGCACCTCATCCATGCGGTGGGAGATGAAGCCGCCGATGTTCGGAGCCACCCCGGGCAGCTTCAGGAAGGCCTCTCGTAGCTGGGCGATGGCGGCAGGGCGATTCTTCATCGCTGCATCGCTCAATTCCACATCCACATGGGCCAGGTTGACGCCTGCCCCATCGGCATCGCCCGGGGCCCGGCCACTTCGCACCTGCACCCACTCGAACAGAGGGCTGGCCTTGAGGGTCTTGGCGAGAGCCAGGCCGGCGCGATTGGTCATCTCCAATGACACGCCGGGATAGAGCACCATCGAGTTCACCAGGGATTTCTCGCGGAACTCAGGCAGAAACACCCGCCCGAGGCTGGGGAGGATGGCACAGGCCATCACAACGAATGCCAGAGCAGCGGCCAGCACCCGCTTGGGCGACAGCAGCGAGAACTCCAGCAAGGGCCTGTAGGCCCGCTCCGCCCAGGTGGCCACCCAGGTGTTCTCGGCTGGCAGGCGTGTGTTCGCCAGCAGGATGGCGCAGAGCGCTGGGGTGAGCGTGAGCGCCACCAGGCTGGAGGCCGCGATTGAGAACAGGTAGGCCAGGCCCATGGGCGCAAAGATCCGCCCTTCCACCCCCGTGAGGCTGAAGATCGGGGCGAACACCACCACGATGATCACGGAGGACAGGAGCACCGGCTGGCGCACCTCCACGGAGGTTTCGAACACCACCTGCAGGGGATTCCTGGGCTGGGCGGCCACCTGGTTGCGTCGCAGCCCGGAGTAGCAGTTCTCCATGTCGACGATGGCATCGTCCACCACCGAGCCGATCGCTACCACCAGACCACCGAGGGTCATGGTGTTGATCTCCAGCCCGAAGGCGCGCATCAGCATCAGGCCGATCACGAGCGACAGGGGGATGGCGCTGAGGGTGATCACGGCGGTGCGCCAGTTCATCAGAAACAGCACCATCACCAGGGACACGATCAGGATCCCTTCGATCAGGGAAGCACTGACGTTCTTGATCGCCGTGTCAATGAAATTGGCCTGCCGGAAGGTGCGCGTCACCTCAATGTCGCCCGGCAGAGTTTTGCTGAGGGCGGCGATCCGCGCCTCCACCTCGCGGGTCACCCTTGGCGTGTCGATGTCGGGCTGTTTGTTGATCATCAGCACCACCGCCGGCTTGCCGTTGAAGCTGCCATCGCCGCGCTTGAGGGCGCTGGCCAGCCGCACCACGGCGACATCACCGAGGCGCAGCGCCTGGCCTTGGCTGTTGGTCACCACGGAATCCGCAAGATCCTCACTGCTGCTCGCCTGGCCGCTGGCGCGGATCAGCTTCTCCTGCCCGCCCGCGATCAGAAAGCCGCCCGGGGCATTGGCACTGGCGGCCGCTGCCGCCACGGCCACGGCCTGCAACGACACATTGCGGGCCTGAAGTTGCTGGGGATCGATCTGGATCTGCTGCTGGGCCTCCTCACCGCCGTAGAGGGTCACCTGGGAAACACCGGGAACCTCCAGGATCTGGTTGTTGAACGTGGTGGCGACGATCCGGCGCAACTGCATCGGCGTGGTGGGGCCGCCGCCCTTCAAGGTGAATGCGTACTGCAGGATCGTGCCCAGGGGAGACACGAGGGGTGAGATCGTCGGGGCGCTGGCATTGGCGGGCAGCTCCGCCTCGATCTGCTGCAGACGTTCCGCCACCGATTGCCGCGCCCGGTTGATGTCGGCGTTCTGATCGAACACCACCTGCACCATCGAAAGCCCCACCTTTGAGGAGGAGCGCACCGTTTCCACTCCCGGTAGGCCATTAACGGCCGATTCGATCGGCACGGTGATGCGCTGTTCCACTTCTTCCGGTGCCAGACCATCGGCGGTGGTCTGCACATCCACCTGGGGAGGGGCGAACTGGGGGAATACATCCAGGGGCATCCGGCTGAGGATCGATAGGCCCCAGAGGGTGATCAGCACGGCGGCCACAACCACCAGCCAGCGCTTGGCGATGGACGTGCGCAGCGTCTGGTTGAGCAGGCGTTCCAGCATGGGAATGGGTTGGGAGGCGGGAGAGCGCGAACGGTTCGGAGGTCAGTTCTTCTTGCCCAGCCGGGAGGCCACGACCCCGGCGCCAGCCGCGACCACCGCAGCACCGGCCCCGATCACCAGGGGGTTGAGGCCTGCGACGGCCGTTGGCGTGGCTTGAGACGCAGCGGCGTCAGCGGCAGCGGGGGGGGCGGAGGCGGCGGGGGCAGCTTCACTGGCTGCAACGGCGCTCTGGCTCTTCTTCGATTCGGCGTAGAGCGAGAGGGCCCCCTGGGTCACCACGTCGTCTCCAGGCGAGATGCTGCCGTCGGTAATGGCGATCAGATCGCCTTGGCTGGCGCCGGTCTTGAGGAACACCGGGTCGTAGGTGGTGCCGCTTTTCACGAAGGCCAGGGGCTTGCCATCCGCATCCACCACCGCAGCGACAGGAATGGAGACCACGCTTCCGGTTTCCGTGGCAGGAGCGGTGGTGATCCCGAGCATGGAATCGATCTCGGCGCTGGCTTTCACCTGGCGCACGTTCCCCTGCTGCTGGAACTCATCGCCATGGCCCACGTGGGCCATGGCCGGGCTGAACCCACCCAGGGCCAGAGTTCCGAGGCTGAGGCCGCCGGCCAGAAGAAGAGCGCGCATGCTGCTGCTGCCGCAGGGGCAGGACAAGAACCCGCGAAGGATGCCGGAGTCGCGATGAAAAACAGGTGAAATCGCCTGTGCCCACTAGCATCCGCCGGTTTCAGCTTCCACCTGATGCCGCTGCGGATCCTGCTGGTAGATGACGAGCAGGAACTGGCCGGTGCCGTGCAGACCGTGCTGCAGCGCCAGGGCCACGTGGTGGACCATTGCGCCGATGGACTGCAGGGTTGGATGCTGCTCTGCAGCGCGCTGGCCCGCTATGAGCTGGCGATCGTGGACTGGATGCTGCCGGGACTGAGCGGCCCTGAGCTCTGCCGCCGGGCCCGTTCAGCCGGCCTTCAGCTACCGCTGCTGCTGCTCACCGCCCGGGCTGAGACAGCCGATCGGGTGGAGGGGCTCGATGCCGGTGCCGACGACTACCTGAGCAAGCCTTTCGCGATGGAGGAACTGCTGGCCCGGGTGCGGGCCCTGCAGCGCCGCCAGCCCAGCTATTGCGAGCCCGTGCTGGAGGTGGGTGCCTATCGGTTCGATTCCCAAAGCGGTCTGCTGGAGATCAGCACACCGACTGGCGTCGTGGCGATCCCGCTGGCGCGGAAGGAGCAGCAGTTGATGACCTACTTCCTGGAGAATCCTGAGCGAATCATCCCCGGTTCCCAGCTGCGCAACCAGCTCTGGGATCTGCATCAGGATCCGGTGAGCAATGTGGTGGCGGCCCAGATCCGGCTGCTGCGGCGCAAACTGGCGGCCCATGGCCTGCCTTCCCCGATCGAAACGGTGCCGAGCCGCGGTTATCGCTTCCATGCCCGGCTGCCTGGAGAGCCATGAGCGCCAACCGCTCACCGGCTCCGGCACTGCTGTGGCGAGCTCGGCTGCGACTGGCTGCCCTGTCGCTGCTGGTGATGGGCGCGATTCTGTATGGCGCCGGTTTCGCCATGGCGCGCTTGCTGCTGCAGGAGCGGGAAGCCGCCCTGCGCCGCGAACTGCAGAGCCTCGCCGGGACGCTGCACGACAGCCTCAAGCCCAGCCTGCCGTCAGTGGCTGTGCCGTCTGCGTCATTGGCGGCTGTGCTGCCGGGCCTGTGTTTGGTGGGTCAGCCTTGCCCGGTGCCCAATGCTCTGATCGAGCGCCATGCCATCAGCGCCGCCGATCCAGCCCGCTTCCAGCTGCGGATTTTCGATGTCCGCGGCCAGCTGCTGGCCGCCTCGCCTGGCGCCCAGGGGCCTACCCGGCCGGAGCCGGCGTGGCACGAGCAGCGTTTACCGGGGGATGAGCGGTTGTTGAGCTACGCAATCCATCTGCACCGAGCCCATGGCAGCGGTGAGCAGGACTGGGGCACCCTGCAGATCAGCCGCAGCCTGGCACCCCTCGATTCTGAGGCCAGCCGGCTTTGGTGGCTGGGCCACGGCGTGTTCGCTCTGGCGATGGCAGGCATGGCCCTGGCCAGCTGGTGGCTGGCGGGGCTGGCGATGGCGCCGCTGCTGGAGGCTTACCGCCGGCAGGAGCAGTTCAGCGCCGATGTCGCCCATGAGCTGCGCACGCCCCTGGCCAATCTGCTGGCCTTGCTGGAAGCCGAACGCAGCGGCCTGAGCCGTTCGATCACTCCTTTCCATGCGGGGGTACGCACCCCAGCGCCTCCCAAGGCAGAAGCCCCCTCGGCGACCGGTCTGGATCGGATGCTCAGCCAGGGCCGCAGGCTGCAACGGCTGATCGCCGATCTGCTGCTGCTGGCCAGCCTGGAGCGCCCCGCCCATCGGAACCACCTGCAGCAGTGCAACCTCGCGGAGATCTGCGCGGATGTGCTGGAGGACTTCAGCGAAGCGGCCGCAGCAGCGGCGGTGACCCTGGAAGCGGCGATCGATGTCAGCGACACATGGGTGCTGGGGGTGGAATCGGAGCTAAGCCGCCTGCTGATCAACCTGCTCAGCAATGCCCTGCAACACAGCCCGGCTGGCGACACAGTTCGGGTGGGCCTGAAGCGGCGCGGCCGGGAGATCCACTGGTCCGTGCAGGACAACGGGCCTGGCATCCCCGCGGAGGCCCAGCGGCGGATCTTTGAGCGGTTCCATCGCCTCGATCCTGCCCGCAGCCGTCAGCAGGGGGGGACGGGATTGGGATTGGCGATCGCCCAGGCGATTGCCCGACGCCATGGCGGAGTGATCCGCGTGGAGTCGACACCGGGACACGGCGCGACGTTTTCCCTGCGGCTTTCTGCCAGTGGCCCTGTGTCCCTTGTGCTGCATCGGAGCTTCCTGCCGCCCAATCTGGCCAGCCTGGAATCAGGTGCTCAACGGAGGTGCCGATGGCCCGCTTTCTGAATCGTTCCGGCGCAGGGAGGGGGCGTTCGTTGAAAGGCATCGCTCCAGCGGCAGCGGCCTTGCTGGTTCTGGCAAGCTCCGTTCAGGCGGGCCCAAGCGCCCCTGGCGCTGAGGCCGGCACCGCGGCTCCGTCCACCGCGATGCCGCCTGGCAGTGGCCGCAGCGGCATGCCGCTGGGTCAGCGTTCCGCCGATGCCCACTTCATCGTGATGATGATTCCTCACCACGAGGGGGCCATCGCTATGGCGGAGCTGGCCCTGCAGCGCTCCAAGCGTCCGGAGATCCGGGCCCTGGCGGAGAGGATTCGCACCAGTCAGAGCCAGGAGAATGCCCAGATGCGCCGCTGGTATCGCCAGTGGTACGCCAGCGACGTGCCCACCTGGCCAGGTCAGGGGATGGGCATGAGGGGTGGCATGGGAATGGGAATGCCTGGTTTCGGCACCAGCCTTGATGCCCTGCGCACAGCTCCCGACTTCGATCGGGCCTTTCTCGAGCAGATGATTGCCCACCACCGCATGGGCGTGATGATGGCCTCCCATGCCCAATGGGGCACCGTCCATCCCGAACTGCGGGAGCTGGAGGCGGCGATGGTGCGGGTGCAGAGCGCGGAGATCGAGCAGATGGCCCGCTGGTACCAGCAGTGGTTCGGCACAGCGAACCGCTGAAGCCGCCAAGGGTTTCACCAGACCGTCCCAGCCAAGTGGCAAACGCCCAGCTCAGCGGTCGGCGGCGACCAGTACGGGATTGGGAGCAGCCGGCGTACGGCCCCCACAGGCTTCCCAGCTGTTGAGCAGGCCAAACAGTTCAGTTTGCAGGTTTTGCATCGCTGTGATCTTCTCGCCAATTTCACCGGCCTTGCTGCGGATCCGCGCCTTCAGATCGCTGCAGGTGCAGACGCCCGAGCGCCGCGCCTCGAGGATCTGCCGCACATCCGGCAACGGGATCTCCATGGCCCGCAGGGTGCGGATCAGGGCCAGTTCCGAAAACACCCCGTCATCGAAGAGCCGGTAGCCTCCATCGCTGCGGCTGATCGGCTGGATCAGCCCTTCATCGCAGTAGAAGCGGATCGTCTTGACGCTGAGGCCGGAGCGGTTGGCCACCTCGCCGATCTTGAGGGGCGGCTTCACAGGCGGGGCAAGCACCACTTGACTCTCCACCGAGGGGAGAGTGCATGGTAGGGCTGATTCGTTGGCAGCGTTCCCTCGATGCGCCCTGCTCCCGCCGTTCTGGCGCTGTTCGGCCTGCTGGCGCCCACAGTCCCGGCACTGGCCCAGCTGGATCCCCACCACGGCCACCATCAGCACCACCAGATGGGGGCTCCAGCCCCCGCGTCATCGCCGGCCGTCGCACCCGTCGATCACGGCGCCCATAACCACGAGGTCGGTCCAGCCGGGCGCACCTACGACCTGCGCTGGCTCGATGCGATGGTGCAGCACCACACGGGCGCCCTGCGGATGAGTGCGTTCGTGTTCGACATCGGCCAGCCAGGTGTGGGTGCGCTGGCCAAGCAGATCTGGCGCGACCAGGCCCAGGAGATCAAGGCGATGGGGCAATGGCGCAAAGCTTGGTATCCCGAGGCGCCCGTTTATCCCGTGGCCTTGAAGACCGGTGGCGATCCCAACAGCATGGACAGCTTGGAGCGCATGAGCGCCGCTCACATCCAGGCGATGCAGATGATGGGCTCCACGCCCACGCGGGAGAGCCGCGTCACCTGGTTTCTCGAAGGGATGCTCGCCCACCACGGCGGTGCGCTGGTGATGGCCCACGACGCGCTCCGGAAGAGCAGCAACCCCACGATCAGGAGGCTGGCGCGCGAGATAATCGTGGCCCAGCGGCGCGAAATCATTGAGCTGCGCCG
>Ga0315905_10006662_pt1 | contig 11745 bp, 13 predicted proteins | sample LakEriMetagenome_5_FD_203522 | JGI IMG/M metagenome (GOLD analysis project Ga0315905, IMG submission 203522) | Freshwater fungal communities from buoy surface, Lake Erie, Ohio, United States - Buoy 4 MA121 | ecosystem: Environmental > Aquatic > Freshwater > Lake | place: USA: Lake Erie, Ohio...
ACTCACTTCTTCGCCGCCACCACCTCTCCCATGGCAGCTATCCGGGCCGCAGTACATTACGAGTTGCAGAAACTTGAGCTCGACGTAGAACTGTACAATAACCACAAGGAAAAGAATGGAAGCAGGCCAAAGCTGTTTATATGGAACTCGTGGGCGCGCGTCGGGCACAACCTGCGCAGCGCCACGTTCGGTGGCACGCCCGAAGATCTCTTGCAGGTGGAGTGGTTGAACTTGCAGAACCTCGACGTGAACACGAGCGATACCATCGTGGCCATCTCTCCATCCAACACTTCGGGACTGACGATCGCTGTCGCCAACGCCACCCCTAGCGCGCAGGGCGAGATGTCAGCACTGGGTGCCGTGTGGTCCGAGGCTGTACGACTCGGAGCGCCGGCGCCCGTCAAAAAAAGCGTTGCGTTTGAGAAGTCTCTTGATCTATAAAAATCTACCACGCAAGTGTGACACGGTCAATAAAGACACGTAACTCGACCTCTTAGTGGACCTCACGGTCCCTGGCTCAACCCGTAGACTTCGTGATGCGACTATACAGTCGCACCAGCGAACGCGCGGGGATGGCCCAGTGACAGCGTGTGGTCAGCGGTAGATGGTTTCTTTATTCACAGCCGAACGTTATATATATTCAGACACACTAAACCTGTCAGAGGAGTAATGCGGTACGTAGTACGTACCGTCGGAAAAGGGTTCAGTGTGGTTCGTGTATATATACGCTGATGGGCTCGATTTCTGAGGAATACTACGTTACTACGGAGTAATGCAAACACTGCGGAATTACTACGGAGTAATGTATTTCCTGCGGAATTACTACAGAGTAATTCAATGCTTGGGAGGAAATAGTACAAGGCTATATTTCCGAGTTCCAGAATAAACTGGCCTGGAGATTCGGTATATCTGTATCACCCCCTCGAATGAACAGGTCTAAGAGAACAAACAAGAAGACAAGGACAGCGCAAACAAACAAGTTATGCAAGCACGCGCACGATTTCGTTAAAGGGAGAAAAGCCGATGCGCTAGTCTCGGTACAGCCGCTTGCAGGAAATAATCGGGTTTCCCAATCAAAGGAAATAAACTCGTTGTCCAACAAACTGAAACGGCCTTGAAAAGGAACGTCCTCAGTTTATGTCTTTCTCCTCCCCGGGTCCTCTCTGTCCTCCCCCGCCGCCCCCTTCTTCATCACGATCTGACACCACTCACACATACTGGCCATGGATACATCATGCACCTCAACTGTCATCACGGCTTGTTTTAGACCACTGTTTGTCTGTAGCCCTCCGCTGGCCTATTCGATCTGTGACCAGAGGGGTCCCGTGGCACAGCAGTAGCGTGCATGGAAGCGGTGTCGTTGCGTGTGGAGCCCATACTATCAGAGACTCATGGCCGCGACACAATGCCCTCCGGCCACAATCATGTCGCCCGGGATGCCATGAGACGCCTCATCTACCCACACGCCCCTCTCTGTCCAGACTCTGGTGATTTTTTGTTTTATTTTTGTTTTAAAAACAAAAAAAATCAATTTGTTGCCCTTTTTGGGCAACAAAAATCAATTTGTTGCCTTTTTTGTTCAGTGGTATGTAAATGTACGTGTCTCTTTCTTTGGGCACCAGCTAAAGTTGGGTGCACACACTTTTCGATGACTCTTTGCCCAATTCAGATCAAAGAGTCACGCTACCAACACTTTTTTTACGCCAGCCAGGCGTTTATTTTTAGCCAAAAACAATGCGCGGCCTGCCATATTTTATATGGCAGCCATGTATTTAATATGACAGCCATGTAGACTGTTTACAAGCGCGATTTCTCTTCCTCTCGCCCGCACTGTCTCAGACATCGCTGGCCGCAACAGAAAGCGCTTCGCCCTCTGCACCTCGTGCGCCTGAAGACAAGAGACAGAAACCAACGGGAAAAACAGAAGTGAGACACAATGGGTAGAAAAGAAGAGGGAGAGAGGGGGGGGCAGGGGGAGAGGTGGAGGGCCATGGAAGAGGGAGGGAGTAGCGGCAGGGAGGGAGGGATGGGGGGAGAAGCAGCTGATCCAAAAACACTTATCCCATCTACCTCCAAGTAGAGCCAGAGCGAGCGAGGGGGAAATAAACACAGAGAGAAAGACGAGCGCGCACGCGCGCTTTCGCACGCGCGCGCACACACACTGGCACCTTGTCCGCGTCGTCGCTCTCTGGAAATCGACATGGCACTGAGCAAGCAGCCGGCTGTGACAAGCAGCAGAAAACCCGCAAGAAGTTTTGGGGCGCCTACTACTGCTGTTGCTGTTGCTCCTCTCTCGCCCTCTCCTCCGGCAGGCGATAGGCAGCTTGCCAAAACCGTGAGAAAAGAAGCTACAGAGGAGGAGGAAGAAGAGAAAACGTTCAGAGAGTATTTCTTGTCTTGGTGCTGGAGATACACGCGGTGTGCTCCATCGTCGTGCGATTCCAGCGACAGCAGCGCCGAAACCAGAGGAATTTGCACTGATATTAGCATGCGACCGCGCCCAGAGTGGTAGCCGCAATACTTGTAACACTCCTTGTCACAGTATGTGTATGTGAACCCCGCCTTCCGGGCCCCGCTTGCAAATTCATCTACGATGCACGCACTTCTGCAGCACTTGAAACACTCCCTTTGGGCAGATTTTGAAGTTGAACGATCATTGCTGCAGGCGTAGTAAGCGGGTACCTGCGTGTAGGTAAGCTCCGATACAGCACTCTGAGTACTTCTGGAATCAAGCACTTGAACGACGACCTGCGTCTTGGACGTTCTAGCGGTTGTATCCACTTCTACGCGAGAAGGGGGCATGGGAGGAACCTCGCATATGAGCTCTCGATCTGATACCCACGTTGTTTTCCGGCATTTAGTTTGACGACGATTGAGTATCAGAACTTGAGCCTGGTATGTGTCTGCCGTCGTTTGGGTTTTTTCTGTGTACGACGACTTCGGTCCGAAATTTTGCCCACTCACTGTGATTATTCCTCCCTTATAACTTATTCGCGCTGGCGTAAGGGATTCGATCAATGGGCTTTGATAATGAAACCAGTTGCTCAACACAGTGGCGACGCCATGCCAATAGATGATGAGATCCTGGTTAGGCCCGATCCCAGGAGGGGACACGCAGCGGATTTCAGGCAATGGACTTGGAGGCACCCACTGCGCGCACAGCGTCGTGCTGCCAGTAACAGTACCGGCGGAGGGCTTCATCCATATTTTGCAGCCTGTTGCAAATGTCTCAATGAAATCCGAGTCAAGGCATTTTACAGTGCTAAAGGCTGTCCGGCAGGCGTAGGGGACATGTCCTACTGAAACAGCGAGATATCGCGATGTTATAACTGTGTCTGCGTCGACTGAATTTGTGTCAAGCGTGGCATAGTCTGCTGTTCCAAAAATGCCACTGTTATCATTCCGGTTGACATCAGTGGGCAGCAAAAACTGTCCTTTGACACTGAACCAGCTCCCACCCTGAGCTACAAATGTTGGATTCGGTCCCGCGTCCCCGAGATTCAGGTAGCTGTTGCCAGTGCCAGTGGTGACTTGAAGGTTCTGGTCGGAACTTTTGCATGTACCACTCGACAGAGGCACACCATCTCCGCAATATGGTCCAAGCGTTTGGTTGCAGGCACCCCATGGGGGCCCGCCACTGCAGCCACAGTTTTTCGATACTGCCGCGGAACGAGTCACGCTACCAACATCTGAATTGATTCGGAATGATGAAATCCCAAATTTTAGTGCCAGGTAGCTGCCAATGCGATCCATTTCTTGCTGTGTAAGCGCAGCGTTGTAGATCATGAGTTCAGCAATATCCACGTTCCCAAAGCCCTGTAATGGGTAAGCACGTACGCACGCGAATGCGTTGTCTATAAGGAGAGATCTTGTTGTAAACAGAATGTGTTGAATGGCTCCTCATCAGTGTGTGCAAGTGCAATGCGTCTACAGAGACACAACTGGAGCAGCGCTCCATATGAGAAAAAGCGCATCCCTTGCAGTGTCATGTGCTTCCTCACTTTGTATACATGGGCTTGCGCATGGGCTTGCGCAAGGGCGAGGGAAGGGGGTCAGGGGGCGGGGGAAGCAGGGCGTGACAAAGACCGAGTTGGCTTGGTCAGCCTGATCCACTAGGCCCAGCCGCAGCTGGGCAATGGTTGCCGCTGCTCCCGCCGAGACGTATATGGGCGGGGTCGAGGAAGCATGGTACCCGTCGATATACCCCTTCAAGACTGCGCCATCGGCCTGCAATACGATGACATGCCATTGGTCTGAATCCTGAAAGTTCTGGTTATTTGCGGGTCCCCATAAATTTTGACATGCGGCCGGCACAGAAGATAGCGAGCAGTTCCCCCCGCACAGACTTGTGCAGCTATTATCGTCTGTCACAGCAGTTCCCCCGTACATGGCACTGTAGGCGCCAAATGTAGTGTATTTTGAAGTGTCGCATTTCGAGCACGTCGTTCCCGTGCACCCCAAATCGGGTTTGCCCCCGCCACTGGCGCACACGACCGAGTCTTTGTACAGCGAAAGCCCATCGAGCGTCGAATCACTGGAGGCCTTGGCCAAATTCAAGACTCCTTGAACCCCCGTGTCAGTATTGCCCGGTTGCGTTCGGGCTACAAGAAAAATTGTATATGTGTTTGCGGTAAAGGGGTTTGTGGTGAAGCCTGCAGTACCACTCGTCGAAGTGGTTTCCATCTGCAAATATTTACCGCTTGTCCCATCGACAGCCCCTCGGGTGAACCGCACCGCACCCCGACCATTGACCAGGGCCCTTTTGTACACAGGCTGCGAGCCCGCTGACGACTGCTTCAGGGGCTCTGGAGCCATGTTTTCCCCGTTTGTTTGTTTTGTGGCGGTGCAATCTGCCGAGGCATGACCAGGATAGCATATGTTGGCGACGTTGCGCCAGCTGGCGACGGCTGTGCCATCTGCAGTGCCGAGCTGCTCGAAGGAGTCCGGCGTAAACCAAAATCGCAGCTTCGGGTGGAACGCATCTGGCTGCTTGTAGCGGACTCTTAGCGTCGGTGGTAATTGGACGTTGCCTACCACGCTCCCTGCGGGAAACTGCGACTCACTTCCCGTCATCACCGACATTGTTGAATCTGTCCAACCCGCAGCACAGCAGACACCCACCATTCCCGAGTACAAGAGCACATGAGACGCACTGCACGGCAGCGTGTCCGCCCATCGCGGCGCACAATGCGCCCGTGTGCATCTGCGTCCGGTCCTGTCGCGCATACGGGTCAGTTGAATCTTCCACGAACCTTGAAACATAGAACCCTTTCTGACCACAAAACGACGAAGCGGACAGCATATTCGGACCGCTGTACAACATTACAGTTCTTCTTGCAACAGCTGGTGAGGCACCGGACGACATGCGAGCGCACCGGGGCAAGCCGCGTGTGGCTTAACGGACACACCGTCGTGGCAGTAGGCGGGGCGGGGCAGAGCAGTTCAGGCGTGATTGGCGGTGCAGCACATGATGGGGTACGCCGCGGCAGCTGCACCCCACGTAGACGAAGTGCGTATGGAGTCGCTCATTGCCTCCGAGATCAAGGTCTTCCATTGCCTTGAGCGCTTGCAGTGCCGTGAGTGCGTGTGTTTGCGTGTGTTTGCGAGCGTGACCGGGGGTGATGCGGGTGCATGAACCGCCGGAGCAGGCTGTGAAAAGCGTTCTCGTCGTTGGGGCCGACAGCTCGTATCTGGCGTGCTTGCTGACCCTGAAGACGCTGCCGGGCACAGAAACCCTGGATGCTCAGGTGAGTGCTGAAATCACACGGAGTTATGAGCAAGCAAGCGTGCGCACGTGTATGCACAGCGCGCACATGCAGTGACAAAAGTCTTTCGGGTCCCGGACGATTCAGTCTACTTGCTTACTGCCATCCGGATTTTGCGTTCATGCAAAGGTCTGAGTATCGTGCGTTGGGTGTGTGCATGTGCGTGTTGTGTTTGCATGTCTGTCCGGCTGTCCATGCCAGGGGCGAGAATTTGCGTCACATCACGGCAGCCACGCCAGAAGTGTAGACGAAGCACGTCAGTGCGATCACTTCAGGGTGTGTTTGCATGCATGCGCTTGTGAATCAGGCCATGGCGTGTAACATTTCCGCGGGCACCTTCCTGACTCCAGCACCTGGAACATAGACCCAGATTCTAATGCCACGGCTGTGCAGGCGGGACTGCTCAAGGGGTTTGCAGCTGCAAACAAACTGGTGTATGAAAGCAACAAAAAATTGGGGGTCTCGAACAAGGCTAAGCAATTACGGCGCTTCACGATTGTGCCAGATATAAAACCCTCAATAGAAAATCCGGACTGCGCTAGCAGCCCTTCGGACTGCACACTTGCCGACAGGAAGCTTCTACTGCAACAGGTTACTCCTACCCACCTTCCCTCCCTCTCTCCCTTCCCGATCATTTGGTATGGGCCTGCGGGATCAGGAGTGCGGTGATTTTACAACTTGGGGGCGGTTTTTTGTGTAGAACGCGTGTATTGACGTGTGCGTGTATGTTTGTGTTTGTGGTCTCCAGTATGCAGGGGCAATAGCGAGCATGTACGATGCAGTAGAAACAAGTGACAAATCCTTATCTTCTAAGGGCATGCACCTGGTGGATGGGAGAGGTGTCAAGGGTTGCGAATCGAATGAGTTTGCCCGTACTTCTTTGTTCCCAGCTTCAGAGAGTACGTGCGAGAGATCCTCAGCGCTAAATTTCACGTGCGCAGTTCCTGCACCTGCACCCCACTTTATGGTAACTATTGCAAAATCCGCGAACACACAAGTAGCCACCTACAACTGATGTAAAAACGATGCTCTAGTCAGCAGTTAGGGCAGAGTCCCAAGGATGGTACATATTTGGATGTGTATCTCCGTGTGCAGTGTGGCTGCTTCTGTCACTGTGTAACGCCGTTTGTGAGCCTCTGTCTTCGTGTGTCTGGCGCAGACGGCAGCAGAGGATTCATCCGTATCTCAAGATGATACTCGCCAAGCTAGCGGAGGGATACACGAAGAGGCCCCAATTTACGGAGCCAGCAATTACGTATTGGCTTCTCCCGCATCAAGCTCTGTAAGTGATTTATTAAACCTGTGTTCCATGCTTTCAACTCTTCATGCTTTTTTAAAGTTGACTTACGTACGTAATCATCTGCTTGTTCAGCAAGTGAGCCCGATAAAGGAGGGCAACCGGGCAAAGGCAAGCAACCTGGTGTTATCAAGGGAAGCAAAGGCGCCGTTGTCACGGCGAATCGCGTCTTCCATCACTGGTAATGCCGAATTACCAAATAGTTTACAAATGTGCTGGGGACCACACCCATGCATGCATGCATAATGGTTTGTGCGCGCGTGCTCGATCCGTTGGCACTGATTCAGACATACACAGCTATTTTACCGTGTTTTGGTATGCACTCACAAGTGCTCGATGACGACATCCTGAATCCGGGGCATACGGTAGCAAAACGGTATAGATGTCTTCTCTTGCCTTCTTGTCTGCCTAATTGCGCATAAATTGAGGTGAGAGTGAATATCGGATGAGTGAATATCGGATGATGACTCGGATCATGCGAATCCTTCATGCAGATCGCCGCGAATGATTCAATTTAGACGAGATTGTTGATGTCATGGGTTTTGCAATCTGCAGTCGAGAACTAAAAACGTCTTCGATACCCAAACCCTCAAAAACTCCCTCTCTCTTCTAATTGCAACAGGCGAAAATCGCCCGGTAAACAGAAACAGGCAAACAAGAAACAGGTTCCTGTTGTCGAGCCGGTATGATGTGGCAAACTCTCTGAATGATGTCGCGTATTTGTGGTCACCGGATTGTGGCACCCACCACGTTTTTTGCGCAAATAGTGTGTGAGCATGGCCCCGCTTGTTGCTTAACGCATAAAAGTCTTGGTAGAGCATCAAAAAGAAACACCAATACATCGCGATCACTAACTCCCAAGGTGAACACGTGGGCAGGCGATCAAGTGTGATGCGAAAACCGTACTAGTCCCTGGTTCACACGCAGCAGTGGTAGGTGAGGGAAGTGCAGGCGCTGCAAGCAACAGGAGAGGTGCTCAGGAAGACGTGAGTGCTGCGCTCGCCCTGCAAAGGGCTGAAATGATTTCGCAGCACTTGCCGCCGCCGCCTTGTTTCAAGCCGCAGGTAAACGCTCCACCGAAGCGCTGAACTCTGGACACTAACCCCAAACCCTTCCACCTGTCGCACCCTAGTGTTCCTGGCAACCACGCGGGTGTGTTGCACTCGCAGACTGCATGTCTAAACACACAATAATAGATGTTTGCAGGTAGTGAAGCAAACCCTCTTTCTGGCTTCTTGAACAGGCTAACTATGCGATCGACCTGTACTCATCGCAATCATGTATGCCCCACCCCGGAGATTTCTCCGCACACCGCATGTTGCACATCGATGGGGCTGGGCGGGGAAATATCCACCCCATCGGATACACACAAAACACGTTGGGCTCTGGTTGCGCTGGGGGTTCATATCTGACGCCGTACGCCAATGCGAATATGGATTCAGCTCCATGCGCTTCGCACGTGCCGTTGCATGCGCTGTCGCTGCGGGAGGAGACGGGGCAGGATAATGAGCATGCCTCTCCACCGCAAGGGTGCGGGGATGAATATAATTCGGCGGCCATGCGGGCGCATGGTGGGAGGGCTCCTACCTCTGATCGTCTTTGGGAACATGTTGAGCTTGGTGAGAGGATTCTCCAATTCACATTTTGCACTTTGCATGCATGCGCACACATTCAGTCAAGATCGCATAGAACCACACAAGTAGATCATTAAACACACGAGTACGTCAACTCGCGAAAAGGCACGTGTTTTTGTGTGTACTAATGCGTTTCTGGATTCATGTGCAGCTGGCCTTTCATCTTCGCAAATCACCGGCCTGAGGATGCAGGCACCATCCTATTTTATGTCAGGTAACCAATTACATTTATCTCTTGAAATAGCACCCTCCTCATCGTTTGGGAGGAGCTATCTTTTCGATCGGCGATAAGCAGGGCCTACTACTAAAATCATATATTCACGGGTTAGAGTCTTTTCAGAAACTGACCAAATGGTGAGAATATGATTCGAAGAGTAGGCCCTGCTTATCGCACCTTGACAATGAACCATATATTCATATCATTGTGGTCAGTTTCTGAAAAGACTCCAACGCGCAGGTCTAGATGAACAGGACTTTGACGATGATCCTCATCAAATGGACATATGAATCATGGCTCTGGATGCAAGATGGGGGGGGATGTTACAAGATTGATGCAATCAGAGCGATGACACGGTCGCAATCAAAGACCTTTTTGCGGGTCAGATCACTGCCAAGTGCCTGTGACGAGGTGGTTGAGGAGAAACAAGCAACGCCAATGTGAGAGGCGACGGATTGTATGGTGGTAGTGTGGCCTGGCTCGCGAGTCTTCCAAAACATGCAACAACGGCCCCCACCCAGGCCCCCCCGAAGGGTTTAGACAGTCTAAACCGTCTAAACCCTTCGGGTTTACGGGTTTAGCCGATTTTTGCTGAGGATCATTGTACGTTTTGTCCCCCGCGTTATGTTTTGTATCAACATCAACAAAACAAGACAAATCGCGAGTCTTCAAAATGCTGCAACACCGCCTCAGCCCCAACGCCGGAGTTTCACCCGCCGGGGTTCAGAACCGTACCCGCCGGGGTTTTGACGTAGGTCTAAACCCCGCAAAAACCGCGCACTACCCGGGGGATGACTCGCGCACATACCTACATGATCACGACGTTAGGCGCTCCGGATTTCTGTGTAAGCACTTCTGCTGAAGTCGAAACGTGGCGACAGAGCCGAGGGTGGTTGAGATGTGCATATAAAGAAAGTCGGTCACCTCTCACTTGCCACGAACTCGGTGGTGGTTTAGGTGTTTAGAAAGTTGAGGCCAGATGACGTGGACGTTTTTTTGCCTTTTTAAACAAAAAAGACTAATACAAAGACCGAGTCTTTGACCTCTGGTTATCCCTCCAAAGGGCATGTGTGCGGGTAGGTGGCGTTACCTATCCAAAGAAGAGCTTCCGGCACAGGAGACTCACATGGGTCCCTCATAAGCTCAGGGTTCTCCTGGGGCGAGTCTTGAGCTTCCGTCATGAGCTTCCGTTGCCCAAGTCCGAGTCACTCTTGCTGTGCGTGCATACCCGCACGTGTGTTGTTGGCCGACGGAGTCTAGAAGTTGGCTTAGGAATGAACCGAGACGGTTCCCTCTCCGCTCCGGCTCGCTGCTCAGCAGAACGAACCACTGCTGCCCAGCCCGTCCTTTGCCACATCAGTGGTCACATGTTGTGTCAGAGGAAGACAGCTTGAGAAGGGACCGTCCCAAGCCTCCATTGATCTCGGGCTCCGTTCACGTTCTTCCGGGCCATCGATTCACTTCCACTTCCATCTATCCACGTCGCCGTCGGCTGCGGCGTTGGCATCCCTGGAGATTGGCACGCCAGCCGCCCCAGCGCCCTGGTCGCACTCCCCATGCCTGTCGCCGCCCGCCCCCCTCGTCGAGCAGCCTGCGCGGCAGCGCCCGCCCCCTACCACCGTGGCACCTGCGCCTGGCCGCGCAGGTGCTCGTCCGGCAGGCTGTGGTAGCCCGGCACCAATGCCGCCAAGGAGACTCGGGGGGGAAAGAGCATGTCGCGCAGGCGCAGATGGAGAGAGCTCCTGGGTCGACCGGCTAACGCAGAGGTCGGCAGGGCCTCGATAGCCGCCTCGCTGACCCGAACCGAGTTGCCGTCGATGCCGCGGAGCGATCCGTCAGCAGCGGCAGAGCGCCAACGGCAGCCTGATGGCCACGTCACAGCACGGGACAGCGGACCGCGAGCTCTCCTTTTGCCACGCAAACACTTCGTCGATCCTGAGCGAGAACTCGACAGTGTCCTTCGGCCCCGTGGACGAGCAACTCAGCCAGAGCTTCTCGCTCGGCATGTCCCTCGAGGAGGGGGGCATGCGCTTCAGCCTCGGCAGTGCACGCGACTCCATCGCGTGATGACGAGGCAGACATCACGGGCCCCCTGTCACGTGCCACCCTGTCTCCGTGTACACCTCGTTTTTTGATGCGCCTTTTGCACGACCTCCGAGCCAGGAAAACGAAAGAGGGAGAAATCGAGCTTGTTGTTTGTCTGCTCCACTACCTCGCCCTCTGCCTCGATTCCCGCGGCCAGGTTTGAAGTTCCATTCCTCTCCATCCTCCAGCTCCCTTTGCAGGGAGAAATAGCGAGTGCAGAAGAGGAGCAGACAAACAACAAGCGCACTTCCCGCAGCGAGTGTGAGGCGGCTCCTTTGCCACATCCTGGTTGCGGAAGTTGCGCGTCAGCTGCGCAGCCAAGCCAGTGGTCACATGTTGTGTCAGAGGAAGACAGCTTGAGAAGGGACCGTCTCATCACCTTGCCTCCATCATCGCACCTCTGCCCTACTCGTCGTCCTCACGGCCACGCTTGCTCTTGAGCGCAAGCTCCTGAGCGGGCTCAGCGGTGCTGGCCTCGGCCTGCCGCTGCCTGTCGCGGAAGGCCTTGACGAGCTCCGGCGCCACGCTGTCGACGGGCTCCCAGGTCTGCGAGCCAGTTCGCCACTTGACGCACAGCTGCCAAAACACGAACCATACACAAGAGATGATGAGATCCCCCCACACACAGTAAGATGAACACCGGTGGCGCAGCGCGCAACGCTGCCGCCGCACCTGCTTTTTCCCTGAGTAGATGCGCTCGCCCAAAACCGCCTCCATGGAAGCGAAGTTCAAGTGCCTTTTCCCGTC
>Ga0315905_10006663_pt1 | contig 11745 bp, 16 predicted proteins | sample LakEriMetagenome_5_FD_203522 | JGI IMG/M metagenome (GOLD analysis project Ga0315905, IMG submission 203522) | Freshwater fungal communities from buoy surface, Lake Erie, Ohio, United States - Buoy 4 MA121 | ecosystem: Environmental > Aquatic > Freshwater > Lake | place: USA: Lake Erie, Ohio...
TCTCAGAAGATGGATTTAGAGCTGCAACTCCTACAACTAGAGCTCACCCAAACTCTCAGACGCTTCTTACCTCTAATGCAGGAGACGCTTTCAGCACTGTACTCAACGACCTACGAGAGCGAGCCATCGACTATCCGCCCAAGTCTTTTGGATTCTATGAATACTCAGCTCCACAGTATTGCAAGATAGACGATCGCAATGCATGGGCTCTGGCTAACCCCTCGATGGGGTACACAATTACCGAGGAAGCGATTGAGGAGGCGATTGCTACTTCGCCGATTGAGAACACTCGCACAGAAACTCTTTGCCAATGGATAGACTCTCTAAGTAGCCCTTGGCCGCATGGAGTTTTAGAGGACACATCGGATAGCACCCTAGAAATGGCTGCTGGGGCTTATACTGTGTTTGGTTTCGATGTCAGTCCGTCACGAAGGAACGGATCATTGGTCGCGGGACAACTTCTCCCAGATGGGCGGATTGGCATTGGAATCTTAGAGACTTACAGCTCACAGGTAGCAATTGATGAGCTAAAGATGGCAGCTAGTATAAAGGCTTGGTGTGACATCTATAAGCCACGTTTAGTTTGCTTTGACAAGTACGCAACCCAAACTATTGCAGATCGCTTGGCTAATGCTGGAGTTATGGTAGAGGACGTTTCAGGTCAGCAATTCTACAAAGCTTGTGGAGATCTTCTAGAAGGATTGGTCAATCATCGCGTTGTGCATAATGGACAAGCCGAGTTGATCCAGCAGATGAATAACTGCGCAGCTAAGGTCAATGATTCGGCATGGCGCATCATCAAACGAAAGTCAGCGGGAGACATCTCAGCACCTATTGGCATCGCCATGGCAGTATCGAAGCTGATGATCCCTCAGCCTAAGCCACAGATTTATACTTAGACACGCCCTAGCACATTGTCTAATTGCTTGACAAATGCTACACTTTCTGTCTATGGGTAAAATACTGCAAGCGTTCGGTCTAGAATCTAAGCCTTTAGTACAGGCTCAAGCTGCGCCTCAAGTCCTTGGCGAGTATTCACCTTATGCAATGCCGTTTCAGACTGCGTACATTGGTCGCACAGAAGCGATGTCAGTTCCCGCACTTATGCGCTGCCGTAATTTACTTGCTGGCACAATCGGTGCAATCCCTTTAGAGCTTTACAGAAAATCTACTAACGAGGAACTTGGCTCACCTGCATGGTTAGAGCAGCCTTCATATTCACAGCCACGATCTGTCACGATTGCATGGACTGTCGATTCATTACTTCTCTATGGTCAAGCATTTTGGAAAGTAGTTGAGGTTTATCAGGAAGATGGTCGTCCATCTCGCTTTGAGTGGATCGCTAACAATCGAGTAACGATAACTCTAGATAGCACTAACACCTTTGTGCGATCTTACGCAGTTGATGGCATTACATTACCAATGGACGGTTTAGGATCTCTAGTCACATTCCAATCTCTAAGTGATGGCATCTTAAACACCGGTGCTTCTACAATTCGTGCAGCCATCGATGTTCAGAAGGCAGCATCGATTGCGGCAGCTACACCAATGGCAACTGGTTATATTAAAAACACAGGTGCAGATCTAGATCCTAAAGAAGTGTCGGGATTACTCGCTGCATGGCGTAATGCTCGCAACAATCGCTCAACTGCTTATTTGACATCGACTTTAGAATATAACCCAGTTTCATTTTCACCTAAAGAAATGATGTACTCAGAGGCTATTTTTAACCTCGCTACCGAAATTGCTCGTCTATGCAATGTCCCTGCCTACTATGTATCAGCAGATCAGAATAATTCTATGACTTATGCAAATGTTCAAGATGAGCGCAAGCAATTCTTAACACTATCTTTACAGCCATTTATTACGGCGATTGAAGATCGTCTATCAATGGATGACATTACTGCCCGCGGCAATGTAGTTAAGTTTGACATTGATAAAAACTTTCTGCGCACTGATCCACTGCAAGAGCTTGCAGTAATTGAAAAACTCCTAGCCCTCAATCTGGTTACCCAGGAGCAGGCTATGGAAATGACAGATCTAACACCTAACGGAAGCAATGGTCTAGTATGAACCAAGTAATAACCTTCTCAGCTGATCTAACAGCAGACTCAGCAAGTCGCACAGTATCAGGCAAGATTGTGCCGCTGAACGTAGAAGCAGGATCTACGAATATGGGCAAAGTAATTTTCCAATCAGGATCAATTGAGATTGCAGATCCTAAATCAATTAAGTTGTTAAGCCAGCATGACACCAAAAAGCCTTTGGGTCGTATGGTTTCCTTTAGCGAATCAGAAGATGCAATTCACGCAGTATTTTCTGTTAGTCGCTCACAGCGCGGCACAGAAGCTTTAATCCTTGCAGAAGAAGGATTACAAAGCGGTCTGTCAATTGGCGCAGAAGTCCTTAAGTCAAAGATCAAGGATGGCATTACTTATGTCTCCTCAGCTAGGCTCGTAGAAACAAGCCTTGTCACAGAGCCCGCATTTAAATCGGCTCAAGTCACTGATATTGCAGCAGAATCATCTGCTGTAGAAGAAGAAACCCAACCAACAGAAAGCGAGACAGCCATCGTGGAAGAAACCACTCCAGCAGTCGAAGCAACACCAGTTGAAGCACCAGCGGTTGAAGCTGCTCGCCCAACTGTTTCAGCAGCATACTATACAAAGCCACGCATCGAAGTTACTGCGGCTAAGTACGCAGAAAACACAATTCGTGCAGCTCTAGGTGACGACAACGCTCGTCAATACCTACGCGCAGCAGATGACACAACAGATAACGCAGGTCTAGTACCAACACGCCAACTATCTGAAATCATCAACCCATTATCTACAACAATCCGTCCTTCAATCGATGCAATCTCTCGCGGAGTATTGCCAGATGCAGGTATGACTTTCGAGATTCCAAAGATCACAGCAGTACCAACTGTTGCGATTGAGCCAGAAGGCGATGCGTTCAGCGACACAGATCAGAACGCTGCCTTTCTATCTGTAGCAGTACAGAAGTATGCAGGACAGCAGACATTCTCTGTTGAATTGCTAGATCGTACATCTCCAGCATTCTTTGATGAGCTAGTGCGCAACATGGCAGCAGCTTACGCAAAGGCAACAAACGCAGCAGTAAACGCAGCACTTATCGCAGGTGCTTCACTAGATGCAACAACAACAGTTACATACCCAGATGCATCGGCACTTCTAGGAATCGTAGCTCGCGGATCTGCTTCTGTTTACGGAGCAACAGCAGGACTACCAAATCCATTTGCTCGCAACATGATCGTCTCAACAGGACAATGGTCTAACATCATGTCATTAAACGATGCAGGTCGCCCAATTTACACAGCATCACAGCCAATGAACGCAGGCGGAGCAGTGACACCTACATCATTGACAGGCAATGTAGCAGGACTTAACCTCTATGTAGATCCAACAAACGCTGGCGATGGCGATGGAACAATCCTTATCGTGAACCCAGATGCTTACACATGGTACGAGTCACCAACATACCGCCTACGCGCAGAATCAACAGCTAACGGATCAGTTACAGTTGGTTACTACGGATTCGGTGCTATCGCAACTAAGGTTGCAGCTGGCGCATTTAAGAATAACAAGGCGTAACAAACTCACTAAGTCGCTCTGAGGGGTAGTAGCCCTCTACCCCTCAGAGTCTTTAGAAAGGACATCATGGCACTCACAACAGTCGCAGAACTCCGCAGCACTCTCGGAGTCGGTACTTTGTATCCAGATGCAACCCTTCAAGAAGTATGCGATGCAGCAGATGCAGTTTTAGTCCCAATGTTATGGAGTCCTACTTATTTTGCAGTAGCGCATGAAAACATTGTTGGGCAGGGCACTCTTTATTTCAACGATCCTGTTAAAGGGATTTTTTATGTAGGTCAAACAGTAACAATTTCTAATTCTGGATCTTCTTACAATGGCAATAAAGTTATTACAGCCGTTGGAGATTATTCAATCAGCATGGTTACAAATCACACAACTGCGCAGCCTAAGCATGCCATCGCGCCTTATGGCTCAGTCGCTTCAAGAACATACACAGACTGGACAACAGACACAGCCGTCCAGCAAGCAGCTTTGATGATATCTGTTGAAATCTGGCAAGCGCGTACAGCCACCCTTTCTGGCAGTAACGCAGTCGATTTCCAGCCAAGCCCTTACCGAATGAGCGCACAGCTCCTCGCTAAGGTGCGAGGATTGATCGCTCACGCACTTGATCCGCGTTCGATGGTGGGCTAATGCCTGTTGCCGTCACTACTCTCAGAACCACTTTAGCAACGGCTTTAGTAGACAATGCCAAGTGGCAGACTTTTGCCTTTCCACCTGCAACAGTCCTGGCTAACTCTGTAATAGTGTCACCGGACGATCCATACATTACGCCTTCAAATAATCAGCACATTGGCATTAGCCCAATGGCATCCTTTAAATTGCTGATCGTTGCGCCTTTATTTGACAACGAGGGTAACCTCAATGGAATAGAAGATTTTGTGTGTAGCGTGTTTAAGAAACTATCGCAATCATCTTTGACCTATAATGTAAGCGCAATCAGCGCACCAAGTATTCTCAATGCTGCATCGGGAGACCTTTTAAGCTGCGAGATGTCCATATCCATTTTAACAAGTTGGGAATAACAATGTCCGATTGGGATAAAGAGAACGAAGCCTTTCTGATCAAGATCGGGCAGGTTAAGCCAGAAGCAACAAAGCCAGTAACTACTAAGAAGGACGAGGAATAATCTCATGGCTGTATTTCTAAATAACAATGTAGGTGTGAAGATTAACTCAGTCGATCTTTCAGACCATGTCACAGCAGTAACAATCAACCGCGTATTTGATGAGCTAGAAGTCACAGCAATGGGTGACACAGCACACAAGTTTGTTAAGGGTCTAGAGTCATCAACAGTGACAATCGATTTCCTAAACGACACAGCGACAGCTAATGTCTTGCAGACACTACAGGCGGCATGGGGAACAACTGTTACAGCAGTATTCCTACAGACAAAGGGAACAGCAGTCTCAGCGACTAACCCTTTATATACCGTTTCTCTGTTGATTAACAACACCACCGACATCAACGGTGCTGTTAGTGACATCGGTGTACAATCGATTACATTTACTGCTAACTCAACAATTGCAGTAGCCACAACAGGCTCATTCTAAATAACTAACAAAGGGGCAAACCATGGCAAAACTAAAGATAGTTCGACAAGATGGAAGCGTACTAGAAGGCGAGATCACTCCAGCAGTGGAGTATTCGTTTGAGCAGTACGCTAAAAAGGGTTTCCATAAGGCGTTTCGCGATGAAGAGAAGCAGAGCGATGTCTATTGGTTAGCATGGGAAGTAACACGCAGGTCAGGTGAATCTGTTAAGCCTTTTGGGATTGACTTCATTGAGACGCTACGAAGCGTCACTGTGGAGGATTCAGACCCTTTAGCTTAAAGCGGGATCTCCCATTCACCTACTTAATTGCTCGCTTGAGCATTAGGTTAGGGATTCCGCCACAAGCATTACTGGATTTAGATAAAACTATGCTCGATGCACTTGTGCAAGGGCTCAAGGATGAAGCGAAAGAGGTGAGCGATGCCAGCAAGCGTAAAGGGCGGCATTGAACTTCGCAAGTCACTTCGCCAATTTACTCCAGATTTAGCAAAAGAATTGCCTAAAGAAATTGCGGCAGCCTTAAAGCCAATAACTAAAAGTGCTAAAGGTTATCTTCCAGATGACAATCAAGTCCTAAGTGGATGGCTGCCTCGCGCAATGTCTGAGGCAACATTTCCAACTTATACAGCTCGCGTTGCAAAGCGTGGCATTGGGTATAAGACAACACCTTCTAAGCCTAACCGTAAAGGCTTTAGATCCCTTGCTCGCGTATTTAACAATAGTGCCGCTGGTGCGATTTACGAGACAATGGGTCGCAAGACTCCTAATAGTCGCTTCGTGCAGAACCAATCTAATAAGTACAACGCTCAAATGAAGGGCAAAGACAAGATGCAAGGTCGCGCCCTATTTCGTGCTTACGATGAAAACAACGGCAAAGCTAGAGAAGCAGTCCTCGATGCTATTAAGACTGCCTCTACTAAATTGAATGCTCGCGCTTCGGTGAAAGGTTAATCATGGCAAATGTAGTCATTGACATTGCAGCGGAGTTCACAGGCAATAAAGCATTTAAGCAAGCCGAGACTTCTACCGACAAACTTATTAAAGGTGTAAGAAAACTTGCCGCTGCAACAGGTCTTGCTTTTGGTACTGCCCAAGTTATTGCTTTTGGCAAGGCATCTGTTAAGGCAGCTCTTGATGCACAAGCTCAACAGCAACGATTGGCTAACCTTGTCAAGGTAACTGTCGGTGCTACAGATGCCCAAATCCAGTCTCTCAACGATCAAGCCCAAGCATTGCAAGAAATTGGCGTAGTCAATAAAGAAAACATCACTCAGACTCAGTCACAGCTTGCAACATTTAATCTTCAGATCGACACGATCAAAGCCTTAACCCCTGCCATTCTTGACTATGTAACAGCTGAAAAGGGTGCAGCGGCTTCTGCTGATGAGTTTAAGTCTATGACTAACGGCTTAGCTCAAGCACTTAACGGCAATTTTGCCTCCCTTACTAAGGTGGGCTTTGTCCTTGATGAGACTACAAAGAAAACAATTAAGAACGGCACAGAGGCAGAAAGAGCAGCAGCACTTGTAGCAGTTCTAGACTCTACCTATAAGGATTTCAACAAAAACCTTGCATTGACCGATGCTGGTCAGATGCAGATCCTAGCCAATGCAGCCGATGATGCAGCCGAGAACATCGGTGTTAGTTTAATCGATGCTCTTAAGATCCTTGGCAAAGATAAGTCTGTAAGTAATCTTGCAGATGACATGGAAAGAGCATCCATAGGCACAGGCGACTTCATTCGGGGCTTAGCCGAGATTACTAGCTTCAGTGTGAATGGCGAGACGAAGTCTCTGATTGGTCTATTGACTACACCATTTAAGCGTTCCCTTTCCGCTGGACCACTAGGGTCAATCGCTAGAATGGGTGTTAAGACAGGCGAAGTTAAGGCATCCGATAACGCTCACCTCAAGTCATTGCAAGATCAGTTTGTTGTCATTCGTAAAACCAACGAAGTCAATAAGAAACTTACAGCCGATGAGATTAAGAAACTTAAAGCTGCAAAGTTAAAGTTAGCAATCGACAAGGCTAATCTTGCCCTCAACAAGAGTGGCGAAATCTTTGACCTTGACAAGATTCAAGTTGCAGCAGCTCTGACGAACCAAGCTGAGCAATTAGGCAAGGCAACAAGTGCATCTCAGGTCCTGGCAATTGCCAATGATGTCGCTCGCCTTAATGTTAAAAAGTCCATTTTTGAGTTAGAGGATGCTATTGCTTCAAAGGATGAAGCAGCCATTACTGCCGCTACAAAGAAGCTTAATGAAGATCTAAAAATCCTTGGAACACTAGGTCAGCAGAATGTGAAGCTTATGGACATAAAGTCCATTCTTGACACTCTAGTTCCTAAGGACTTAATCAATCTACAGAATCTTAAAGATGCCATTGCGTTGCTAGGTCAGATCAAGATCCCGAGCATGACACCGACAGCCGCACCAAGTCAATCATCTGTGGCTAAAGCTTTAGAAAGTTTCAAGGGAACAGCAGCCAGCGCATTTGAGTCATTGACAGCAGCGCAACAATCTACCCTTGGAGGTTATGAGCCTTTCGTAGGTGCATCAATTCCAACAACAATCACAGACTTTGGTGGCTCAGGAGCAGGATTAGGCAACAATGGCTCAGGACGACAAGTGCCGGCAGGTGTTAACATTACAGTAAACACAGGCATCGGAGATCCTAACGCTATTGCTGAAGCAATTGATCAGGTAGTTCAAGAAGCAGTAAGTCGTGGCACTTTGAGAGGCTACACAATCGCATGACATGGCTTCCAGAATGGCGAGTGACAGTAGGTGATGATGTCTATACGACTGTCACCTCTGTCTCTTTTGCATCTGGTCGCTTAGACATCGATCGCCAAGCCACAGCAGGTTATTGCCAAGTAGAGATCATCAACACTGACAATTCGCCTTTTACTATCAATGTCACAGAGCCGATCACCCTAGATGTAAAGAATAGCTCTGGCACTTATGTTACTGTATTCGGTGGCGAGGTCTCAGACTTTAACATTGGAGTTCGTAGCCCTGAAGAGACTGGCTACATCACTACAGGCAAGATCCTAGGCATTGGATCACTTGCTCGCCTAACTAAAGCGGTCTATAACACAGCACTTGCAGAAAGTTTAGACGGCGCACAGATCGCAGCCATCCTAGGCTCAGCCCTTAACCTTACATGGGCAGAAGTAACGCCTACTTTGACATGGGATACATACCCAGCCACACAGGAATGGGCAACAGCAGAGTCTTACATTGGCACAATTGACTCAGGCTTCTACACCATGATTGCCTTAGCTGCTAATGCTACGGCTAAGAGCCAGACCCTTACAGATCAGATTGCCAATAGCGCACTTGGAACTCTTTTTGAAGAGAAGGATGGGGATGTTAGCTATGACGATGCAGACCACAGATCTAACTATCTCGCAGCAAATGGCTTTACTAACTTGGATGGCTCGTATGCAACACCTACCTCTATCACATCCACAACTCAGACTGCTCGAATCCGTAACAGCCTTATCTACAAGTACGGCACAGGATACGCCAGCACCTACACTACCTCTGACAGCGATTCTATAGCCTCTTACGGACTCTTTGAGCGTTCTCAGGACTCTAACATTAAGAATCTTGCAGACATCACTGACATAGCTTCTAGAGAGCTTAATCTGCGCAAGACTCCACGCGGGTCATTGGGAGCGATTACCTTCCGACTAGATAATCCCGACATGCCTAGCGCGATGCTTGACAGCCTTATTGGAGTCTTTTTTGGTCAGCCTGTGTTGATTAGTAACTTGCCTTCTAACTTGCTTGATGGGCAGTTTGATGGCTTTGTTGAGAATGTGGCACTTCGAGCCACTCCTACATTCGTGGACATTACCCTTTATGTCTCAGCAACAGATTTCTCACTATCAACAACCCAATGGGAAACAGTATTGCCAGCTTCACTAGCATGGACAGGCGTCAATGCTATACTAACATGGACAAATGCGACAGGAGCACTAACCTAATATGGCACTTTCACCGAATTATCAGTGGGCTGAGCCCGATAACAGCAGCCTTGTAAAAAATGGCGCACAGGACATTCGCGCATTAGGCGATGCCATTGACACATCACTCTGGAATGTTGGATATGGTCAAGCTGGCAAGAATAAGATTATAAATGGTGACTTTGGCATCTGGCAACGCGGTACATCTTTTACACTTGCTGGAAGTGGCGCAAATAACTACACAGCGGATAGATTTAATGCACAGTTCGATGGCACAGGTGCAACTTGCACAGTAAGCCAGCAAGCATTTACAGCAGGAACTGCGCCTGTTGCAGGCTATGAAGGACAATTCTTTGCTCGTTGGAATCGTTCGGCAGCAGGAACAAGTAACACATTAAACTATTACAAGCAACCGATTGAAGATGTTCGTACTTTTGCAGGACAGCCTGTGACTCTTTCATTCTGGGCTAAAGCAGATGCAGCCAGATCATTAAGTGCACAGATTTATCAAGAGTTCGGTTCAGGTGGATCAGGTGCGGTTCTTGCACTCAATGGCACAGTGTCAGTTACTACATCATGGCAACGCTTTACAATTTCTGCGACTCTGCCATCAATTACAGGAAAAACAGTAGGCACAGGCAATTCTTTAACTGTTTACTTTATTATGCCTACAGGTGTTGCATTTACATTTGACTACTGGGGCGTACAGCTTGAATACGGATCAAAGGCTACTCCATTTGAGACTGCAAGCGGTACAATCGAAGGCGAATTGGCGTTGTGCCAGCGTTACTATAATGCACCGAGCCTAACACCTTCTGCTCTAATGATTTATAGCGGATCTTCATCGGGTGGGTTTTCAGCTAATGCTTACTCTAATTACTTATTCCCAGTACAAATGCGCACTACTCCGACAGTAACTTTTTATGCTCATGATGGCAGTGCTGGTCAAGTTACTCTCTATGTTTCATCAACTGCGATTAAATCAACATCAGTCGCATCCATTGGCTTACAGCCTTTTGGTTGGACTGGAAACTTTAGCGGCACAGGCTGGGGAACAAATGCAGACTCGGGATTATTGGCGTTCGGATACAAAGCAGAGGCGGAATTATAATGTCAGATTTTACTTATGAAGTAATCGAAACAACTAATGCAATTACAGGTGAAACTATCACCAATGTAATGCGTTCAGATGGTGCGTTGATTCCAGCAGATACAAGCAATGCTGATTATCAGGCATACCTAGAGCATGAAGCCAAAACTAAGTAAGGCAGCAGTTCAGCTTCGCGAACAGTTTGATGATTCGTTCCCAGATCGTGACCGCACATCGGATGGTTGGATCGGTGATACCCGACACGCTGCTCGCAAGTCAGATCATAATCCAGATGAGCAAGGCTGGGTTCGTGCCATTGATGTCGATCGTGACCTATTCAAGGGATCAAAGCCAGACATTATGCCCGATCTTGTTGATCAGCTTCGGAGAGCCTGTAAAGCAAGGACAGAGACACGCATTAGTTACATTATTTTCGATGGGTACATCTATTCAAGAATCCTCAACTGGAAACCAAGAAAGTACACGGGGGCTAACAAACATAAAGCACACGTTCATTTTAGCTTTAAAAAAGAAGCTGATAATGACGGGTCTTTTTTTCAAATACCTATGTTAGGCGGAGAATAATGAACATGAAGCATCCAGTAGTCATCGCAGTCGGAGCCTTTCTTGCAGTATGGGGAACGACATCTAACTTCTCTCTAGATTATCGCCACATTCTAGGCGCGATCGTTGCAGGAGTATTCGGTTACGCGAGCCCCAAAAAGTAATGAATGCGATGGACATGGCGGCTCTTGCTGTTGCTGCCACGACCGTTATTGGTTCGTTTATTGGCTCAGTCAAATGGTTAGTAAAGCATTACCTAAGCGAACTGAAACCAAATAGCGGATCTTCGATGCGCGATGAAATTGCAGAGCTTAGAGGGCGTGTCGATACAATCATCTTACTATTAGAGAAGCGATAATTTTGTCATGGCAAGAAAAGCAACTAAGAATCTAGTTGAGCAAGATTACTCAGCTCTCGATGCTTATTGCATTGGGATGTATGAGTTCGCTCAATCTCTAAAGCGAGCAGGCTTTGATGAAGAGACTGTGCTTGGCATTATCGTAGAGCGATCAGCCTATCCCGCATGGATCTTGCCAGATCCAGTCGAACCAGAAAGGTTTGGCGATTACGAAGATGAGGACGATGACTAAAAAACGCTATCTGGTCATATCGGATTTACAAATCCCTTATCACCATGAGCAAGCAGTCAAGAATCTAATCAAGTTAGTAAAGCGCGAGAAGTTTGATCTAGTCTTAAACACAGGCGATGAGCTTGATATGCAGTCCCAGTCCAAATGGGCTAAAGGCACACATTTAGAATATGAGGGTCAGTTAGATGCCGATAGAAGTCTGGCTCAAAACATCCTTTGGGATCTCAAGACAACCGACATTACAAGATCCAACCATACCGATCGTTTGTACCACACTCTCGTTAGAGGAGCTCCTAGTCTCATCGGACTTCCAGAACTCGAATACTCCCGCTTTATGGATTTCGCAAACTTGGGGAT
>Ga0315905_10006664_pt1 | contig 11745 bp, 3 predicted proteins | sample LakEriMetagenome_5_FD_203522 | JGI IMG/M metagenome (GOLD analysis project Ga0315905, IMG submission 203522) | Freshwater fungal communities from buoy surface, Lake Erie, Ohio, United States - Buoy 4 MA121 | ecosystem: Environmental > Aquatic > Freshwater > Lake | place: USA: Lake Erie, Ohio...
ATGTCGCTCTCTTTGCCCCCGCGCCGTTTTTTTTTTCTGCTGATGCTGCGTATATAGTGCGCGCGCTCTCTCTCGTGTTACAAACCGCTGTGGATAATAACCTCTCGCGAAAGAAAAAAAATCAGGTCGCGTGCGGTGGCAGGTGCCAGCCGGCGCCGCTGCCGCTCGCGCCGCGCGTCGCCGCAGCGGCGGCCACCGGATGGGCCGCCTGCGGCGGCTGCGCGCGCGGCTGCGCGCGCGGCCGCCTCCGCCCGCCCGGGGCCGCGACCTTCCCGCTCGCCAGCGTCCGCGGGTAGACGAGCTGCAACTGGCGCAGCAGCGACTGCGGCGCCCGAATCGCCCCCGGCGGCGGCGGCGGAGGCGGCGGCGGCGGCGCGGACGGGGGAGCAAAGGCGACGCCGGGCGGGCGGACGAGTCGGGATAGATCTGTTGCGGGGCCCGCCGCCGCCGCCGAGGCCGGGGGGAAGAGCACGTTGGCCGAGGGCTGCACGGCGAAGGCGGCGGCCGGCCCGTGCCCGCCGCCGGGGCCCAGCAGGGCGGCGTACGGGAGCGGGTACGCGAGGGGGTGGTGCGGGTGGGGAGGGGGGGCGTACGCGAGCGGGAACGGGAGCGGGCGAGGCGGGGGGTGGTGGTGGGCGTGGCCGCCACCGCCGCCGCCGCCCGCGCGCCCGCCGCCGCCGCCGCCGTCGCCGCTCCCCGAAGCAAGCACCCGGTCCCACGCGTCACGCGCGCGCGGCTCCTCGTCCACCCACAGGGCCTCGCGCTGCGCGTGCTCGGCCAGCCACACCTCGGCGAGCAGCTGCTGCTGCTGCGGCGTCGTCCCCTTGCCGGCGGCGGCCGCCGCCGCCGCCGCCGCCGCCGACGCCGACGGCAGCACATTGCGCACCATGCGCGCGAGCGTGTGCGCCTTGTGCGGCGGCGCCTCGACGCGCGCGCGGCACATCGGGCATCTCGGGCGGCGGGAGGAGCAGGCGGAGGAGGCGGCCGCCGCCGCCGCCGACGGCCACGCCGCCGCCGCCGCGCGCGCCATGCTCGCCAGGCACGGGCCGCAGAACGCGTGGCCGCAGCCGAGCTCGTGGGGCGCGACCATGAGGTCGTGGCAGATGGGGCACTCGAGGCTGGCGGCGAGCACGGCGGCGTCGGCGGCGACGGCGGTGGTGCCGGTGGGGTTGGAGGTCGCGGCTGGCGGCGCGGCCGGCGCGGGGGCAGCCGCCGCCGCCGCAGCCGCAGGAGCAGCAGCGGCAGCAGCAGCAGCAGCAGCGGGGGCCGCCGCCGGTGCTTGTTGTTGTTGCCCCTGCCGCTGCTGCAGCTCGAGCGGCGCGGGCGGCGACGACGACGACGACTGCTGCTGCGGCGACCCCACCGCCCGCGCCGGCCGAGGCAGCGAGCCCGCGGCCGCCGGGCCGGGCGGCTGGAGCGGGAGCGAGAGCGGGAGAGGGCGAGGCGGGGGGAGGAGGAGGTGGGCGTGGGCGTCGGCCAGCACGGGCACGGCCGCCACCGACGGCAGCGAGCCGCACATGTAGGCGGCGGCGGCGCCGTCGGTGTCGTCGTCAGCGATGACGACGACGGCGGGGGCTGCTGGCGGGGGCTGCAAGGCCGGCGCGGGGGCCGGCAGCGGGGGCGGCGGCAGCAGGGCAGGAGGAGGTTGCGGCTGCTGCTGCTGCTGCTGCTGCTGCTGCTGCTGCTGCTGCTGCTGCGGCGGCTGCTGCTGCTTGTTGGGACCGCCGTCCACCACGGTGCCGCCCGCACCCCCGCCGCCCGCGCCCACCTCCTCCCCCCGCCTCTCCCGCTCCCGCTCCCGCTCCCGCTCCTGCCGCTCCAGCCGCCGCACGCGCGTCTCGAGTGCGCCCGGCGGCGCCGCGGCGTACACAAACACAAACGGGTTGGGCAGGCGCAGCCCGGGCGACCTGCCCGCCGATGCCGCGCCCGCCGCGCCCGCTGGGCCCGCGCTGCGCGGCCCCGGCGGCAGCGTCCGCCCGCCGCCCAGGTAGAGCGTGTCGCCGCTGCGGAGCGTCGCGACGGCGCCCGGGTCGCGCAGGGGCTCGGGGTCCGGATCGAAGAGCCGGGCGGTGGGGGGCGGCCGGGGCGGACCTGCGGCCGCCGCTGCCGCCGCCGCCGCCCGTTGCGGGTCGTGGTTCTCGTTGCCGCCGCCCGCCTCCGCCTCCTCCTCCTCCTCCGCCGCCGCCCCGTCTCGGGCGGGCGACAGGCGCGCGCGCTTGGCCGGTGGGGGCGGCGGCGGCTGCTGCTGCTGCTGCGCGTCGCGCGCCTCGCCGCGTCCAGCCCCTGCAGCACCAGCACCAGCAGCAGCAGCAGCAGCAGCAGCAGCAGCAGCGACCGCGAAGCCGCGGCGGCGCCCGACCGCCGTCCGGTTGGCCGCCGACGTGGCCTCGACGCGCAGGCGCCCGTCGGCCAGCACGCGCAGCACGGCCTGCGCGCGGCTCAGCAGGACCGGGCGCGAGGTGTCCGGGACGCCCACCTTGGCCGCGCGCGCGTCCACGGCGACGCGCGTCGGGTCGTCCACCCCGGGGCGGAACGGCACGTGGCGGCCCAGCGTGAGGGGCGGGCCGCCGCCGTCGGCGCCCGTCGGGAGCGCGGGCAGCGGCGGGCGATTTTCGGCGGCGCCGGGTTCTCCGCCCGCGGGCGCCCGCCGCCGCGCCTGCCTCCGCGCCTCCACGATCACGGCCGCCGAGGCCTCGAGCAGATCGATCGTCTCGGGCACCGTCGCGCCCGCCGCGGCCGTGATGCAGCGAAGCATTCTTCTCTCTCGCGTTTCGAAGTGCCCGGCGACAGCTCTCTGAGCGTCCTGCGCCCGCCGTTTTGGCTGGCGGGCGCGAGGGCTGCGCGCGATGTGTGGGCGCGCGCGCGCGCGGGGCGATAGGGCGTGCGTATTAGTGGGTCGTAGTTCGGTCGAGTGCGTGGCTGTTTTTCGAGACGAGGCAGCTTTTTTTTGCGGAACTTGGCGTCGGGAGGAGAGCTCGCTCTCTCTCTCTCGCTTTGAAGGGGGGGAGGAGGACGAGGAGGGGGGGCGAGGAAAGGCGAGAGAGAGTTTTCGACGGCGCCCGCCTCTGTCGCTCGCTCCGCACCCGCCCTCAAGACCCCCCGTGGACCTCCATCGCCGGCCACTAGTCTAGCCGTCTTTTGCCGACAGCGGGAGAGCGAGAGCGCAGAACATCGAACACGCGCAGACACCTCGTCCCTCTCTCCCTCCTTCCTCGCTGCCGACCGCCCGCCTCTCGTCTCTCTGCATCGCCCCATCCTCCTCCTCCTCCTCCTCCTCCCGGCCCCACTCGCTCCCTCGGAACAGACAGAGGACGGCGCCCCTCCCCAGCATGCGCGGGCCGGGCGCGGCCGGCTGAGCGCCCGAGGCGAGCCAGCGCGAGACAGAGACGCGACCGCGGCTCCACGCGTGCCGGTCGCTCGCTCGCTGCCCGGCGCGCGGCGGCGGCGCCCCCTCCTTGCCCCCCGCTCCCTCACCGCACCCAACCCAACCAACCAACCAACCAAAACAAAAGATGTCGACCGCGCGCGGCGACCGCCTGCGCGAGCTGTGGGCCTCGCGCGACCTCATCGCCACCCTCCCCACTGACCTGCTCCTCGAGCTCCCCGGCCGGCCGGCCGTGCTGTGGTGCGTGCGCGACTACAGCGCCGCCGACTGGGCGTCGGCCGAGGGCGCCGAGCGCGGCAAGGCGCAGGCCGAGGGCGCGCGCGGCGACGCGCCCTTCCTGTTCAAGGCGTTCGAGACGGGCCAGATCGGCCCGCGGCGGCTCGCGCGCCTGGCGCCCGAGCACCGGCCGCGCGCGGCGACCATCCACGAGTACCTGGACTGGACCGTCACGGGCCGCAAGGCCGCGCAGGACGGCGACTATGTGAGTTTTTTTTTTTGTCGAGCGAGGACGGGGGGGCTGCGGCCAGAGACGGCAGAGCGGCGCTCCCCGCTTGACCCCCCACCCCCCCCCTTCTTGATGATCTGCCGCTCACCAGCCAAGAGGCTCTCTCCCCGCGATCAACCCTCCCCGCCAAAAAAAAAAAATCAGGACTTCTCCGGCTTCCGCGTCCTCGCCCTCTTCCCGCGCGAGCGCTCGATGTGGCCGGCGCCGGGCCAGCACGACCCCTGCCTGACGGCGCCCCGCCCGCACGCCGCGCTCGGCGCGCCGCGCGGCATGGTCCCCCCGCCCGCCCTCAAGGGCAAGGCCATCAGCGCCGCCACCATCCGCACGGGGCCGGGCTACCTCGAGGTCCCCTTTGTCGCCACGCACGAGGGGCGGCGCGGGCGCGGCCACGGGCGCGCCGTCGTCGAGGCCTGCGAGGACGTGGCGCGCGCGCTCGGCCTGCCGCTCCTGCTGCTCTGCTCGACCAACGAGGAGTCGGTCAAGCTCACGTGGCAGCGCATCGGGTTCGAGTACACCACCGAGGCGCAGCTCGAGGCCTTTGGGGTGCGCGAGGGGGACCTCGTGCACATGCAGAACACGGTGCAGATGCACAAGGCGGTGCCGCCGCCGCGGCGGTGGCGCCCGCTCGTCGTCCGGCACCAGGCCTTCCTCGCGCGCAGCTACCTGCCGGTCGACCCCCCGCCGCCGCTGACGGAGCTGCAGGTGGAGGCTGCACGGCGGCGCGCGGCGCTGTCGGCCCCGGGCAAGGCGGCCGCGCCGAGCAAGGTGATGACCAAGAGCGCGGCGGCCAAGGCGGCGGCGGCGGCGGTGGCGGCCGCGGCCGCGGCGGCCAGCAAGGGCCCCGGCGGCGGCACCACGGGCGGCGTCGGCGGCATCGGCGCCGCGACGCCGACGCCGGCGGACAGCAGCGCGGGCGGCGGCGGCGGCGGCGGCTCGCTGATGCTCGGGCGCGCGGCGTCGTTCGGCATGCTCGGTGGCGGCGGCGGCGGGGCGGCGTCCGAGGGCGGCGGCGGCCCGGACGCGCCCACGCCTGTGCTCACGGGCCCCGGCAGCGACGGCGGCGTCGGCGGGCTCCCCGACGGCGTGTCCGGCGGCTTCCTCGCCCCGACGATCGGCGGCGGCGTCACGACGGGCGGCACGCGCAGCTACGGCGGCGGCGGCGCGACGACGACGGCGGCCGCGAGCGGCGGAGGCGCCTGCGCCGCGGGCACGGGCTGGCCGTCGGGCGCGGGCGGCGGCCCCGTCGGCGGCGGCGGCGCCTCGGGCCCCCCCGGCGGCGGCGACGATAGCGGCGTGGTGGTGCTGGCCGTCAGCGGCGGCGCTGGTGGTGGACCGGCGAGCCTGGGACTAGTGGGGGACGCGCAGCTGATTGGAGCGGCCGCGGGCCCGCTGTCGACGGGTGGAGCAGCCGCAGCAGCAGGAGCAGGAGCAGAAGGAGGAGGAGCAGCAGGGACGGCGGCGGCGGCAGGAGCAGCAGCGGTGGGAGCAGCAGCAGCGACAGCAGCTGGTCCGACTGATTTGAGCGGGCGAGTGGTGGCGGCGGCTCCTGCTGCCAATGGCGATGGAGGACGAACAGCAGAAGACGCTGGGGGAGCAGCAGCAGCAGCAGCAGCAGCAGCAGCAGCAGCAGCAGCAGCAGCAGCAGCAGCAGCAGCAGCCGGGGCCGCCGCGAGCCCGGCGCCGGCGCCGCTGTTGTGAGATGTCTCTTTTCTCCGCCGCAGAGTCGCACTTGCATGCATCAGAAAGATCAAGTGGAACGAGTTGCGTGTAAAAGCACACGTTTCTGGTTGCGCAGTGCCCGTGCATTACACTTGCCGTTGGATTTGTGGCTTTCAGTGCGCCGGCGCCGGCGGCGCCCCTCCCGCCCCCGCCTGCTGCTGCTGCTGCTGCTGCATCGCCTGCAGCTGCTGCGCGGCCGCGACGGCCGCGTGCCGCGCGACCAGGTCGCACGGCAGCACGGGCATCACGCGCTTGAGCAGGATGTTGTAGTACAGGTTGTGCTGCATGCGCGGCGGCCGGAGGGGCGGGTGCGAGCCGGCGGGGCCCCCGCCGGCCGGCACGGCCGCCGCCGACGCCTCGCCCGCGGCCCGATGCTGCTGCTGCTGCTTGAGCATCCGCTTCTCGCGCTTGCGCTGGCGCCGCTGGGCCTTGTCGTCGTCGTCCCCGCCGGCGGGCAGGGCGTCCTCGCCGCCGCCCGCCGCACCCATTGCCGCCGCGTCCCTGTCCCCGGCCCCGGCGGCGTCGTCCCGCGCCGCGGGCAGGGCAAGGGCAGCTGCTGCTGTCGCCGCCGCCCCCACAGCCTGCTGCGACCTGGCCGCGCCCGGCGCCGCGCGCGTCGCCACGCCCTGGTCCACGCGCTCGACGAAAAACCCCTGCGCCGCGCGCCACGCGAGCATCGTGTTCATCTGCTCGACGACGGCGCGCTTGGCGCGCTCCATCAGCGACACGCCGCCGCCCGCCGGCCTGCGCCCCCCGCTGCCGCCGCCGCTCCGCGCCCCCTCGCCCTCCTCCCCCTCCTCGTCGTCCTCCTCGTCCTCGATGATGTCCAAAAAACCCGTCTCCAGGTACGCCGACTCGTACTGGCACTGCGTCCCGGGCTGCGGCACGAGCGCCGCCGACCGCACGTGCCCGACCAGCTCGGGGAGGCCGTAGAAGGCCGCCTCGCGCGCGAGCGCGTGCATCGCGAGCGCGTCGTCGGCGGGCAGCGGGAAGGAGGGCTCGGCGTGCGCGGCGGCGCGGAGGTACTCGAGGACGCCCGCGAAGGGCGGGCCCGGGCGGTCGACGAAGAAGTCGCCCGCGGGGGTGCGGGGCAGGGTGAGGTCCGGGTCGGTCGGAGGTGCCGCGGCGGCGACGGGGGCGGCGCCAGTGCCGTCGCCGCCCGCGCCACCACCCGCGCCGCTGCCTCCGTACGCGATGCGCCAGAAGAACGAGCCGCGCACGGCCGTCAGCGTGCGCAGCGTGGTCGCGTAGCGCACGCCCCCGACGTCCAGGCGCACGACGCGGCAGGCCGCCTCGGCCTCGCTGGCCGCGGGGCGGAGCGAGTTGCCGAGCGCCGCCGCCGCCGACGCCGCCGCCCGAGGGGGGCCGGAGGGAGGCGGCCGGCCCGATGCCGCCTCGTCGCCGCCGCCGCCGCCCCCCGCGTCGGGCAGGAGGGCGCCGTGCGGGCGCTTGCCGTTGGCGTTGAGCGTCGTCGGGGGGGCGTGAGGGGGCCCGGCCGCAGGATGAAGCTGCTGCTGCCGGAGCTGCTGCTGCTGCGGAGGCTGCTGCTGCTCCTGCTCGTGCTGCTGCCCCTCCTCTGGCTCGTAACCGTCGTCGTCGTCCTCCCCCTCGTCCTCCTCCACGTCCTCCTCCTCCTCGGACGACGTGCGGCCGCCGGCCCGGCGCGCGCGCCGGCCGTGCTCGCCCGCGCTGCTGCGCTGCTGCTGCTGCTGCTGCTGCTGCTGCCGGGGTTGCTGCCGGCCAGCAGAGGACCCGTGCGCCGGCCTCCCGCCGCCGCCGCCGCCGCCGCCTTGGCTCGCGGCCGCAGGAGCAGCGGCGCCGGCAGTCGTTGTCGTCGCCGCCGCCGCCGGCCCCCCTCCCGCGCCGCCGCCGCGCGTCCTGGCACCCAGCCACACGGACCTCGACTCGTCCACGAGCGCGCGCAGGTCCGCCTCCAGCCCTGCCGCGCTCGAGCCCGGCATCAGCGCGCCGCCCGCGGTGGCCGCCGCGCCCGCGCACGCCGCCGCCAGCGCCCGCAACTCGCCCTCGGTCTCGGGCAGCCGCGCGCCGCTCAGCACGCGCACCTGCACCCCGCCCGCGCGCGGGCGGGAGACCCCCGCGCCGCAGCCCGCGGCCGTGCGCGCCGCGCGCCAGAAGCGCTCGCGCGTCGGCGGCAGGAGGGAGGCCGGCACGTGCCGCTCGAGCACGGCGACGACGTCGAGCCGCGGCGCCAGCGCCGAGGGCGCGTACACGACGACGGGCAGGCCCGCGGCGAGGAGCGACGAGGAGGCGGCCGACGCCGCCTGGGCTGCGGCGGCTGCTGCGGAGGAGGACGCGGGAGGGGCGGGCACGGGCAGGGGGCGGAGCAGGAGGGCCGGGCCGACGGCCGCCATGAAGGCGGCCGGCGGGTCGCGCGGGGCGGCGGCGGCGGCGGCGGCGGGCGGGGGCGGTGGCAGCGGCGGGGGCTGCTGCGGAGCCCGACCCTGCGCGCCGTAGGCCTCGCTGCTGTACTGCGGGGCCATGGGCGGCGGCGGCGCGTGGTGCTGCTGGTGCTGATGGTACCCCGGATGATGCGGCTGCGGCTCCTGCTGGTAGGGGTGGTGGTGGTGGTGCTGCTGCTGCTGCTGGGGCGCGTGCGGCGGCGGCGGCGGCGGCATCGGCGGCTGCTGCGGCTGCTGCTGCTGCTGCTGCTGTTGGGGCGGCCGCAGCATGTTGCTCGGGTCCGCGTGCGGGTGGGGGTGGGGGTAGGGAGCGTTGCCCTGGTAAGTGTACGCTCCGTTGCCCGCGCCCGCAGCGCCTCCGTCGTAAGCGTTCGACAGGTTCATTTTTGAAAAAAAAACACAGTCGCGTCTGTCCTGTTCGAGTGTGTCTTTCTTTGCGCGATCGCGAGAGTTGAAAGAATGGCCACGTGTGTGATGGGAGTCAGGAGCGCACGCGCAAGTGCGCGCTCTTGGTCAGGAGTGCATCCATTGTGTTGTGAGACGACGGAGGAGAGAGACGGGCGGCTGCTTCGTTTGAGCGGCGGCGAGCGGCGCGCGCCAGCGAGCGGCGACGAATTAGCGGAGACAGGCGGGGCGACCTTGGCCGGCAAAAAGGAGCCTCGAGTGTGTGCACGTTGTGACAAGAAACAGGTTGCGAAAGGGAGCGGCTGCGTCGAACCGTCCGATCGTCCCTCCCTGAATGTATCTCTATCCTATCGGCCTGAAATTTGTCGTCTCGTATCTCTCTCTCTCTCTCCCTCCCGTCCCGGATGAAAAAAAAAAAGCGAGGCGCGCGCCGAAAAGCAGCGGGAATCAAAAAGAACGCGCTCCGGCCGCGGCCCCCCCGCCATCATCGTCCTCGGAAGACCGCGCGCGCCCGCGCCCGCGCGCGCGCGCGAGGGGCCCCAAAAAAACCAAACACAACCCCCCAGCTCTTTTTAGAGCTTGTCCTCGTACTCGTTGAGCGGCGGCGGCTGCTCCTTGAGCCCCTTGCGCTTGCGCGTCGACAGCACGATCGCGTTGGCCTGGTTGCCCGGCTGCAGCGGGTCCATCGTCATCACCTCCCAGTGGTCGAACACGCACTGCGGGAAGGCCTGGCCCGACGTCGCCGCGCGCAGCACCGCCGTGAACCCGAACGACTCGACGACGGGGAGGTACGCCTTGATGTTGTACATCGGCGTCCCCGGGCGCTGCATCTCCTCGAACACCATGCCGCGCTTCTGGTTGAGCACGCTGTAGATGCCGCCGAGCGCCTGCTCGGGCGCCTGGATCTCGACCAGGTAGACGGGCTCGCACAGGCGCGGCTGCGCCGTGAGCTCGGCCGCGTAGATGCAGCGGCGGCACGTGGGGATGATCTGCCCGCCGCCGCGGTGGATGGCGTCGGCGTGCATGACGACGTCGTGGATCTCGAACACGACGCCGCGCATGTTCTCCTCGCACATGGCGCCCTCCTTGCTCGCCCACTGGAACGCCGCGATGCACGAGTCCTTCATCTCGCTCATGTACTGCACGCCCTTGGTGACGTCGACGAGGATGTTGGGGCCCATGGTGTCCGGGCCGAAGCACCAGATCTTCTTGGTCAGGTCCTTGTCCCACCCGAACTCCTCCGACATGAGCTTGGAGCGCACCTTGGGGTCGTCGCGCGGGCCGATCTTGCCCTCGTCGATCGCCTCGGCCAAGCCGTCCTCCATGGGGCGCGCCTGTTTTTTTGGATTTTTTTTTTGGTTATGGTTGTTTTTGTGGGGGGTGGAAGAGGGAGGAGGGTGAGCGAGGGCCGCGCGCGCGGAGACGGGGGGTGGAGGAGGAGCGGGGGCGGCGAACGGACGGACAGCAAGGCGACGGGCCGGCGCGCCCGCGCCCCACCAAAAAAAGCAAAACAAAAAAAAAACCACACAGCCAAAAGCAGTCGCTCTCTCCCTCACCTGCATGTACAGCCGGTTGTGCTTGTTGGGCGACTTGGACATGACCGTGTGGTCCGACGTCGCCGACACCGTCTCGCGGAACGCCACGACCGGCTCCGACACGCGGATCTCCGCGCCGCCCATGAAGTCGTCCTGCAGGTCCTTGAGGCAGATCTCGAGGTGCAGCTCGCCGGCGCCGGCGACGATGTGCTCGCCCGTCTCCTCGATCAGGCACTGCACCATCGGGTCCGAGCGCGCGAGGCGCTTGAGGCCCTCGACGAGCTTGGGCAGGTCCGACGCGACCTTGGGCTCGACGGCCACGCGCACGACGGGCGACACCGAGAACTTCATCGCCTTCATCGGGAAGCAGTCCTCGGCGCCGTCGTTGGTCAGCGTGGCCGTCTTGGTGATGAACTGGTCGAGCCCGACGAGCGCGACCGTGTTGCCGCACGGCACCGACTCGACGGCCTCCTGCTTGCGGCCCATGCACAGGACCGTGCGCTGCACCGACTTGCTGTACAGGTCCTTCTTCTCGCCCGGCACGAAGTTGGGGCCCATGATGCGCACCTTGCGGCCCGTCTGGATGGTGCCGGCAAAGACGCGCCCGAACGCGAAGAAGCGGCCCTTGTCCGGCGACGGGATCATCTTGCTGATGTACATCATGAGCGGGCCGTTGGGGTCGCACGTGCGGATGGCCGTCGCGTACACGTCGTCCAAGGGCCCCTCGTACAGGGTGTCGACGCGGTACTTCTGCGCGAACGCGGGCGAGGGCAGGTGGTAGATGATCATCTCGAGCAGCGCCTCGTTGGCCGGCAGCCACGTCTGCATGATGCGCTTCATGAGCGGCTTGCCGACGAGCTCCTTCTCCTCGCTCTTGAGCTTGTGCAGGACGTTGACCTTCTCGAGCAGCGCGAACAGCTTGTCCTTGCTGTCGTTCATGGCGAGCTCGATGACCTGCTTGATCGGCTGGTAGCAGAACTGCACGAACCCGCGCTGGCACGTCTTGCTGTCGGTCGCCTTCTTGGTCCACTTTTTCGTCGCCGGGTCGAAAAAGTTGTCGCCCCACAGCTTCTCCATCATCTTGGTCTCGTCCGTGCCGAACTTGGCCGCGTACATCTTGGCGAACGTCGTGAGCGTGAACGCCCAGCCGTGCAGCCCGGCGCTGAACGACACGGTGCCCTTGTCCGGGTACACCTGCAGGTCGCCCATGGCCGCGTCCTGGTACGTGGCCATGATGACGTTGGCGTTCTCGACGACGCGCAGGAAGGCCATGTAGGCCTCCTCGCCGTCGATCTGCAGCTCGAGGAAGCAGCGGTCCATCTTGTTGACGGTGAGCACGGGGCGGATGCGCTCGGTCAGCGCCTGGCGCAGCACCGTCTCGGTCTGCACGCACACGCCCTCGATGCAGTCGACGACGACGAGCGCGCCGTCGGTGATGCGCAGCGCGGCCGTCACCTCGGACGAGAAGTCGACGTGCCCGGGCGAGTCGATCAGGTTGACGAGGTAGTGCGTGCCGTCGCGCTCGCCCTTGAAGTTGGCCAGGGCCTCGGGCTCCATCTCGTAGTAGAGCGAGATGCCGGTCGACTTGATCGTGATGCCGCGCTCCTGCTCGTCGGCGCGCGTGTCGGTCAGGCGCGCGTCGCCCGCCTGCTCGACGGCCATGATGCCCGCGGCGGCGACGAGCGAGTCCGTGAGGGTGGACTTGCCTGTTGTTTTGTTTTTTTTGCGGTTGGTTTGGTTGGGGGGTGGGTGGGTGGAGGCGTGGGGGTGGGTGTG
>Ga0315905_10006666_pt1 | contig 11743 bp, 9 predicted proteins | sample LakEriMetagenome_5_FD_203522 | JGI IMG/M metagenome (GOLD analysis project Ga0315905, IMG submission 203522) | Freshwater fungal communities from buoy surface, Lake Erie, Ohio, United States - Buoy 4 MA121 | ecosystem: Environmental > Aquatic > Freshwater > Lake | place: USA: Lake Erie, Ohio...
TGGCGTTGTTATGGGAACGTGCCATGCGAGCGGTGTACAAGCAGTTGCACAGGGCGGCGCGAACACCATGCACTTTGTTGGCTGCCAATTGCTCGCCCTGTCCGCTGCCTCCGAGGACGATGCCGAGGTCGGCTTTTCCATCACGTACGAAACGTCCCACTGCTGCACAGATGGGTGGGTAATCAACACTCTCGGTGGAGTGAGTACCGAGATCTTCCACATCGTGACCCTGATTCGTCAGCACCGAAATAAGGTGCTGCTTCAGGGTGTACCCGGCGTGGTCGGCTCCGATTGCAATACGCGACATGTAAATCAGAGTAGTAGGGGCACCCCTCTGACGACCTAGCGTTTGAGACATGACACTTGACCCCCGCACTCCCGTTCTCATCGGAACCGGACAGGTTGTTCAACGAGCCGAAGGCATTGAAGATGCCCGCGATGCCGTCGCAATGATGGTCCAAGCCATCGAACTGGCAGCAAAAGACGCAGGTCTGGCCTCGGTGCCTAATCCTGATTCCATTCGGGTGGTCAACCTTTTGTCATGGAAGTATGGCAATCCAGCCCAATTCATCGCCGAAGACCTTCATCTCACCCCTCGTGAGTTCGGGTATTCCGCAATGGGCGGCAACACCCCTCAGACTCTGGTCAATGCCGCATCGCGTCAGATTCTTGCGGGCGAGCTCGACCTCGTCATCTTGACTGGTGGCGAAACCACTCGTACACGTGCCCGCTACCGCAAAGCCAATGTTGAACCACAATGGCGAACCTCCGAGGTTGAGCCGGTCTTGGTGTCCGAAGACCTCACCATGAACATGCCCGAAGAACTCGAGCGCAAGATCATGATGCCGATTCAGATCTACCCGATGTTTGAAACGGCATTGCGCGCGCAAGCTGGTCGCACCATCGATGAGCATCAAAAGCACATCAGTGAATTGTGGGCTCGCTTCAGCGCAGTTGCAGCCAAGAATCCGTATGCATGGTCACCAAAGGAATACACCGCGGAAGAAATCCGTACACCATCTGCAAACAACCGCATGATTGGTTTCCCATATACAAAGTTCATGAACTCCAACAACGATGTTGATATGTCAGCGGCACTCATCATGTGCTCTGCAGAAAAAGCAACGGCACTCGGAGTTCCTCGTGATCGTTGGATCTTCCCGCAATCAGGTAGCGATGCACACGAGCACGCATTCGTCTCACACCGCAATCATTTCTATGACACGCCCGCCATCGAACTTGCGGGCCGTCGCGTTCTCGAGCTTGCACGTCGCACGATCAATGACATTGACATCGTTGATCTCTATTCATGCTTCCCTGCTGCAGTGCAACTAGGCGCAAAGTCTTTAGGTCTCGACATCAACTCTCAACTCACACGCACTGGTGGCTTGCCATTCGCTGGTGGTCCATGGAACAACTACGTCATGCACGCCATCGCAACTGTGGCAACAGAGCTGCGTGAGGGAATCGGCTCATCAGGTCTTGTGTGGGCAAACGGTGGCTACACAACAAAGCATGCATTCGGTGTGTATTCCACGCAGCCACCTGCTGATGGCTTCAAGTACGACTACCCGCAAGATCAAATTGATGCTCTGCCACGTCGCAGCCTTGCCTCACCTGCAGATGCTGCGGGAGAAGTCACTGTCGAGGCGTACTCAGTCATGCATGATCGCGATGGCAATCCAGAACGCTCCATCCTTTCCTGTTTGCTAGACGACGGACGCCGTGCATGGGGTGAAACGAGCGATCTGGGTACAGGCCGCGACATGTGTGTCACTGAATGGGTGGGCACGCGAGTTCGCCTTGATGCCTCGGGTAACTTGCTCGTGTGAGCGATACCTTCCCGCGCCAATACGCACGCACGCAACGACTCTCCCTCGGGGAGCCACGTAACTTCACGGTGTCCCCCGACGGCTCTCGTGTTGTCTTTGCTCGTTCTACCTCGGGGCAAGACTCGGTCAACTCTCTTTGGGTTCTCAACCTTGCGACAGGAGAAGAGACACAGATCCTCGACCCGCGCACTGTGGGCACAGACCTCTCGCAACTCACCGCAGAAGAACTGCGTCGTCGTGAGCGCGCGCGTGAAGGTGCGGGCGGCGTCGTCACCTATGCATGTGATGGCGCAGTAGCGAACGCTGTCACTGTTCTTGGTGGATACATCGTGCATGTCGATCTCTTGTCAGGAGATGTCACGCTTCCTGACATCCAACCTGGCGTCTTTGACGTGCGCCTCTCGCCAAATGGTGCACACATCTCATATGTTCGCGGATCACAACTATGTATCGCGGAACTTGCAGGTAACGAGAATGTCATCGCATCAGAACCAAGCGACACCGTGACATGGGGAAGTGCAGAATTCATTGCTGCTGAAGAGATGGGTCGCATGCGTGGCTACTGGTGGTCGCCAGATTCACAACACATCGCTGCGTGTCGCGTTGACGTCGCAGATGTACCGGTGTGGCACATCGCTGATCCAGCTCACCCAGAACTCCCTCCTGCAGAACATCGCTACCCCGCCGCTGGATCTGTGAATGCAACAGTTTCAGTGCATGTTTTCGGGATTACTGATTACTCGCGTGTTGATGTCCAGTTGAGTGGCACATGGGAATACCTCAACTCGGTCTCGTGGGGAAACGGCGGCTTGATTGCACAAACTCAGACACGTGATCAACGCCGTGTCGATGTGCATCTCATCGACGCAGGTACCGGATCATCAACAGTCATCCTTACTGACGAAGACGAAGCTTGGGTTGAACTTGTCCCAGGTGTACCCGCCTTATTGAGTGATGGTCGCCTCGTTAACTGCGCCGACCGCACTGGAGTTCGTCGCCTGGTCGTTGACGAACGCAGCGTTACTCCCGACCACCTACAAGTGCGAAGCGTTATCTCCGTCAGCGACATCATCTTGTTCGCAGCGAACGATGTGTCAACACCTTGGGAACAAGATGTGTATTCGTTCGATACTCACAGCGGTTCACTGTCGCAACTCACGAATAGTCACGGGATGGTGAGTGCGTCAGGTAATTCGGATGTTCTTGTGACCCGCACATCAGCAATGAACACCGTTGGCCCAACATTCACCATCCATTGCAATGACGCTGAAATACATGTTGTCAGTCACGCAGAGACACCACTTGTTGATCCAAACGTTCGCATCGTGTCCGTGGGCGCACGTGGAATTCCTGTTGCCATTCTCACGCCACGTGATGGTCTAACTACCAAACTGCCTGTCTTGTTTGATCCGTATGGCGGTCCACATGCGCAACGAGTTGTTGCCTCGAACGGTGCGTATCTCTCTTCGCAGTGGTTTGCCGACCAAGGCTTTGTTGTAGTCATCGCCGACAATGTGGGGACACCAGGCAAGGGAAGCCAGTGGGAGCGTGACGTGTTCGGAGACCTGGCCCAACCTGTTCTTGACGATCAAGTAGAAATCATTCAAGCGCTAGAAACTCTTGAGCCACGCGCAGACATCACACGGGTAGGAATTCGTGGTTGGAGCTTTGGTGGATACTTGGCCGCCCTTGCAGTTCTTCGACGAAGCGATGTCTTCCACGCGGCGATCGCCGGAGCTCCTGTCACCGATTGGCGTTTGTACGACACGCACTACACCGAGCGATACCTCGGCAATCCCAGCATTGACGACACCAATTACACAAAGACATCGTTGATGGAAAAGGTAAGCACTCTTGAGAGCCCACTGCTTCTTATTCATGGCCTTGCCGACGACAACGTGGTGGCTGCGCACACATTGCAATTGTCATCAGCTCTTCTCGCTGCAGGAAAGACTCACGAAGTGTTGCCGTTATCTGGAGTGACTCACATGACTCCACAAGAAGTTGTCGCCGAGAACTTGTTATTGCATCAACTGGACTTTTTGCGTCGCACACTGGGCTGAGAAAGCACCAGCGAATGTGAGTTCTACGGCTTCAGGCCCGACACGAAACGGTCATGGCCTGCAAGATCTTTGTGCACCGTTACTTCTTCAAGTCCTGCAACAGAGAACAGTTCTGACACGTTCGTTGCCTGGGTGTAGCCCATTTCAACTACGAGCAATCCCCCAGTGCGCAACCATTGTCTTGCACCAGAAGCAATGACACGAATGTCTTCAAGACCATCGTCACCCGAGAACAGTGCCGAATGTGGCTCCCATTGGTTCACACTTGCTTCCACCTCTTCATCACCGAGAGCAATGTACGGAGGATTACTCACCACAACATCGCACAGGCCGGCGATGTTTGAAGGCAACGCATCCCACCATGATCCAATTTCAAATCGTGCACCAGCTGCCGGACGCCCAATGCCTGCTGCATTCGCACGCGCAACATCGATTGCATCAGTAGATACATCTGTCATCCACACGGTCGCCGAATTCAATGGCAATTCATGCAGAAGCGACAATCCGACGGCACCAGATCCGGTGCCCAAGTCCGCCATCGTGAACGGCCCCTTCGAAGTGCCGACATGACGCAAGACAATGTCCACCATGAGTTCAGTTTCCGGCCGCGGGATTAGGACGCGTTGATCCACCATCAAGTCGAGATAGCGAAATGCCCAACGGCCCATTACGTACTGCACTGGTTCACCATCGAGAACGCGACGAATCATCGCATCAAGATGTATTCCAGAACGTGCATTGACTAACTCATCGAGTTCAGCAACGAATTCATCAGCCTCAACACCACTGGCGTGTTCACACAGCCACCTAGCCATGGGAGCATCACCCAGCACATCTGCCGTCGATGCCATCAACTCACGCCACGTGATGTGGCCGTCAGGGTTACTCATTGTTCGCGAGTTGACGGGCACGAAGGTCCGCCGACAACGCGTCGACCACAGGGTCGAGTTCACCACCAAGAGCAGCCTGAAGCTGATACAGGGTGAAGCCGATGCGATGATCGGTGATGCGGTTTTCCTTGTAATTGTACGTACGAATCTTTTCGCCACGACCGCCACCGCCAATTTGCGCACGACGCTCTAAAGAAGCAGCAGCCTCTTGCTCGTCTTGACGCAACTTCAGCAATCGAGAACGAAGAACCGTCATGGCCCGAGCACGGTTCTGCAACTGACTGCGCTCGTCTTGCATGGCGACAACAAGACCGGTTGGCTTGTGGGTGATGCGAACCGCAGAGTCGGTCGTGTTGACGTGCTGACCACCAGCGCCTGATGCGCGATACACGTCGACCTGCAAGTCATTGTTGTCAATCTCAACGTCAACTTCTTCAGCCTCGGTCATGATCGCAACGGTTGCCGACGATGTGTGAATACGACCCTGTGCTTCAGTTGCCGGCACGCGCTGCACACGGTGTGGTCCACCTTCGAAACGCAAACGGCTCCATGCATCATCACCGACGAACATGAGTGTCGCCTGGTTGATGCCGCCCATCTCAGATCCGTCTTCTTGGATGACTTCAACTTTCCATCCACGTTTCGTGGCATACGACTGATACATCTCCATCAAGTCGCGCGCAAAGAGGTTTGCCTCTTCGCCACCTTCAGCACCACGAATTTCCATGATGACGTTCTTTCCGTCATTCGGATCGGGGGGAAGCAACAGGACTTTGAGTAACTCTTCTAGTTCTTCAACACGAGCTTCTGCAGACACAGCTTCTGCGCGGAAAGACTCTCGCTCGTCGCCGCTGGTCTCATTCATGAGTTCTTTTGCAGCGTCAGCATCGCCTTTTGCTTGGCGAAGATCTCGGATGCATTGAATCAACGGCGTGAGCTGCTTGTACTTGCGAGACGCTTCACGCAAACGGTTCTGGTCGCCCAATACCTCGGGGCTACCCAGGCTCACCTCGAGTTCGGTGTAGTCCCGCTCAATGGACTCAAGCCTGCCGTTCATGGATTTACAGGCTACGCCGAGAGCGCCCTACTTCTTCTTGCGAACCTCCCGAAACACAAAGGAGTTGCTAGATGGGTGGTACTCATAGACGCCATATGACTTCCAATTCCGAGATGCATAGCCCTCTGCAAAGACCTCGCCATTTCGTTGATTCACCTCTGGGCGGTCGATGCGCTGGGTCAATCGCGTGCCGTTGTCAATGTCCATCCAGCGCCACTCACAATCAGACCCGGTCCATGGATACGCAAAGAATGAGCCGTACGTCGGCCCGTCCTTTTTCTCTTCATACGTCACGAAGAAATCAGTAACACCATCATTCGTGAAGTCATGTGAATACACCTTGATGGGCAATGCACCTTTACCGCCCAGCAGTTTCGATGAATCATCATTCCAACGAACTCCATCCCACCAATAGAAGGTGAGGCTTTCTTCTGTGATCAACATCGCTCGTGCACCACAGTCGCCAGTTGATACCTGGGAAACATCGACCACATCAAAAGACTTGGTGAACGTCTTCCATGCCTTCACGGCGACGGCCGACACAGTTGGGATACTTGTTGACGTTGCAGGTGGCATTGTTGTAGTCGCCACAGTGCTTCCAGAATCACTGGACGTCGCGGAACATGCAGACAACGTCATTCCCACAGCGAAAAACACAGATGAAAGACGAAGCTTCATGACCTGGACTTCAACCACTACGAAATGATTGAGGAAAAACTCACAGGAATTGACGCCGACTCTGCCATCTTGCGCATCGAAGATGTGATGTCTTTTGCGCGAGCGACAACAACGACTCGCTGCACACCACAGCGTGAAGCAGCATCGACGGCAAAAGGAACAACATCAAGGTCAATTCCGTGCACAAACACTGCCACTGCAGCATCACCTTCGGATGTCTCACCAATAGCGACACATGGAACTGGGTCTTTCAAATTCGTACGACGCACTGGCGGATCTGCCGGCGAGAGACGTGTGAACCCAACCGACTGCGGGTCTTGTAGAGCGCGCCAACGATGCATTCGCTCAGCACCGAACTGATTAAACGGATGCACCATCGCATCTGGTTCGCGATGCACAGCAACGGCTTCAATCACATTACGGAGAGCTTCTTCTTTCGGAAGTTCACCGTGCACCATGAGGAACGCTTCACGGTCGTTCACGCCCATACCCACTTCGAGACGAGACTCACCTGTGTAGTTGTCGTCAACAACACGACACATTTCAAGACCGCGGACTTCACCGAGAACAATGCCGTGTTCAATCAACGCATCAGCTCCCGACGAACTGATGAGTTCCATCATTGCAACATGCTCCAGCTTCGCAACTTCCTCGGGAAGGTGCGCTGCAGGAACTGCGGGTCTCAAGGTTCTGTCGTCGACATGCCACACCGTGATTGCAGATTGGAAGAACTGAGCGCGACGAGCAACAATGCCAGAGTCGTGCTCTACCAACAGGTGAACCGGATTGTTAAAGCGTGATGTCCACGCAAGGACAGGACCGAGAGCACGAGATGAATCGCCATCGATCAGAACCCATGTGGCATCGGCACTAACAAATGCAGCGCCGAGTCCAAAAGTCTCTGAGGTTCCCTCTAGATCAGCGGCAAGCCCTAAATGCTCGCGCATCAGGGCGCGCAACTTCAGAGAGAGAAGACGAGAACGTCGTTCAAGGTCGGCGTCAATCATGCGCGTGACTTCTTACGTGTTGAGATGTGTGACGCACAGCGCCACACGAGATCACTCTGGGCGTGCAGGAGCGTTGGTGCGTGCGCCGTAACGCTTGTTGAAGCGCTCCACGCGTCCACCGGTGTCGACAAGCTTTTGCTTACCAGTGAAGAATGGGTGGCACTCGTTGCAGAGTTCGAGCGAGATTGGCTGGCCCTTGCTGCTGCGTGTAGTGAATGTGTTGCCACATGAGCACTTCACGTTGACTTCGTTGTACTCGGGGTGGGTATCAATCTTCATGTCTCTGCATCTCCTCGAAACGGACTTGTGAGTGTATCGGGACTACGCGCCGGGCGTCTTGGCGATCTCAGCCAGGAATTCGTCGTTGGTACCAAAGGTCTTCAGGCGATCCATGAGCATTTCCAGGCCTGGGGCGGGGTTTCCGTCCTGGGCAAGGCCAGAGAGCACGCGGCGCAACTTCCAGACCAACTGAAGTTGCTTGCGCTCGAAGAGAAGCTCTTCGTGGCGGGTGCTGGAGGCATCCACATCAATGGCTGGGAACACACGACGCTCGGCGATACGGCGATCGAGGCGCAGTTCCATGTTGCCTGTTCCCTTGAACTCTTCGAAGATGGCTTCGTCCATGCGGCTGTTTGTCTCAACGAGAGCTGTTGCCAAAATGGTGAGTGAGCCACCCTCTTCGATGTTTCGGGCTGAGCCGAAGAACTTCTTTGGTGGGTACAACGCGCCAGCGTCGATACCACCGGACATGATGCGTCCACTTGCAGGTGCAGACAAGTTGTATGCGCGAGACAAACGCGTGATGCCGTCGAGGATGATGACAACGTCTTCACCCATCTCCACCATGCGCTTGGCTTTTTCGATTGTCATCTCAGCGATATGCGTGTGCTCATCGCTCGGACGGTCGAATGTTGACGCAATGACTTCGCCCTTGACAGTGCGACGCATGTCGGTCACTTCTTCAGGACGCTCATCGATGAGAAGAACGATGAGCTTGACCTCTGGGTTGTTCTTTTCGATTGATGCAGCAATCGTCTTCATCACGGTTGTCTTGCCGGCCTTTGGCGGCGACACGATGAGACCGCGCTGGCCTTTACCAATTGGCGCAATGAGGTCAATAATGCGCGCTGTCATGTTTGTCGGATCACGAGGATCTTCCATGCGCAACTTTGAATCAGGGAACAACGGCGTGAGGTCTTCGAAACGAGGACGCTGACGTGCCTTCTCTGGGTCTTGACCGTTGACGGTGTGAATCTCCAGCATTGCTGGGTTCTTTTCGTTGCGTCCTGCAGGACGTGACATGCCGGTGACATGGTCACCCTTACGCAAACCGAACTGACGTGTGAGTTTCACGGGGATGTATGCATCTTCACGTGTTGGTTGGTACCCACCGATGCGCAAGAAGCCATAGCCCTCATCGCGCAAGTCGAGGTAGCCCTCGACCTTCACCGGATCTGTGCTGACGTTTTCGTTCTGCTCACCAGTGTCATAACGATCATCACCTTGTGGACCTTCATCGCGACCATTGCGTCCGCGACGACGGCGACGGCTGTTGCGACCACCGCGGTCTTCCCAATCGCCACCTTGTTCGTTGCGCTGACCTTGGTTTTGCTGACGATTCTGACCTTGTTGACCTTGTTGACGCTGCTGATTGTTTTGACGGGGTCCACGCTCTTCACGATCGCCACGCTCTGCCCGATCACCACGGTCGTTGCGATTGTTGCGCCCGCCGCCTTGCTGCTTTAGATCGCCCATGCGGCCTTCATGCTGCGCAAGTTCAATCTCCCACTCTGCAAGAGGCTCACCATCTGCACCGATATAGACAATCGGCTCAGATGATTCCTTCACTGGCTTCTCATTGCGTTCTGCTCTGTCACCGCGGTCACCGCGGTCGTTGCGATTGTTGCGTCCACCACGATCGCCACGTGCTGGGCGTTCTTCGGTCTCTTCACCAGCTTCGTCAGCTTCTACAGCCACGGCTGGCTTCTCAGCTTTTGCGGCCCTCTTTGCAGGCGCAGCAGAGCCACCTGTCTTTTCGAGGATCTTCTCCACGAGGATCGCTTTGGTCGCACGGGCCGGCGCTTTCACGCCCAATGCTTCAGCAATCGCTGTCAATTGTTCTTTGTCCTTGGATTCAAGGGCGGACTTCTCAAGGGCTTCAGCAGCCATGATTTCCTGCTTTCCTACGGCCGTTTATGGGGACCGATGAAGGGTTTGCGTGCATACGCCGGGGCGTTCCACGCACTGGGGAATCTCGACCCCCCTCTGAGAGGGCGGGGAGAACTCGGAGAACCGAGCACTCTTTACCTTAGCCTTCTCTCCCGACGACCACAACAACCGGGGGCACCAATGGGCGTGTTTATTCCAGCCGACTATGACATTTCGCGGATTCAGAACGCCACAGAGGTTCGAGTTGTCGAAGCACTTCGAGACCGCCTAAAAGATTCTTGGCACATCATTCCCAATCTCGATATTGCAAAAGAAAATCGCCCCTACGAGATTGATGTGTTGCTACTCCACAAGGATTTTGGCCTCATCGCTCTTGAAGTGAAAGGCGGTCCTGTGGAAGTTCGCCATGGCGACTGGTATCAAAGCCACGGAAAACTAGACGTTGCCCCGCCCAAGCAGGCACAGAATGCCGCTTATGCGCTTCGAAATGACTTACGGGAATCAGATGAAATTCTTCAGCACCTTCACATTGCACATGGTGTCGTTTTGCCTGATGTCTCGACCGGAAATTTTGCTGGATTGATCGATCTTCAGCCAGAACAGTTGTTCTTGCGTGACGACATCGAAAACCCACAAGACAAAGTCATATCGCTCGCTCTTCTCTCCCCTAAACAACAAGCCTTGAATGACGCGCAGGTAACAGCGATCATTGAACGTATCCGACCCGACATCAAGTTTGATTGGGATCCACAAGCACAGGCTCGCAATGCACGTGTCTCTCTTGACCGAATCGTTCGAGAGCAAACTCGTGCCCTCGCATCACTAGATCAAAACAAAATAGTTTTCGTACAGGGGTCAGCCGGGACTGGGAAAACGCGCTTAGCAATTCAATGGGCGCGTCGTGCACTGCAGCGTGGTGATTCAACCTTAATCACCTGCTTCAACATCCCACTCGGAAACCACATATCCCGTCAATTCACAGAAGGTGATGAAATCTACGCAGGCTGTTTCGCTGAAATTGTAGAAAAACTGCCCGGGCTGCCCACACCGCCCCCGATGCCAGAAGACCTGTCACTACTAGAGAGCTACTACGGTCTCACGCTCCCACGACACATCCTGCAAAACATTGAAGACGTAACAGTTCGTTTTGACACCATCATTGTGGACGAACTGCAGGACTTCCATGGGATGTGGGTCAATGTGCTCTTTTCGCTTCTTGCTAATCACTCAAACACACATCTGCTCACAGTGGGTGACGAGAATCAGAATTTGCACCAACGCGAAGGCGTTCAAGCCGTGACCGCATGCCAACCAACACGTGCACAGTTAATGACTAACTGTCGAAACGCTCAACAGATTGGTGAACTTTTACACTCCTTAGGCGGTGCAGAAGTTGCATCAGCAAGCCCAGATGGCGAGATTTTCCACATTGAAGTCAACTCAACAGAAGAAGCTGTTGAAGCGGTTATCAACGAACTTGTGTCAATGCGAGACAATGAGGTGTGGGACATGAGTCGTGTGCTTGTTGCGACACTTGGAAATCCTGTGAAGAATTCACTTCATGCTGCAAGTACCAACGAACTCTCACTTGTCCCATGGGAAAAAGCCGACGACTCAAACATTCTTTGCGAAACCATTCATCGCACAAAAGGCCTTGAGTACGACGTCGTGATTCTTGTAGCCCCACATCAGGGAGCTCGTGAGCGATTGCTCTACGTTGGCGCGAGTCGAGCTATTTCAAGGCTGGTGCTCGTTTCCCCCACTGAAGTTGCAATACAACTAGGCCTCTAAAGCTTCAACTATCTCAGACACTCCATTAAGTCGAACTGATACGGTCAGAGGAATGAAATTAGGTCCCGGACTCACATTCTCTTGGAAGCGCGCACTCGGAATCACCGCAGCCAAACGAAAAATTTCTCGTACGACAGGCATTCCACTTTCCCGCACCGGTCGTCGCGCCAAGTTGGGCAAGTTTTTGGGCATGAAGTGAAGAAACTCATTACTGCAACTTTGGTCGGCACTCTCCTGCTCACCGCATGTGGTTCCT
>Ga0315905_10006667_pt1 | contig 11742 bp, 5 predicted proteins | sample LakEriMetagenome_5_FD_203522 | JGI IMG/M metagenome (GOLD analysis project Ga0315905, IMG submission 203522) | Freshwater fungal communities from buoy surface, Lake Erie, Ohio, United States - Buoy 4 MA121 | ecosystem: Environmental > Aquatic > Freshwater > Lake | place: USA: Lake Erie, Ohio...
AAGCAGCGAGGTCACCGATCGCACCGCTATTCCATGGGGCTTCCTCATTTTTCGCTCATCTTTTTGGAGCTATTTCTATCCGTTCGGAATGCCTTATGAAAGCTGGTTTGCGTTTTTGAAACCATCTGCCGCATTGGAGTGGGAGGGGTTGGCCTACCTGGGATTATCCACGCTCTTGGCTGCGCTTGTTGGGTTTCTAATCAAAGCCCCTTCGGTATATCGAAAATTTCCGACAGGTCCGGCAGCGAATGCGCTACTTGCGCTTGTTGCCTCAGGTGCCTTGTGCATGGTGGTTTCGTTTGCATTTCCATTCAACGTCGGCTTCGAAGCATTGCTGTATCAGCTGGGTCCGGTTCAGCAGTTCAGAGGCATTGGCCGCTTTGCTTTTGTGGCCTATTACCCGCTGCTGATTTTCGTGTTTGCGGTGTTGTTTCGTGCCCTTATGAACAACCGATGGAAGCACATCATTGCATCTGCTTTGGCTGTGTTACTCCTCGTTGAAGGTCACGCGCGAATGTCGGGTGTAAGCAAGCGCATTACCAACATGCGTGAAACAGCCTTGTCGGGCGATACAGATAAGTACGCGCTCATCGACGCGTCGAAGTATCAGGCCATCCATCCATTGCCCTACGTGCACATCGGTTCCGAGAATATCGGTTTTACAGCAAGTGATGATGCCATGCGTACACTCTACGATGCATCGTATGCATTGGGATTACCTTCCTCGGCTACGGTTATGTCGCGCACCTCGCTGAGCCAGTCTTTTTTGTCGTGTGCTATGGAATGGGAACTGATGGAAACACCGGCCATCATCAAGCAGTTGCCGGATAGCAGACCGCTATTAGTGCTCGCCGACCAAGAAAAGCTGAGTCAACGCCATCGAACCTTGCTTGCATTGGCCGATTCGTTGTTTGCGGATGGAAAGTTTGTCTGGTATTCGTTGCCTTTAACGGCTTTTGAAGAAGCACAGCGCTTGAACGAACAACGAGCGCGTGAACTGGCAGGAGCCTGCGCGTTTGGTAAAAATGGAGAATGGAGCGATGATAGTTTGCGTCGGTTTGTTTATGCCGATACCACGCATACGGTTCGCTTCTCGCGCGGTTGGACTAAACTGTTTCAGCAGGCCTCCCTGCCCGAATGGCAATCCGACACGGTGGCAGTTTCATTTTGGGTGAGCGATTTCTCGCGTGATTTAATACCTCGTACCGTGGTGGAGTTCATTCAATACGACGCGTCGCAGAAGGTCATCGATTATCAAACAGAATTCATGGGTAAGCGTGTGGTTGGTATGCGCGGAACGGATGCGCTTGTGGAGTACACGCTGAACATTCAGCCCGAATGCAGCGCTATTTCGATGGCCATCGAGAATAAGCTTATCCAAGGGCAGAGTATTCAAATAAATTCTTTTTTGATGCGGCCGCAGTCGATGAATTGTCGCATCTTGCGCAACGAAAATGAATCGTTGAACAACAGGAACTATTCGAGGTAGGTGCAATTCAGTTTAATCATTCCCAGCTACAACAATGCCGATGAGCTCATGCGCGAGCTCCCTCCGTTTCTTGATTTTTTGAAGCGTTCGGGACATGAAGTGGAGACTGTGATTGTGAATGACGGCTCCAATCAAAAGAGCGAATTGACACAGTTTTGTGAAGCCCATCGCCTCGTTCTCATTCATCATCCAACCAACCTTGGCAAGGGAGCAGCGGTGCGCACGGGCATGCAGGCAGCCGGATGTGCGGTTCGCATTTTTACCGACGCTGATATTCCGTTTCAATACGAGACAGTAAACAACATGCTGGCTGTTTTTGATAATGATTCGGAAGTGGAGGTAGTGGCAGGTGATCGTCGCAAGTCGGATTACTTCGCGCAGACACCTGTTGTACGCCGACTCGGAAGCTGGGTGTTTTCAGGCATAGTGGATCTCATCATGCTCAAGCGCATGGGCGACACCCAATGTGGTATCAAGGGCTTTCGCGATCGTTGCGTGCAGGTCATTTTCCCGGAATCGAAGTTGAATGGTTTTGCCGCCGATATCGAATGGCTGCACAGAGCGCAGCAAAGGCGCATGAAGATGGCGACAGTGTCGGCCGAGTTTCGCAACGCCGGACAAAGTTCTGTCGTGTTTTGGAAACACGCAGTTCTCATGCTTCGCGACGTGTTGAAAATTCGACTCTCCTAATCTTTCTAAAAGACATTCGCTTAAATCGGCAGAGACTGCCGAAGGCTTATTTTTGTGCCTATGCCCGTAAACATTGATCGCAGAAAATTACAGTCACTCGGACGGCTTGAGTTGCTTGCCAAGCAGGCCGTGGAGGGATTTATCACGGGCTTGCACAAGAGTCCATTTCACGGATTTTCAGTAGAATTTGCGGAGCACAGGCAATACAACACGGGCGAGAGCACACGACACCTCGATTGGAAACTGCTCGCTCGAACCGACAAGTACTTCGTTAAGCGATACGAAGAAGAAACCAACTTACGGTGCCATATCCTCATAGATGCATCGGCTTCGATGTACTTTCCGCACGGGGTGGATCCTAACGGAGCTGAATTCAATAAAATCAAGTTTTCGGTATACGCTGCTGCTGCACTTATCGAGTTACTGAAGCGCCAGCGCGATGCCGTGGGGCTCACCGTTTTCGCCGATGGTATTCGTGTCAACACGAGAGCCAGCGCCAGCGAATCACATCACAACTACCTCTATTCGGAGCTTGAGAAATTGCTCGATACGGTGAATGTGGATGCCAAGCAAACTACGTTGGTTACCGATACGCTGCATGAAGTTGCCGAGAGTATCCATCAGCGTTCGATGGTTGTTATCTTCAGCGATATGCTGGATAATTCTGCCAAAGCAGAGGAATTGTTCACCGCCCTTCAGCATCTGCGTCACCGCAAGCACGATGTGATTTTGTTTCATGTGGTGGATCAGAAGAAGGAAGTCGACTTCAATTTTGAAAACAGGCCATACACATTCACCGACATGGAAAGCGGCGAACAGATCAAAGTGAATCCGGCTGATATACGTGACACTTATGTGAAGCGCATGGCCGATTTTCGCCGAGAGCTAAAACTGAAGTGCGGACAATACAAGGTGGATTTTGTGGAGGCCGATATTGAGGCGGGCTTCAATCCGGTACTCATGGAGTATCTCATCAAGCGCCAGAAGTTGTATTGATCCGACCTTTATTTCTTTTGTACAAAACATTATTTTTTGTTGTATTTTTCACCCATTCGGTGAATCCTAAACATGTCACATTTGTACAAGTACATCGTGTTGTCGGCGACTTACTTATTGGTAAGCAGTTTTGGTTTCGCCCAGCGCTATGAATTCAAAAGCCGTATTTCAGCCGAGCAAATTCAGTTGGAAGCAGCCGGCCAAGTTCCAAAAGTTATTCTTCAAAGTGCCCCTGATTTAGTTGAGTTTGTCTACAACTCTGACGGGCAGCTATACGTTTTGGACGAGGCTAATGCTTGTGTTTTTCTAATGGGTGACGACGGCAGATTGCTCAACGTCATTAAAACAGTGGAAACCCCCTTAGGGAAGCAAGAATTACGCGCACCAAAACACATTGCTGTTGATCGATTCAATAATTTATTGGTTTACGATAGCAAAGCTGGGCACATATTCAAAATACCCCCAAAGGGTGAGGCTATTATTATGGGAGTTGTTGGTTCGGGTATAGGTCAACTAGGCGAAATAGCAGGGCTAGTGACCGATTCAAAGGGATTATGCTACGCTTTGAATCGTTCTCGCAATGTCGTTGATGTTTACTCTGTTGAAGGGGCATACATATCTTGGATTAGCGGTCCTCTTCCTTTCAATAAACCATTGGCTATAGGAATGAATGGAGCAGATGAGTTGTATGTGCTCGAAGAAGAGGGACCAACGGTCATAGTGTTTAGTGATGAAGGAAATATCGTCAATACGAATTCTGCTTTGGGCGCACGTAAGAATGTAGAGTTGAAGGATGTCGTTGATATTGCGGTAATGGAGAACGGCGATTTCTTGGTGCTCGATGAAAAAACCTGTATTGTGTGCCATTTTAACCGGGTTGGAGATCTTGTGGGTACAATGGGCTCGAAGGGCGATGCCCGTGATGGTGTATTTGAAAAGGCAGTTAGGATATCGAGCGCAAATGGAGTAACTAAGTGCGTCGGAGTGCTCGATGAGGAAGCGAATGTTGTTCAAACGTTCGAAATGGACCAACTTAAGCCCTTGAAGAGACAGCCTACGCGTCGAATAAAGATGATTGATTCATCGACACGTCGCAAGCCTGTGTTTGATTTGGCGGTTTCCTCTACAGGGTTGCGTTATACCATTCCGACCGACAATCGAGCAAAGGTCATTGCCTATCGTGATACGTCGGAGGTGGATGTATTCACTATTACAGGTATTATTGAGGAAGCGGCTGCCTTGGCGTGCGATACGATGGGTAATTTGTTTGTTGCCGATAGAGGATCAGACGAAATTCTCATGTTCGATACAGGAGGAAGTTTGTTGAGACGAATGGGAAAGGAAATTCGCGATAAGCTCAAGAATCCACTGGATATTGTTGTTCAAAGCACTGGCAATTTAGTGGTGGCCGATGAAGGAAGAGGCAGCCTAATGCAATGGAATGCTCAGGGACAATTTGTGAAGGAAATAACGTCTGAAGCCAATTCCACTTTACGGTCTCCTATTCGCATCGATTGTGATTCAAAAGATCAGTTGTATGTGTGGGATGATGACTTGAATGCCATTCTGCGTATTGGAAGTGGAGGCTGGCCAACAGCAGAAAAACAACTTATTGTAAGGCCCGAGAAACCAGGGGGTTCACCGGGTGCAATTGGCGGTTTTTATGTGGATCCGTTGGATCAGATTCATGTTTACAACCGATCGAATCATCAGATAGAAGTCTATTCTTGGGAGTTCGAGCCCGTATTGATATACTCCATAGGTCACCCGGGTAAAGACGCACAGTCCATTGGAGATGTCGATCAAATGTTGCTGGATTCAAGAACACTTAATATATATCTGACACAGGATGGAGGCGAATCACAAAAAGTATTTCACTTCTTGATTCCCCCACCCATGCCTGCTGGGGCCATGATATTTGATGTGATTGATGGTAAATTAATTGCTAACTTTTCTCGACTGAAATCGAAGGCTGTGGTTGCATACGGACTTACGCTTCCGACGGTCAAAGGTGATTCAGTGGCTTACAGAACGGACGGAAGTTCATTTGTGATAACGCAGGCACCCAATGATCCCGAATTGTATCGTTACAATTTCGTAGCATTGAGTTGGAGCGATTATTCGGATGCGGCACTAACTTTTGAGGATTACTTTCATTACTCTGAGGCAATGGCTCATGCTCACAGGTATCAAGAGGCATTGGGTTCGTGGATACTTACCCTTGAAACAATGGGAAGTCAATCGGGAATGGTAGAGCACATTGCGCGCAGAATGGCGGAGGTGTCGAGCGAAGTTCTCTTCCGGCAGGATATTGATTTAGCTCTTTCATATGTAAAGGAGGCCTATAAGTTGGCACCAAAATCATCGCTAGTTAAAAGCAAATATCGCGATGCGGTAATGGCTAGATACACTCAATGGGTAAATCAGCGGGAGATTAATACGGTTATCGGTGATATGCAGATGCATATGAATAATCTTTCTCTCAAGAAAATTTATCTGGAAACGGCCGACACTCTTGCCCGTGTATTGTCTCTTCAAGAAAATTTGAATAGCATCAATGATGCAATCAAGGTGCAGAAGAAGTTAATTGAGTGGGATAAGAATCCGCAATACTATTATGCGCTTGGCTTTTCATTTTTCGAATTATACAAGTTTAAGAGTATCAGGGAAACTTCTGCGCTTGAATTAAGAAGCATATTAGAGGAAGCACTAGCGAATTGTCGCGATGCCTATAATTTGTTGAAGTCTTCCGAGCAACCGTACTTTGCTTCGCATCTAATTCAGCTTGCTGTAATGAATGAACTTGGTAAATATGAAGATGCTCAAATGCAGGCAACCGCAGAGCTGGGGGCATCTTCTTCCAATATGTCAAAGGAAGTTCAACTAGCGTATCGATTGGAGTTGGCTAAAGCCTTTTCAGCACAAGGCAACTTAGCCGGGGCAGAAGCCGAATACATGACAATTATCGGACTTGATGTTACCAATAGAATTGCCAGGGAATCCCTTGTTGAGGTGCTCATTCAGGAATCGAAGTTTGATGCTGCCTACGATGTTCTGCAGCAATTGATGCTTGGGAAAGAAGAGGTGCCGGCATACACCCTACTCCTTGGTCGAATCGCATTGCTGAAGGGAAATAGCAGTGAAGCAATCTTCCGGTTGGAAAAGGTGCTTTCGAATGATCCATCGTTGAAACAAACGTTTGTCTATCTGGCTGATGCGTATTTCGCTTCCGGCAATGTTTCGCAAGCCAGGAAGTACTACGATTTGGCCATTCAATACTTGGATGAAATGATTGCCAAGGTGGGGCAGGGCAACAGAAAAAAGCAATTGATTGATTCGTGGCCCGAAGAACGATTGCGAATTCTGAATGTCCTAGCTCAGATTACACAGCAACTCCAAGATTATAAATCTTCCTTAGTTGCGGCGCAGCGACTTATTAAATTGAAAGAGACGACCGCTGAATACCATTACATCGCCGGTAATGCATGTATTCAATTGGGACGCTTATACAACGCCATACAGTATTTCAACAGTGCGATTGCGTTGAGTCCGGATGAGCGTTTTCAACAGGCATTAGCATCAGCCCGTCAGGTGCAATCCGAAAACATATTGAACTCAACTCCATTGTCGTTGGGAGAGGTGTTGGTAAACGAGTTATTTCCGAGTATCTACAAGAACTATTCAGATGTTCATCAGCTTCCTGCCGGGGAATTCATTCTGACGAACAACACAGATGCTGTAATTACCCCATCTTCGATTACTGTTTTTTGTCCGGAGGTGATGTCGATGCCCACACAAGTGAGTTGTGCGCCTATTATCGCACAAAGCAATTCGCTCATACGTTTCCCTGTGCTTTTTACGGAATCAATTCTGGAGAACACAGAAGCCGTCAATCTACAAATGGAAGTGGTGGTAGTTTATACCTATAACGGATCGGAGCAAACAGTAAGAAAGTCAGGTGCTTTTGTTCTCAACGGTCGCAATGCCATCATTTGGTCAGACAAAAGGAGAATGGCATCATTTATTGCTCCGGGAAGTGATATGCTTGTCGATTATAATAAACGTGCAGATCAGGTATTTAAGGGTATGCCCAAGTTTGGCCTCAACCGTTCCGTATTGAAAGCGGGTCAGCTCTACACGTTGTTGAATCAATCTGATCTCGCATACAGCAGCGATCCCAACCAAGGTTATTCCAGCTTATCGGTGCGCACAGAGGTAAAGGATTTTTTGCAGTTTCCTCTTGAAACCTTTGAGCGAAAGGGTGGTGATTGCGATGATTTGGTGGCTTTGTATGCTTCGCTTTTGGAAAGTGGTGGAGTGTCTTCTGCATATATCGATGTGCCGGGTCACGTGATGGCTGCTTTTGATTGCGGGATTAAACCCAATGACATGGCCGATAATGGTTTACTGCCAACCGATGTGATTGTAATGAATGACAGGGTTTGGATTCCCGTTGAGGCCACAAAAATTGGAACAGCCGGATTTTTTCAGGCATGGAAGGCCGCTGCCGATAGATACTACAGAGAGTTGGAGGCCGGACATTTCCCGGAACTTATCCCTTTCGCTGATGCATGGAGCATCTATAAGCCTTCAAGTTACCAGCCCAAAGGTTTGTTTGTTGATGTACCCTCTGATAGCAAGACAAAAGAAGAATACCGTCAGTTTGTTGTTCAATTTGTAACAAAGACAAAACAGAATACACTCGATGAGTTGGCTGCCCGTTGCCAGGCGGAACCTCAAAACACCTTTGTTCGAAATGAATACGGTACGTTGTTGACCCAAACCGGGCAATACGAGAAAGCCCGAAAAATATTCTCCGAGACGTTGGAAATGACTCCGGAAAGTGCCATCGTCATCAATAACATTGCGAATATTGATTTTTTGCAAGGCAACTATACCAAGGCAATTTCCAATTATGAATGGGCTAGTCAATTAGACAATCGCGATGCCCAGATACATGTGAATTTGACTAAGGCGCATTTGCAATTAGGCGACAGAGCTAAAGCGCGCGAACAATTTGAAAAGGCAGTAGAACTCGATTCGAGTATATCTGATATCTACCAGGAATTAAAAAAACAAATCCAATGAAAACAGTAATCTTCTTTTTCGCATTTGTGTTGGCATTGCAAAGCGGCTTTGCGCAGTCTGATACAATTACAGCAGGAAATATAACTTATTACGAAGGAAAGGTTGAGCTGGGTAAAGATCCTACATGGGTGCGAGCCAAGATTAAGGCACCTGTGAAGCGAAATCAGTGGATCAAAACTTCCGCGGAGGCGATGGTTGAGATTAAATGGGTCAATGGTACCACGAGTGTAGTAGGACCCAATTCAAAGGTGGAGGTAAAGGCATTGGCACAGGCAAGCAATGGCAATGCGAAATCCGCAACGGAGGGTGTATTTGGCGATTTCATGAACGTATTCAAAAGCGGAAACGGCAATACAAAAAGTGAAGAGGGTGGAATCCGTCGTGATAATGAAGAGCAGTCTGAACCGGAAGAGGTATACTGGAAGAGGGAGGGAATCATCTCCTTTGAACAGGCGTTTTCGGTTTACGAGCAAAAATCGTATTCGCAAGCCATCACAGGTCTGCATGCATACATCGATCAGAATCCGAAAGCGGAAAATACCAAGTATGCTTACTTCGCGTTAGGTCATTGCTACGTCATGGCAAACAACCCTATAAAAGCCCGCGAAATTTTTAAAAGTTTTGTGATCATCTACGCTAACGATCCATTGAAGGCAGATGCTGAGAAGGTTCTTGAATTGATTCAGTAAGGCATATCAATCATGAGTCAACCGAATTTCTTTCGGCGAATTTTTCGCTATGTGCTAGCTGCTTTTTTGTTGGCAATAGCATGTGTTGTCATTGTGGAGCTCTTGGTGTATGCTTCGTCTAACATGGTCCGTTCACCGCTTGAAGCAATGGATGACGAAGTGGTTGACTTGTCGTATCATATACGTCGCGTGAATCTCGATCATGCATTGGTTAAGCCGGAGGATATAGTTATCATCGATATCGATGATTATAGCATTGCTCAATTGGGGCGCAGTCAATCGTGGCCCAGAAGCTACGATGCCAGGGTAATTAACTACATCGCATCCGGAAATCCAAAGGCAATAGCAATCGATTACTTATACACCGAAAGTGATAGCCTTAGTGATGCATTTATTGGAGAATTGGAAGTAGCAGGTGTTTCCAATGCACGCGAGGTAGCTCGTGCTATGAGCACCGATCACACGCTGGCTTCAGCAATCGATTCTGCCGGCTCTGTTTATTTGGCATTCTTTGATGATGATGCGCGGGAAGGGATGGCAGATTTCGATCGAGCCTCCGAATTGTCGCTGTTGCCATGTGATTCGGATGTAACCCGGTTGAAACGATGGAATCGACCTGTATTGCCGATAAGTGAATTCTCGAAAGCGGCCAGACAAGTTGGAGGTATCAGCGTGAAAACATCCTACGACGGAACCGTGCGCTATTACCAGGCTGTTAGCGCGTTGACTAATGGTACAGAGGCATCCCATGCGGTTGCCAATTTTCCGGTGTATATGATGCTCGATGCGAAGAATATTCCATGGAGCGAGGTTGTTGTCACCAAGCGTGGTCTTGTATATGCTGATAGCTTATTGGTTCCACTAAGTGATAATGGTTCGTTTCGCTTGAATTGGTTGGGTAATGAGGAGAAATTCCGATATATCTCCTATTACAAGGTTTGGGATGAATTAATGCCGGCAGAATTCTTTGAAGGTAAGTATGTTTTTTTAGGTGCGAGCGCTTCCGGATTACAAGATTTGAAGACGGTACCATCTCGCGATGATAAAATGCCGGGGGTTGAAGTACATGCAACGGCTTTTTTGAATTTAATGAATGGAGCTTATCTGAACGAACCCGATGAAAACCAGGTTCGGTTAGTTTATCTATTGCTAGCGTTTATCATGATGCTGGTTTTCTTGTGGGCACATCCGATAGTAGGAGTATTGCTGGCCATAGTTTTCTATTTCGCATACCGCTTCTTGTTTGAATTGTGGCTGCTTCCGCTGAAGCACACCATTGTGCCTATCGCCGCTTTGATGACTCTTACCTTGGTATGCTATGTTGTCAGTGTTTTGTATGCGTACTTTATACGTGAGCGACGAACTCGCTTTCTTAAGAATGCATTCGGAACGTATGTTTCCCCTGAAATAGTGAATCAAATCGCTAAACCCGGTTACGGACTGAAGCTCGGTGGTGAGAAAAAAGAACTGACGGTTTTGTTTTCGGATATCCGAGACTTCACTTATTTCTCAGAGCGATTCGATTCGCAGCAAACTGTGACCTTTTTGAATCATTATCTCAGTTCAATGTCGGAGGTCATATTCAAGCATCAGGGAACCATTGATAAGTTTATTGGCGATGCGATTATGGCCATTTTCGGTGCCCCTGTTCCCCAGCAGGATCATGCGGATAAGGCATGTCTTGTGGCCATGGGTATGGTCGAAAATCTACAAGCCGTTAATGAAGAAAATATAAAATTGGGATTCCCGAAAATAGCCATTGGTGTAGGTATCAATACGGGGAATATGACCATTGGAAACATAGGCTCCAATAAGCGATTCGATTACACGGTAATTGGAGATGCCGTCAATTTGGGAGCGCGTCTAGAAGGGCTCACCAAGTTTTTTGATGTTCAAGTAATTGTTTCCGAACAAACCCGAGAAGCTGTAGTAAGCAAGGAACTTCGTTTCCGTGAATTGGGCAATGTCATTGTGAAAGGAAAGGAGCAACCTGTAAAGATTTATCAGCTTCTTTCTTCCTTCGATGAATCTTCAAGTTATCAAGCTTGGATTAATCACTGGGAGCGTGCTTTTCAATGGATGGAGTCACGCAATTTGCCGGAAGCAATCGAATGCCTGAAATGCTGCCAGGCAATCGTGCCGGACGATTTGGCGACATATTACTACATCAAATCGTGTGAAGCATACTTGGATACCCCCGAGAATTTTGATTTACTCATACGCATGGAATCTAAATAGAGAGGACGTGAGATATTGATGTATTCTTGCCCTAAGAATCGGGTCCTCCATCGTAGTGAATTCCTTTAACGAACTTTTCGAAGCACATAAAGACGCTGTTTTTCGGCTTGCTCTGCGTTATGTGAATTCTGCAGAGGACGCAGCAGACATTGCGCAGGAAGTTTTCGTATCAGTCTATTTCGGCATCGAGAATTTTGACCAGCGATCGAAAGTGAGCACTTGGATTTATCGCATCACCATCAACAAATGCCTCGATCATCTCAAAGCTCGTAAGCGCAAAAAGCGATGGGGTAAAGTGATTTCACTTTTTGGAAGAGCTGAAGAGGAACAGGTTGTAGGTAATAGTGCTATATCTGCCGATAGCGATATACTGGAAAGAGAATTGGATGATCGGGTGATGCAGGCGATAGCGGGCCTGCCCGATAATCAGCAAACCGCAATTGTGCTTGCCCGTCTCGAAGGACGCCCCCAAGCTGAGGTCGCTGAAATTATGGGGCTCTCGGTGAAAGCAGTGGATTCGCTGCTGCAACGAGCCAAGAAGACACTCGCGGA
>Ga0315905_10006668_pt1 | contig 11742 bp, 11 predicted proteins | sample LakEriMetagenome_5_FD_203522 | JGI IMG/M metagenome (GOLD analysis project Ga0315905, IMG submission 203522) | Freshwater fungal communities from buoy surface, Lake Erie, Ohio, United States - Buoy 4 MA121 | ecosystem: Environmental > Aquatic > Freshwater > Lake | place: USA: Lake Erie, Ohio...
TTGCAGCTTTGTTCTCAATAATTAGTTCATCGGATTCGATCTGTAAGGGGCTTAATTCGGGGTTCTGTTCAATTTTTTCAATAGTTTCTATACCATTTCCATCAATTGTTTTTTTAATAATTGTTACCTTTAAGTCCTGTTTTGGAGCTTCGGGCTGCTGCGCAAAAGATGCCGTAGCAAAGGCAGCAAAGGCAAGGCATAAAAAGCCCGAAATATGATAGTTTATTTTTCTCATAGTAATTTGTTTTTTAATAAAGCAACAATCAAAAGTACAAAACATAATTCTAAATAGCTTTTAGTAATAAGTTAAAGTGAAGTTAATGGACTGATGAAAGATTTTAGTACAAAGTAGCCAGTTACTAGTTACTAGGGATTAGTTTTTTAGTAGCCAGTAGCCAGTTGTTTAGTAAGTAGGGACTAGGTACTAGTTATTTAGTAACCAGTAGCCAGTAGACAGAACTTTAGGTATGAGGTATTAGGTACTAGTTTTTTAGTAGACAGTAGCCAGATGTTTAGGTGCCCGGTACTAGGGACTAGGGATTTAGTAGTTTATATTTGGCCAATAATTTAGTTTCAAGTGATTAGTAAATAGGAGCTAGAAAAATATTCCATACTCAATATTCAATGTAAAATATTCAATACACAATGAAAGATGATCCATGCTCAATATTCAATGTAAAATGTTCAATACTCAATGAAAAATACTCAATGAAAAATACTCAATACATATTAACCGATATAGAAGGCACGACGACTTCAATTTCATTTGTGGCAGATGTGCTGTTTCCATACTTCCTGGAGCATATCGAAGAAGTTCGGGCGGCGCTTAATGAGCCTGCTGTGCGTGCTCAAATCGAAGCAACCAAAAAAACTGTTGCAGAGGAAGAAAATAAAGCAATTAACGATACTGAGGCAATCCAATATCTTGAACATTGGTGTCGCAGCGACCGTAAACATCCTGCGCTGAAAGCATTACAGGGTATGATTTGGGAAAAAGGCTACAAAAACGGAAGTTTAAAAGGTCATATTTATCCCGAGGTTCCCAATATGTTAAAAACCTGGAAAGAAAATGGTCTGAAAATCGGCATCTATTCCTCTGGCTCTGTCCCTGCCCAAAAGCTGCTTTTTGGCTACTCTGAAGCTGGAGACCTCAGACCCATTTTTTCCGACTATTTCGATACAGTAGTTGGTCATAAAAGAGAAGTGCAATCTTACAAAAACATACAGTTGGCACTTGGTCTTCCTGCTGAGCAGATTGTTTTTCTATCCGACATTGAACAGGAGCTCGATGCTGCAAGAGAGGCTGGCATGCAAACTATAAAACTGCTACGTCCTGGCACAGACCCTAACTCAACACATCGCACTGCAGCTGATTTTGAGGAGGTAAACAGGATGTTAATGAGTTAATGAATAGGGGGTTGTTTGTTCTTTGTTAAAAGTTGTTCGTTCTTGGTTATGAAGTTGTTCGTTCTTGGTTATGAAGTTATTTGTTAATTTCTGATAATCTCAAGTCCAGTTTCTTAAGTCTGTAAAAGAAGTCTAGTGTCTAAAATCTAATGTCTCAAGTCTAATGTCTTAAAAAATAAACATATGATTCCCAATCCACTACGCACAATATGGCTCAATGAAGCAGAGGAAGTGCAAATTATTAATCAAACCCTTTTGCCGCATGAGCTTAAGGTTGAAACACTTCACAATGTAGAAGACATATATCAGGCTATTGTACAGATGATTGTGCGCGGCGCTCCACTCATTGGTGCAACTGCTTCCTACGGATTGTGGATGGCATGCCGCGATGCCTCGGAGGCGCTGCTCGAACATGAAATTGAGAAAGCGGCCGATTATTTGCGCAGTTCTCGTCCTACAGCAGTTAATCTTTTCGTCTGCATCGACCGTATGATGGCTGCCATCAGCACAGTGAAAACTAAGGCCGAAAAAACAGCTATTGCCTTGCAAACTGCCGATGCCATCGTTGCTGAAGATATTGAAATTTGCAGAATGATTGGAGTAAACGGTCTGCCACTTATTGAAGAAATTAGCAAAAGAAAAGGAGGAGAAGCCGTCAATATCCTCACGCATTGCAATGCCGGCATGATGGGCTGCATCCGCTGGGGAACCATCACTTCGCCTATTTATCAGGCCATTGAAAAAGGTATCAAAGTGCATGTATGGGTCGATGAAACAAGACCAAGAAATCAGGGTTCGAACCTAACAGCATGGGAATTGGGACAGCACAACGTGCCTCATACCCTAATTGTTGATAATACCGGAGGCCACCTGATGCAACATGGCATGGTCGATTTAGTATTGGTGGGTACGGATAGAACGACCCGACAGGGCGACGTGGCCAACAAAATTGGCACCTACCTCAAAGCTTTGGCTGCCAAAGACAACCATATTCCATTCTATGTGGCGCTGCCATCGACCAGTATCGACTGGACCATTAACGATGGCCTCAAAGAAATTCCCATCGAAGAAAGAAATCAGGATGAGGTAAAATATTTTCAGGGTCTGAACAGCAGCGGTAAAATAGATACTGTACTGATATGCCCGCCTACAACCCCTGCTGCCAATTACGGTTTTGATGTTACTCCTGCCAGATTGATAAGCGGTCTGATCACTGAAAGAGGAATCTGCGATGCGTCTGAAAAAGGACTAGCAGAACTTTTTCATAATGTCTAAGACCCTAAGCTACAATATAATAATTTTTGATTTGTAAAAATTTACCTGATTCTCAGTTTTCTTAATATATTTGATTCAAAATCAGAAAAACAGCATTTACCAAAATCAATGAAGCCAATGACAAAAAAGAAAAAAATAATCGGAAGGCGCGAAATGGCAGATTTTCCAAGTTTAGGACTTGAAGAGATAGAAGTAAAAATTGATACTGGTGCTTTTACCTCAAGTATTCATTGCGCTGATATTAAAGAGATTAGCGGAAAGCTGCACTGTAAATTCTTAGATGAGACGCATCCATTGTACAATCATAAAGAATTGATTTTTGATCATTACGAAATGACTGTAATAAAAAGTTCAAACGGAATAAGTGAAACACGGTACCAGATCGTTTTAACAATGATATTCGGAAAAAAGACCTATGATGTTGAACTTACACTCAGCGATAGGGCCGAAATGAAATTTCCCGTTCTGCTTGGTAGAAAATTTCTACAGCAGGGCAAGTTTATAGTTGATGTATCAAAAATTAATAGACTCAGAAAAAAAACAGCAAAGACAAATGAAAAAGAAGAAACTGAGAATGGCGATTCTCTCGGCCAATCCGAAACTGTACTCAACACAGAGAATTAAGGAAGCCGGCGAAAAACGTGGTCACGAAATGCTTATTGTGAACCACACCAAATGCGATTTACTCATACAGGGAAACAATCCCCAGGTCTATTACAAAGGCCAGGAGCTGCAGGGAATAGATGCCATCATTCCTCGTATCGGCGCATCAGTAACATTTTATGGAGCTGCTGTAATTCGACAATTTGAAATGATGAAAGTTTTTGCAGCTACTAGTTCGCAGTCGCTGGTACGTTCCCGCGATAAGCTGCGCAGTCTTCAGATCTTATCGGGAGCCGGTCTTGGGCTTCCCGTAACGGCTTTTACAAATTATTCAAAAGATGTTACCAGGGTAATTGAAAAAGTAGGTGGAGCTCCCTGTGTTCTTAAACTATTGGAAGGAACCCAGGGAGTTGGAGTAGTACTTGCAGATACACATAGTGCGGCAAAATCAGTTTTGGAGGCATTCAACGGTTTACAGGCCAGAGTTATCGTGCAGCAATTTATAAAAGAAGCAGGCGGTTCTGATATTCGTGCCTTTGTGGTTGATGGGGTTATTGTAGGTGCCATGAAAAGACAGGGCAAAGAGGGCGAGTTTCGCTCCAATCTGCATCAGGGCGGTTCTGCAAAACTCATTGAGCTGAGCGACGAAGAAGAAAATGCCGCATTGATGGCAACTAAGGCTCTTGGTTTAGGTATCGCCGGGGTCGATATGCTGCAGTCTGATAATGGCCCGCTTATTATGGAAGTGAATTCTTCTCCCGGATTAGAGGGAATTGAAGGTGCAACTGGAAAAGATATTGCTAAAGCCATTATTCGATACATAGAGCGAAATGTACAGGTGTAAATCTAAATAATAAATGAGCCTTATAAACCTAAACGTTAAACCGGGAGAGACCAGAACCGAGGAACTCAATATTGCCAAATTACATAACGGGACTGATTTGAAGATTCCGATAATTATTTCAAGAGGACTTGAAGATGGTCCTTGCATGCTACTTTCTGCCGGAATTCATGGCGATGAAACAAATGGCGTTGAAATTGTACGTCAGATTATCAGAAATGGATTCCATATTCCGCAAAGAGGTACTGTTATTTGCATGCCCGTTGTAAATGTTTTTGGATTTATAAGCCAAACGCGTGATTTTCCCGATGGAAGGGATTTAAACCGTATGTTTCCAGGTACCAGAAGTGGCTCTCTTGCCAGTCGTTTTGCCTATAGCATTATGGAAGAAATAGCACCCTATATCGACTATTGCATCGATTTTCATACTGGGGGTGCCATGCGTTTCAATTACACTCAGATCAGGCTTGATATCAAAAATCAGGAAACCCTTGAGTTAGCCAAGGTTTTTGGTACAAAATTTATTATAGACGCCGAGAACAGAGATAAATCTTTCAGAGACGCACTTACAGAAAGAGGAAAAAAAGTTTTACTCTTTGAAGGTGGAAAATCTTTAAATCTAGATAGAATTGTTACCCAAATTGGAATTCAGGGTGCTATGCGAGTCATGCATCATCTGAACATGAGGGATTTTAGCAAAGAACTCAGTGCAAAAACTTATCCCTTAGAAAAACAAGTCTTTGTTGAAAAATCATCCTGGGTTAGGGCAAAGGAATCGGGTATGTACAGAAACAAGAAAAGGCTGGGTGCAAAAGTTGTAAAAGGAGACGTAATTGGAACAATCAGTGATCCTTTTGGTACTTTCGAAATAGAGCTTATTGCCCCCAATGACGGATATATTATTTGTACCAATCATGCGCCTATTGTTTATGAGGGCGATGCGGTAGTGCATATTACCACTAAGATAACAGAGGATTTTTAATTGGGTTTTATGCATGGCTCATAAAGGAGTATCATTTTACTCAATTTTTAATTTGGATGATAAATTAGCTTATTAATGAAACATTTGCGACTGCTGCTTCTACCCCTTGGGATTCTGTACGCTACAGTTGTAGAAATTATTAAGTATCTGTATAAATCAGGGTATTTAAATTCTAAACGTTCGGAAAAAGCGGTCATAGCGATCGGTAATTTATCCCTGGGAGGCACAGGGAAAACGCCACATGCTGAATATGTGATCAACTATCTTTGGAAATTTCATAAAATCGCTGTTTTGAGCCGGGGATATGGCCGAAAAAGCAAGGGTTTCAGAGCTGTTTCTCCAAATGATGTTGCCGAAGATTCGGGCGATGAACCCTTGCAGATTGCTAAGAAATTTCCTGAGGTTCCCGTTTTTGTTTGCGAAAACAGGTTGGAAGGAATTGAAAAAATTATAAAGTTAAAACCCGAGACTCAGTTACTGATATTGGACGACGCTATGCAGCATTGGCCAATAAAGGCCGATTCCAATATCCTGCTTACTACCTGGCAGGAGCCCTTTTTTGCAGATTTCCCATTGCCTGCCGGTAATTTACGGGAATTCAGAAATGGCTACAGAAGAGCAGACATCATCATAGTGAGCAAATGTCCAAAAGAAATCAGTGAAAAACAAAAAGAGGAATTTTTAGCCAAGCTCAATGGCCTAGCTACTCAAAAGGTATTTTTTTCCTATTTTACTTATTCCGACCCCTATCTGTTCGAACATACTAATCAAACTTTAACCTTAGAGCAGCTCGACAGTCGTAAAATTTTACTCATCAGCGGAATCGCAAATCCCGAAGTTATGGAAGAGGAACTAATCAGACAGGGAGCACATTTATATAAGATAAGATATCGGGATCATCACCGTTTCAGCAAAAAGGACCTGGAAAATATCATGCAAAAATGGGCTGAAATATCCGCAAAGTCTGAAAATTGTATTTTGATGACTACAGAAAAAGATGCTACACGACTTAAAGGTCTTATCGATGCCTCTATTCCGCTATATGTGCTGCCTGTAAGAGTCGAAATTGCTTTTAATAAGTCACCCGAACTTCAAAGGGCGCTTGTCGAAGTAATGTATAAAAAAAAGGGTTATCCGGGCAGTTGATTTGTTTCCAAAAAAACTTCTCGGCACAGTTTCGAAATTATAAATAATTTGTTGTTTTGTGTTTTTGGTTTTTCTAACTTTGTGACTTCTAACTGTTTTTAATAGTTTTTTTAATATCCCTAATTTTAAAAAATTAAAAAAAAATGAAAAAAGCCAATCTTTTCACGCTTATTGCAATGCTTTTTCTGGCAGCATCCTGCCAAAAAACTGTCGATGGTGAGCTAAAAAATTTCGATGCCAATATTAAAAAATTGAATGAAGTAGCAATCAAGTACCCCAATTTCAAAGCAGCTTGCGAATCCATCAAAAAAGATGCAACTGACCAAATGGAGGCAGCAAAAAAGCTAGGCGAGGAAACATCAAAGATCGAAGGAATGAGCGCCGCTAATAGAATTGCTTCAGAACCATGGATAAGTGACCTATCAAATTTGGACAGCAAAATAAATGCTATTCGCGATATGATTACTAAGGCTGCTCAAAGCGCAAAAGATAAAAATGATAGCGATGCCGCTTGGTTAGCTAGCCGCCAGGGTGAAGAAGCGATTAGAGAAGCAAAAATTAAATTGGAAACAGCCATGATTTACAATAAGTCAGATGCTGCTGTAATCGTAGATTCTGTTCTACGCAATCTAAATGAAGCCGAAAAAAGATTGGCCGGCGTAGTAAAAACTGCTCAGGATAAAGTTGCAGCCGAAAAACAGGCAGCTACCGATGCCAAAGATGCCGAAAATCAGAAACAAGCGGAAGAGGAAAAGAAAAAAGCACCCATCAAATGTGGGCATTGTGGCCAAATGTCCCCTGCGGGTTCAACCCAATGCGGTAAATGTTCAGCCCCACTCAGCTAGTAAAATAATATAGATTCTCTATAGCCTTGTTCCAAAAGGAACGAGGCTTTTTTCTATCTTTGAACAAAGTTTATTTAATGGATAAGAATCAGCTGACTAATTTTATCAGAGATCAGGCCAAGTCCTTGGGGTTTTTACAGGTTTCTTTTGCCAAAGCCGAAGAAATGACTGAAGAAGCCAGAAATCTTGAGTCTTGGCTGAATAAAAATTATCAGGGTAAAATGGCTTATCTTGAAAATCATTTCGATAAAAGGATTGACCCCAGGAAATTGGTTGACGGAGCAAAGTCTGTGATTTCATTATCTTATAATTACTTTCCGGAAAAAGCTCAAACCGACATTTCTGCGCCCAAACTGGCCAAATATGCTTATGGCGAGGACTATCATTTTGTGCTGAAAGAAAAGTTGAATCTTCTTCTACAATCAATCAGAGAAAAAATTGGCGACCTAAATGGACGTTGTTTTGTCGATTCTGCACCCGTTTTGGAACGCGATTGGGCAAAGCGCAGTGGATTAGGCTGGATTGGTAAAAACACCATGTTGATTTCGCCACAGAAGGGTTCATTCTTTTTTTTAGCTGAACTGATTTTGGACATTGAACTAGACTATGAGCAGCCAATAGCAGATTTTTGCGGTACCTGTCGCCGTTGCATCGATGCTTGTCCAACCAGCGCCATCTCAGAAAAAGGCTACCTCATGGACGCTTCAAAATGTATATCTTATCTTACCATAGAATTGAAAGATGAGATTCCAATGGAATTCAAGGGAAAAATGGATAATTGGGCATTCGGATGCGATATTTGTCAGGATGTTTGTCCCTGGAACCGTTTTTCAAAGTCACATAGCGAAACAGCTTTCCTCCCTAAAGAAAATCTTTTGGATATGAGCCAAAAGGAATGGCTGGAAATCACTGAGGATGTTTTCAAAAAAGTATTTAAAAATTCTGCTGTTAAAAGAACTAAATTTAGCGGACTTATCAGAAATATTAAATTCCTGGAAGAAGATAAATAATTAAACTGTCAACCAAATTCAACCAAAATATTATTATGAGATTGCAATTATTTTTAAATAGCCTTTTTATACTTCTTTTATTTGCTGATAATCTATTTGCGCAGCCTACTTTTAAGAGTAAAGACAATAGGTTGGAATCCTTTGAAGCAGTTAAGGAGATGAAATACGGCGGCATTTTAATTGTGAGACTAAAAACTAATTATGTAAAAATAAAAGCCCTGGAAAAAGAACTTTCAAATCAGGGCCTGAAAGCATCAAAGAGAAAAAGAACTCAGGGGATCTTAGATGAGACAATTAGCAAAAAAGACGCTCTAAACCAAACCCTGTCTGAGACTTTTCTCGATTCTTTCTCATTCTGTCCGGTATATCTTAGTTTCGACAGTAGTGCAAATAGCCTAAAAAATGGATTAAAAAAAGGCATTTTTCTAAATAGGAAACTGGAGATCGACCCCGAATTAAGTATTCCCGATAGCGCCAAAATATTTATTGCTTATTATCACGAAAAGAGTGGTAATTATCCTTCTGATGGCCTTATGATTAGAAGACTTCATAGCGAATTGGCAGAACCATTCCCGCATTACACGGCTGTAAAAGAGTCATTTTTGAATGACACCAATACGCCCAGGCTTAGAAAAGTGATATTGGTTTTGGACAATAAATTGCAACGCCTTTTGGCAAGAGCCGAGAAAAGGGAGTAGCATTAATAAAATTAAAGGCATAAAAAAAGCTGCCCATTTGAATGAACAGCCATAAAACTAAACCCTAAAACCCATGAATAAAAACTATTGTATCTAAAATAAAAAGCAGAAGATGCTCCATAATTTTAAATACAAGAATAAAACATCATAGAGATTTAAAGGTTTAATCTTCCTCCCCAAATTTTTCTTTTAATATATTTTTTAAGGCAAACATCTCATCACGATATTGAGCTGCAGACATAAAATCGGTGTCTTTTGCGGCTTTTTTCATCAGTCTTTTGGCTTCTTCTACGGCTTTTTTTAGCTGTTCTTTCGACATGTACTGCACCACAGGATCGGCCGCAACCGTGATTTTATTATCATCCTCTTCGTACTGAATCTTGCCGCCCTTAATTTCCAATACTGAGCTTTGTTTCATGATTTCTTCCCTGGATTTAAAAACAGTTGTGGGCACAATGCTATTTTTTTCGTTGTAAGCAATCTGAATACTTCTTCTTCTGTTGGTTTCATCCATCATCTTTTGCATCGATGGGGTTAGCCTGTCGGCATACAATATAACCCTTCCATTTGAATTTCTGGCCGCACGACCTGCTGTCTGAGTCAAGGAGCGTTCGTTGCGCAGGAAACCCTCTTTGTCGGCATCCAAAATTGCTACAAGTGCAACCTCGGGCAGGTCAAGTCCTTCCCTCAAAAGATTGATACCAATAAGTACGTCAAATTCACCAAGACGTAGATCCCTCAGGATTTCAATTCGCTCCAAGGTATCGATATCTGAATGTATATAACGGCATCGCACATTCATGCGGGCCATATATTTTGCCAGTTCTTCCGACATTCGTTTAGTAATGGTTGTCACTAAAACACGTTCATTTCTCAGGGTTGCATTATTAATTTCATCCAAAAGATCATCCACCTGATTAATACTTGGTCTCACCTCAATAGGAGGATCAAGAAGTCCGGTAGGACGCACAATTTGCTCTACAACAAAACCATCCGATTTTTCTAGTTCATATTCGGCAGGTGTAGCACTCACAAAAATTACCTGATTCATCAAGGATTCAAATTCCTGAAAATTCAAAGGACGGTTATCAAGCGCAGATGGCAGACGGAACCCATATTCAACCAAAGTGGTTTTCCTTGCACGGTCGCCTCCGTACATACCTCTGAACTGTGGCATGGTAACATGACTTTCATCTATGATCATTAAGAAATCATCTGGGAAATAATCAATCAGGCAGAACGGTCTGGCACCAGGTTTTCTACCATCGAAAAAGCGGGAATAATTTTCAACACCAGAGCAGTAGCCCAATTGTCGCATCATTTCCAAATCCATTTCTACACGCTCCCGCAGTCTTTTCGCCTCAGCGTATTTGCCGTCCGACTCCATAAATTTAAGGTGTTCATGCAATTCATCCTCAATATTTCTTATGATTTCTTTCAGGCGCTCCTTGGGTGCAATGTACAGATTGGCAGGGTAAATCGAAACTGCATCGAGCGCTTCAATTGTTTTTGAAGTTTCGGTTTCAATCCGGCTTATTTCTTCAATTTCATCGCCAAAAAAACAAATTCTGATAGAATGATCGGTGTAAGGCAGGCAAATATCTACGGTATCTCCCTTTACTCTGAAATTACCTCTCGACATTTGAGTCTCAGTTCTCGAGTACAAAGCATCGACCAGCTGATAAAGCAGCGAATTTCGGCTGATGCGCTGTCCCTGCTGCAGTTTTATTACGCCGTTTTTATAATCTTCCGGGTTGCCCATACCATAAATACAGGAAACAGAAGCCACGACAATTACATCTCTTCGACCCGATAAAAGTTGAGAGGTAGCCCTTAGTCTTAGTTTGTCAATTTCATCATTAATTGCCAGGTCTTTTTCAATGAAAGTATCTGTCGATACTACATATGCCTCGGGTTGATAATAATCGTAATAAGATACAAAATATTCAACTGCATTGTCCGGAAAAAATTGTTTGAATTCCCCGTAAAGCTGTGCGGTCAGGGTTTTATTATGACTGAGAATCAGGGTTGGTTTTTGAGTTTTTTCTATCAGATTAGCCATTGTAAAGGTCTTACCCGAACCTGTTACCCCCAATAGACACTGAAAAGGATCGCCCTGTTCGACGCCTTTAAATAGTTCTTCAATTGCTTTTGGTTGATCGCCGGCTGGCGAAAATGCGGAATGCAGTTCAAATTTTTTCATAAAATATTCCCCAAAGATTAGGGTTATGTTATTATTAAAAAAAGCCTCTCACTCTGCAGTGAAAGGCTTTTATTGTACTCAACAAGGAGTAATTATTTCTCAGCTACAGGTACAGTTGCAACCTTAGCAGCAGAAGCAGAAGCAGCTTTAGATTTGCAGCAAGCAGAAGCATCTTTTGATTTGTCGCAAGAAGCAGCTGTTTTAGTGCAAGCTTTAGGAGCTGACTCATTGCTTACAGTTTTAGCTTCAGCAGAAGCAGAAGCTGTTTTAGATTTGCAGCAAGAACCTGTTGTTGTTGCGGCTGTTTTGCTACAGCTTTTAGTGTCATTGCTTACAGTCTGAGCATCTGCAGTAGTAGATGCAGAGGCAGTTTTTGACTTGCAGCAAGAAGAAGCTGTTGTTGATTTTGTGCAAGACTTAGTAGTCTCAGCAGTTTTGACGGCATTTGAACATTGCGCGTATGTCATACCGGCAAACAACATCATAGCGAAAAACATCATAAATTGTTTCATAGCTGTTGAATTTTAAACGTTTAAAAATTTTTTTAATGTTAACATTTTTAAAATGTACTTGTAACCTTTCATGACAAGAAACAAATACAATGCAAATATCAGAATTTAGGTGCTAATTTTGGCTTTTGTTGCGGTAATTAATTTAACATTAACATATTAATGATTTTACTTACTTCAAAATTGCTAAAACTGTTTTGTTTCCTACGCTGATTTCGCCAAT
>Ga0315905_10006669_pt1 | contig 11742 bp, 7 predicted proteins | sample LakEriMetagenome_5_FD_203522 | JGI IMG/M metagenome (GOLD analysis project Ga0315905, IMG submission 203522) | Freshwater fungal communities from buoy surface, Lake Erie, Ohio, United States - Buoy 4 MA121 | ecosystem: Environmental > Aquatic > Freshwater > Lake | place: USA: Lake Erie, Ohio...
ATCAAGTTCATTAATATTCTTTTCTTTATTCTAATACTGTTCAATTTCACTTACCTTACAAAACATATTATTTATATCGGGTATTTCTATACAATGTGTACTAAACAAAAAAAGTTAAAATTGAAATACATCCTTTATTTTTTGAAAGTTGATCCTTTTGGATATTTGTAGTTTTGGCTGTCTGATTCACATCTTTTCCAAATAGATTTGAGTTTAACCATTTTTCATTAGATTTTGTAAAGTTTAATATGTCACCATTTTTAACAAATATCGTAATGTGATGTTTATCTGATAATTGAGAGGTGATCAAGTGAAATTCTTTTATTTTTATTTCTATATCACAATTCTCATTTATAAATTCAGAATTAAAGACTGCCTTCTTACAATCCAACATCAATGAACCTTCAAAATCAAATTCTAATTTTATCTTTTTAACTTCGGAGTTGAAGTTAATTGCAAACTCTATTGCGCCAATATTTTTCAACATGCAAGATTCAGATAATTCCGAGTAATCGTCAATTATTGTGTTAATAATTATCGAATCATTAAAAAGTTGGTTTAGTTTTTCATGAAGTTTTTCTTCGTCCAACCTGGAAAGCACTTTTCTTTCGTAATTATGTATCTTAACTACCTTTTTTGACAAATCTAATCTTTGAAAATATTCATTTAGAATGTCAGAAATTATATTTTTTATTCTTTTTTCGTTCATTTTGAAATGATTTGATTAACTATAAATTATTCTAAATGAGTTTAATATTGGAATTAATGAAATACTAACGGTAGGCATATGCAAACCAATATCCACTGTTAAATTCCTTTCTCTGTTTTTTGTATTATTGCCGTTATTTGAATAAACTCTCGTATTTCGACGACAATCTCCTATAGAATACTGCTTAGAAGAATGTTGAACACCACTTGTTGGAATTTCCACTTGAAACATACCTCCACAATGAGCGTCTGTAATAGTTACTTTTTTCATTGACATGGTTTAGAATTTAAGTTCATAACTAAATATAGTAAATTATTCTAATCACTCTTTAATTTAACCAAAATTTATTAACTTTAGGATTCGAGGAACATGCCTTAGAATAGTTTTTGCAAACAAGATCATTTTAGACAAATTTAAGTGTTGCCTGCGTTTCAGCAAAAGATCTATTGGTTGATAATTAAGGTGTTTGTTTAGAGGTAATTGATAAGGTAAGCTTCTGTTGAATAGGAGTTTCTTGTTGAGTTTGGCAGGATAATATTAAACAAATTTAAGATGGTCTAGATATGAGATTTTATCATTATAAAATGAAATTTTATTTCAATTACTTCTTCACCAAATGACAACTTTAATCCTGAATTTGCGGTTTTAAATCAATAATTACTACTCAATTTAGGTTTTTTAATGCGTCTCTAAATTAAAAATTCCATAAAATTTTTAATTTAAGTTACCCTATCTCCGCCTTCTCAACCACTGTTTTCTTAAAATCATCAGACACCTTAAAATTCCTAAAAGCTTCATCGACTGCTTCTGGGGAAAGTCCAGTAAGGGGTTGAAGAATAGGTGTAACTGCCAATTCTTTCATCTTGGGAAATTGATAAAAAGACTCTTTGCCATCGTCTTCGCAACGGTAGGTAAAAACCCAACGGATGTTTGATGCGCTACGCCAATCTTCTTCAGGTTCTTCTTTTTCATTGTAGGTATAAAACCAATCCGATATTTTGAGTTGTGAATAGGCTACTTGGGCTTCATCGAGACCATCAATGATGATAACTAAATTTCCTGTGGTGTTGTTTTTCTGGATATTGAGGTGTTTACTCAATAAGGACTGAAACAAGTGGATTACATCGATAAGTTTAGATGGCAAGCAGTTCAACTTACGGTTAATGGTTTCATCCGAACGGTCCCAATAGGCAGTTCTCGCGCCTTGCAAGATGAAATGATACAAAGTTGCGTGAAGACTATTTTGCATACCCGCTCCGCAAAAATGATAAAGCACTTGTGTTTTATCTTCTTTTAGCTGTTGAATCAAATCAGCAATCAAAGCTCCTTTTCCCATGCCTGCAGGAGACTTAACACACAGCATGTTTTGAGCATCATTTTTTGAGCAGAATTCAAGAATTGCATTTTTCTCTCGATCGCGACCGACAAAACAAGATTGGTAATAGGCAATTCGCTCGCTATGGTCAAATACTTGTCCAGCACCACCTTGCAATGATGAACGCATTGGTTCAAATACCCGTTCCAAAATCTTAGCCACTTGGGCTTCCTCATTTCCTGCGATTAAATTAAGAATGGCAACTTCTTCCTTTGATTTATGTAAACCTTGAAAAATGTAGGGATGATCCTTTTCTTTACCTACTTGCACATACGGAAAAAGACAGATGGATTCAGTATTTTCTTCCCAATGGTATTTGCCGTCGATTAGGGTTAAGTTTCCATTCTCGAATAAAGCGATTAGCGAGGCTATTTCATCAAACATGCCAATACCTGTGCTCAACTGAGGTAAAAATTCTTGACTCAACTGAATATTTTGATGTACGAACTTATTTCTAAATGTCACAAATCGATCCAACAGCGACTGCCCACCTTTGGCTTGAACTGTGGGTTTTCTCCAAACTTCTTCCACAGCACTAATGTTCCAAATGTTCTTCCAACTCGTATCAGACGGTAAAGTTTCACGAAGATTATCCAAGACCTGTTTTGTAAAAAGAGCATCACCGTATTCATCCAAAAGTTCAAATTTTCGGCACATTTGTATAACCGCCCCCATGCGTAAAATCAAGGTACTCATTCCAAAAGCAGCCATGAAGAAATTATTCAACCCGGCATTATCTTTCTCAATGAGTTCGGTGAGTACTTCAGTATCCGAAGAAACTTTTTTCTCGCACTTTATTTCTTCGTAGCGATTATGGTAGTGTTGGATGGGGTTCATAATTATTTATCATAAAAACAACGTCCCAATTTAGCACAAGTAGTAGGATGCGCACAACTTGAATTTCCAGGTCTCGTGCATCTAACACCCGGCGGTGGACTTACCATTTTTATTGATTTTATTACATTCAATTTCTTTTGCGTCTTAATTTTAGTTTCCATTTTTTTATTCTATTTAGTTAACACTTTATGCTGATATTCCAACTTGACATCTCGTCTTCCTAAAGTTAAAAATATTCGTGAACTTTCTTCAATGGTTTTAGGGAATCCATACAATTCATCTACTTCATCTTCTTTGAATGGCTCTTTTCCCAATGTATAAAAAGGACTCAAAATACTGAAAGCCTCATGGACATATTCAATGGGATATTTATGTTCATCGGCAAAACGACGCGCAACAATTAATTCTTTTTTCTCCAATGATTGATAGATGGTATTTACAATTTCTTTGACTAACATATAGTCTGATCGTTCATCGTCTTGCTCATTACTTGGTCCCTTGAAGCGCAAGTAATTATGCAAAGAATATTCAATATCCTCCTTTCTGATTTTTTGTTTTCTGTCTTGAAGAAAAACCTTGGAATTAAAAAACCGTTGCAAATAAGGATAATAGTAAGAAGTGCAAAATACAGGCACTTCTGCTTCATAACAAGCATTCATTAGTTGTGTTATGTGACTTGGATTAAACAAAGACACATGAATATTATGAAGAATAATGACAGGTTGTTTGGTAACTAATTTTCGATTTTCTTTATTCTTTAAAAATTTGAACGGATCCTTACGAACACTTTCTTTCTGTGTATGATCAAACAATACGCTTGCTAATCGCCTTTCTAAAAAATTCAAGGAGTAAGAAACGCCATGATCATTTAACACATAGTTTACGGGTAAAAACTTTTCTTCATCGATGTATTGAACCAAAGTTCTGTATGCGTTTTCGCCTAAAGGTGAATTTGGAGAATAAAAGCATACGAACGCTCCTTTCCCTTGGTTAATAATCTCTTTAAATGGCACTAGCAAGTCCTTCACTTGGTTTGTTTTTTCCATTGCGAAAGCACGTTCCTCTTCCCAAAATTTAGTATGATACTCGTGTGCTACTCGACTTATTTTTTTGCCAAAGGGATAGATATTAGATAAATTCCCCCACCACATGGGATGTATGATATTCCATGTTCCGGTAAAACCTTTATCTTGAATGAAGTGGTTGCTCCCAAACATACGGTCAAAAAGACCAGCATTGCTCATTTGCTCCAAAATCGCTGTCATCTTTTGGGTCTCTTCTCTATTTCTTTCAGGAGGCAAAACAAAAAAACCGTGCATCACCGCATTGCGCAGACTCGCCAAATGATGAATGGCCTCGTTCAACACTTGTTTCCCATCCTTCTCTTGCCAGAAAAAGGGCTTCAATAATTCCGCATCTGTGCTTTCTGCTTCTTTGATCATATTTGCCGCCCAGCGATACAGTGGCCCGGCATTATAGGCATGCCCATTCGACAAAAACAAGGAAATCAAAAAGTCGTTAAACACTTCTTTCTGCTTCGCTTGCTGCAAATACACAGCAATTCCCATAGCAGCCAATTGCGACAAGATTTCTTCCCCCAATTCAACGAGTTCGTCCGCAGCGTATGCGTCGTCTTCTTTCTGTACCGCCTCGATTCTATGCAGGAGGCGTGGTGGGAGGTTGGGTGGGGTTGTGAGGATCATGATAACCAGATTCTAGAATCATTCAATAAAGCCCATTTGTATGACGTCGCTGTACCTGGATACATAGAAGGTCCTAAGTTGTTTTGACGCGCTGGAATCGAATTACAAATACTCAAACGCTTTTGTCTAAACAATATCCTCTGAGTATTCTCCATCGAAATCCAGGCAACATATTGCCCCACTATCTTATACGAAACATTTTTGCCTCCTTTTAAGGTAAAGACTGTTTCTTGATTTTCAATTAACCTCTGCCATATACAATCACAGCAGTTACAACTTTTTTTATGTTCCATAACTTAATCTATATTTAACCATTTAAATGAAAATTCAAAATATTTGTCGGCATACTCTCGCCAATCATCACCTGCAAAACCAAATTGTCTCAATTGCCTTTGCGGTGAGCCAGGTGAAGGAATTGAAATTAATCTAACAGTTCTTCCTTGGAATAGATACTGCTTACAAATTGGCTTTTTGATTTGAGATTCATCTCCTTTTAGTTTTGAAATGATTTGAGATTGCCATTTTATTGACTCAGATTCTTGATAGATTAATGTTTTCGCTTGTTTTACAACCCGATCATGAAACATTTCCATCACTCCTTTGGATGTGCACAATATTTTGGTAACTCCTGAATTTAAAAATTCATTCATCATTTCAGTGTTGTATACTCTCTTTGACAAATCTGAATCCAAAGCACTTTTTCCTTTACGCTCACATTCTAAAATCATATCGGAAATTGAAATTTCATTTATTAATAAGCTTTTTAATGCTTCCTCAGAAGTAATTGGAATTTGTAAATCATTATCAATATATAAATGATAAAGAGCCCAAAAACTGCTTTTGCAACTTCCATAAAAGAATTGAACCGTGCCATCACTTTTACGAATTATTTTTTTTTCTTCGTTATCAGGAAGTGTGATGGAGTAAACAGGAAATGAACCAAGTATTAACTTTGTCGTATTTGGTATTTTACCTAAATCTAAAAATGGGTGGGTTTCTTTAATCATTCTTGGCTCAAACTTAAATTTTTCAAATCATTTATACCTGAAAGATAATCCTTTTTATCCGCAATCAATTTCTCCATTTTTATTGAAGTTTTCCCTTGCATGAGAAGCATTTGAACGCGCTCAATAGTAAAATGGTTTAATAAAACATAATCTTTCCCACAGAGAAAATAAACTAATTTCCAGTTAATTTCATTACTGTAGAAACTTGAGATATGGTCAAAAAAACAGACAAGAAATTTTCTTTTAACAGAAACATCTAATTCGACAAGCTTAATTAAATGTTTTCTTGGATGGAATTGTTGTTTTTGAAATAATTCTTCAATTAAACCATCCCTATTAGTGTTTTCCGTTAAGAAATTGAAATGATATAAATCATCTAAAGACTCATTTCTTTCTAGTTTATTCAATAGTACAATCTTGTGAAGGTATTCCGATAATGAAGATTTGATTTCAAATTCTGGAAAGATCGTTTTTAATGAAGAATCTCTATCCTTTTGTTTTCTGTCTGATATTAACATTTGACAGAAGGAATATATGGGCTTATATTCTGATATTCCTATGCCAACTAAGGCATTTTTAATTTTAATAATATTTATCTTATGAACTGGATTTAATAAATTGGCTTTTGACAGCCCAATTTTATTAAAAAATTCATTGTAGTCAGGAAAGAAATCTTGTTCTAAGAAATAATTTGAATATTCGTTCAATCCATTTAATATAGTTTTTATTTCACTATCGCTTAATTCTTTATTAAGAATGTTTGGAATATTCTTATTAATAGTGAATTGGATTGGCTTTTTATTTGGGTAGATTTTGCCTGAAAACTTTATACCTGAAAATATAAATAGATTTTCAATAAATTTTCTAGATTTTTTATCAGTAATTACTTTTGTAAAAGTGAATGAAAATGATGTTGAATCGTAAGTTTTTTTATTGTTTTCATCTATTATCCCAGCGTTTTTTAATAAATGTTTGATTTGCATTTTGGTTAAAGGATGGCACGAAATTATTCTATTTATTAATTTATCGACTAAACTCAAGTATTTATAAAAGTTGTTAGGATGATAATGACTCATATATATTTGACCATTATATTCTTCTTCCTCAAAATGGTAATTAACATTTTGTACGATACCAATTGCAAAGTCAATCTCTTCCTTGTTTTGAAAGAGCTTTAATGAAACATCAAAAATTAACTCAACAAAGTATTTTGAAGAACTTTTGATTTGAGAAATACAATTTATGGCATGTTGAATCTCTCCTTTCTCCAACTTTAGTTTCGCAAACCGGTAAATGTCTTTATCCTTAAAATTCCATTGACTTTCGAAATTTTTAGAATTATTGCTTTCAAGAATTAATTTTAGCAATGAGTTAATTTTTTCTTCATCCCTATCCAACAGAGCTCTTTCAAGATTTATCAAGTTAATCTTATAAGTCTGATTATGATTTTCAGTATTTAAAATCTCGGGGCTTTTAACCAAATAATAAAAAAAATGATCTGTCAAATTGGGAGAGTACTTTTGGATTTCATCTATATATAAGTCAATGTATTGATATAAATTGTTCTTTACAATTAAATCAAGACAAATTTCCCAGTACATTGATTCCGTATACTCTTTCGAAAAACTTTCCGAATCTTGAATAGAAATATTTGATAAAAACAACCTTAAATTTTCAACAAAAAATATGGAGGTCTTGGATAATTTGTTCTTTGATAGATCGTTTTCTAACTTATAAATTAGACTTCCAACATAAATACTTTCCAATTCTTCAAATTGTTCAGAGCTAAATGATTTTTCATCAATCAGTTCATTGGCACGATTAGAAAGTTTATCATCTGTATAAAACTGAATAAACTTAGGAATCTGTTCAGTATATTCAAAAAAGTAAAGACTTCTAATGATTTGATTTAACTGTATATAATCGGATTCATGATTCAATAACTCAATTATTGGTTGAAGAAGTTTATTGATATCCTTGTTTTTGTTAATACTTAATAGAATCAATAAGTCAAAAAATTCCAACTTTTTTTCTAATTCACTTTTAGAAGATTGTTGACTAAAATAATGACGTAAAAGATTTTCTGAATATTCTAAAAGTTCTTTCTGCTTTTTTGAATTATTTTTAGATTTATGAATCTCCAAAAGAATTGAACTCATTAGTTCTAGTTTTCTCTCAACTTTATCCATGTTAACAAATCTTTCTTTTTGATTCTCATACGAAAACAATTCTTCGTGTAGAAAAATAAGAATACTATCAACTTGAACATAACACATCACACGATTGATCCATAAGTCAATCCAGTCATAAGAAAATGCATCGAGAAATTCTTTAAATGAATTTTTAATAAAGCCCTCTAATCTCTGTGGATCTAATTTTAACAAAATTGAAATTAGCATACAATCAATAGCTTCTATTGCTCCTTGATGCATGGAATTTCCACTGGATTTATTTTCATCAGAGTTGTCAATGTATGCCTTTTCTCTAATTTCATGAAAAAGCTCCTCTAATTTGACGTAATTTTGCTTATTTGTACTAAGAAAAAACTCAATAAAATCAGAAGTCATTATTTTCGAAATACCCGAATACCCCCAATCGAAAATGATGGCATTTAACAGATATTTATAGTCTAAACTTGATTCTTTTAAAAACAATAGAATTTGAAAATAAATATTTGGAGAAATTATATCGAAAACATCAATTTTATATTTCTTTGATTCCAACTCAAATATTTCCAAAACATCACTGATAAAGTTGTGATCTAATAAATCTTTACTTTTTCTACTGATACAGATATCAGTCAGAATCAACAAAACTAACCTAAGCTTGGTTTTTACTTCATTTTCACTATGACAGGCCAAACTATTAATTCTTACCAAAGCAATATTATAGCTGCCTTCACGAATCAATTGAATTATGTGGTGAATTGATGAGTGTATTCGTTCATTAACATCAATGATTTTTAAATTAATTAACTCAACATTCCTTTTCCTAAGTGCGATTGTTGCATACTGCGCAAGCTGCAATAAATTAAAGGTCCACTCGTATTGAGAACTAATTCCAATTTGCCTATTGTGAAAACTATCATTTAGGGCGTATTCTGTAAATCTATCAAAGAGTTTTTTACTTCTTTTTTTATAACAACTTACTGCAAGATGCACCGCCAAAAACTCCAACCCATATAACTCAAACTCATCTGCTTTTTGTTCATGAATTCCTTGCTCTAATCGTGCAATTAACTTTTCATGAATCGCATGAATCTCGAGCTCACTCGACCTCTGCAATAAATACACTTTCAAGCGCTCATGATACAACTGGTACTTGCCGCTTTCTGGGCTGTTGAACCAGGCACTGTAGGTGGAAATGAATTCTTGAATGTCGTCTTCAATTTCTCCCAATATTTCTGCTACAAATGCCGCACTCACCTCTTTCTTTAAAAGTGCCCAAATGGCAAAGCGTTGCAGCAATTTTTGGCGTTCAACGACTGAAGTGCGCTCGTCGAAAGCTTCTTCGTACATGCCAATAAGGCCATCTGGTAACTCAGCAGCATTCTCCGTATGGATGCTTCCTTTGATGAGACCGTCGTAAATGTAGCGGAGGTAGGTTGGTTCGAGGTGGGGCATTGTTAGTTGGGAGATTTTAGGCTAAGCCAATACTCAAAATCAAAAAGATCTTCAGTTTCATTTAATGATTCAAATGTGTTTGTGTAAAAAAGATCACATTTTACAAGATGTATCAAAGCACTTTCAACTAACTCCATGTCTTGACCAATTATACATAATTCTTCATAGATCTTGTCTTGTATTTTGTCATGATATTTCTTGAAATACGATAACGAACCGGCTAACAATTGTTTTTGATCCTCGTTTACAGTAGACAGTAAAGTTTTGAATGCGTTAAAATCAATATTAAAAGTGAAATCGGATAATATCTTCCTTTTCTCATTTTGTGAAATTGCCAGTGATTCAACATGATCTAATAATTTAGCAGATACTAATTTAAAATCATTAATTGAACTAGATGCGAACAACTTGTTTAATAGGTCTGCTGTAAGCGGGATATAACTGAACGATTGATGCTCAAAAGAAAATTCATCTGACAAAGTTTCAAAATCATTAGTAACAATTTCCATCAAAATTCGAATCGCATCATCCTGTTTATTACCTCTTTTTAATACTTCAGCCCAAAATTTGAACTTTTCTATTTTGGTAAGGGAATTATCGAGAAGTTGGAATATCTCAAATGACTCAACTTCATAGCCATATTTTAAAAGAATCAATGGTATTTCAGGAGCTATTGATTTTTCCCCCTTCATACTTTCCATTATGACGAGATCCTTGTTTAGAATCCAAGCACAAGCTGTTCTCTCAATTATTGTTGCATTTTTTGTTAAGCTGTAGATTTTATAGAATAAAGGGCTCAAAGATTCTTTTGATATGTTAGTTAAATCTTTCAAAGCAATCAACAAGCATTTGAACATTAAAATCTGAATATCCTCATTTGGTATGAATTCTGAAATGAACATTTCGTCTCTTTCAACAATTGCATTGATTTGCTCTAAAGTCAATAAAACGCACTCCTCATTAATAGTAAAGAGTTTCAAACAGTGAAGAAGTTTTTTCAATCCTTCTATGCCCTCGACATTCGTTATTTGCTCTTTAAAAATCTCCTTATCTATTTCAGAAAACCCATTACTATTATATTTCCAATTGAAATATATTCTGAACAATACAGCGAAAGGTTTCAATTCAAGGCTAATAGTTTGTTCAAATAATGAAATCCAATAATTAAGCGATTTCTCACCTGATAAAATTTTATTTAAAAGCTGTTCATCATCGAGCACGGTTCCACAAATTATTGCCTTGAAAAATTTGTCACCAGAAAGCATGTAATTCAGATCCTGTAAGTTGTCATTGAGTATATAATCTCTCATTAAGGCTCCTTTATTGACATGAATTGACGTTTCAATTTTGTTTCTTTTTAATATGCTATTTAAAACATCAAGGTATAGATCTTTATCAAACGTATATGACGATTCCAGCGCTAGATCGATTATATTCTCTCTCATCTCCGATTGAGCAGATAAATCCATTAACTCCAGAGCTTCATGAAACAGTTTATTTTCAATAAGCAATCGACAACATGCATCTATTTCATGAGAAAATACAATCGGATTGTTTTGAACCTTTCGGGTTTTTAAATCTTGAATAATAAAGTTGTACATATTACCGAATTCGTGCATCGGAACTACATCTTTCAACGGTATAAGTAATTGTAAACTTGTTTCTGAATTAAAAGAAGCGAATGAATTCCTATTTTTAAACAGTTTAACCGAATACTTTTCAAGATCCTCTATTTTGTTTTCAGACCTGATTAACTCATGTATTAGATGACTTTTCTTTACATCAAAAGTAACATTTAAGTTCTCGTCATTATCTTTAATTTCATGAAGAATTTCGGGGTCAATATTTTTATCTTCAACGCTTCTCAGAAACTCCTGCAATTGTTCCTTTTCTTCTTCGGTCAAGATTTCGAAAGAATTATCAGTTGAATCCGAAGTAGAAAATTCTGCGTCATCTGAATCATCAATTAAACTACTATCTGATTCAAGATCGCTCAAATCATTTTCATCTAGATCGAAGTAATTTGGAGAATCTGTTTCATCGAAATCATAATTAAAATTGAAGTCAAATTCATCATCATTATTCGATTTTAATTCGAATAACTTCCTAAAATGAAAGTCATCCAAATCGAGTTTTTTAAGCTCATCCGAATAGAGTTCTTGCGCACTCATTGGAACAGGCAATGTCCAACCACGCACATTCAGGTCATCTTCAATAGATGACAATTGATCCATAAGGAGGTTAATAAAAATTATTTTGGATTCATGAGTAGAAAATCGTCCCTCAAAAAATTCGTATAACAACAAAAGTGTAATAAATCCCTTTTCCTTACCAACAAAATGTCCAACTAGATTTGACATGGTTTGGCAATTATTATTCTCTATGCTGATGTATATCAAATCAAGGTTATCGTACAACCGTTTTCTTATCCTTAATCTTTCAGCACTAACTTTTAGGATAATTTCTCGATCTTCTCTTCTTTTTGCAG
>Ga0315905_10006670_pt1 | contig 11740 bp, 9 predicted proteins | sample LakEriMetagenome_5_FD_203522 | JGI IMG/M metagenome (GOLD analysis project Ga0315905, IMG submission 203522) | Freshwater fungal communities from buoy surface, Lake Erie, Ohio, United States - Buoy 4 MA121 | ecosystem: Environmental > Aquatic > Freshwater > Lake | place: USA: Lake Erie, Ohio...
CCACATGGACCCTTTCGGCTTCATCGGGGTAGCGCCGCGATACAAGCCGGAGCCGTTGTAACTCACAGTTTCTCTCGTCCGAGCCTTGTTCCTTCCGTGACAAGGGATGTAGGTCCATTCTTACAATTATGTTTGTACGAGACTCGTGTAGTAAACAGCTAGACTCTGACAGGCTTGCTGCCTACGTCCCATAAATTCCTCTGACGACCGGGAAGGGGATGGAACAAGGCGGCGGTGAGATGTGTGTTTGCCAGAGCATTCTATTCTCGTTTGTGGCTGCCAGAGACGGAGCCAACCGGTTCTGGCAACAATGTTTGCTGTACGCCCCCGTGACAGCACGCGAGCACATAATCCCACACCAACAGACGCGTCGGTGCCCAGTCGATCCGGCGCATCGGTGCCCAGTCGATCCGGCAATTCGCGTTCCTGGGTTGATCAACTCGGCGACTCCGTCAACGACCTGTTTAACCCAGCGAAATGGACGCCCGCACCGACGGATCAGCAACGCCCCGATCCGTCGGTGCGTGCTGGATGCGGCGCGGGAATTGTGGCTTGCGAACAAGATGCTCGCTGGCGCGCATCAACTCTGTGCACGCGTGTGCAGACAGCGTCGATAAGAAGACGCTTGACCAGCGCGCGACTGCCGCAGGCAGCAGGCGCGAGCACGTGCAAGTGTGCTTGAGTGCATGCGTGCATGTGCGCGGTGCATGCATGCACATCGATGATGGGTTGCTTGAAATCGATCCTCCTTAGTCGCTCGCATTGATGTACTCGAACTGGTATGCACACGCTGGAAACAGAATGTGGGAAACGTCCGGGACGGTGGAAAGGTTCCCGCCTACGATGTCGCAATGCAGCAGCAGTCACGCACTCTTGCCGCGAACGCCTACGTGCCGCCATCTCCGGCAGCAGTCACATACTCCAACCGACAAGTGCACACGTTTCCTGAAAGTGTATACGACCTAGGGATGAGGGATGGTGGCTCACGTGAGCCACCATCCCTCATCCCAGATACTGGTGCTGATGCGTCTGCACTGGCATCGGGTTCGTCACCGCCCTCGCGAATCGTTCTGGCCCCAGTGCCTCCTGCGCGACCAACCGTTCAGGCGAGCGTGTCTCCTTCTAAAAATCCCGTTGTGGCGAACTTGTCTCCTTCTCAGAAATCGTATGACCCTACCTTCGGGGGCATATATCCAGCCTTGTCAACCCCCAGTCCCGCCAAAGCTGCTGCTCCACTGGACAGATATTCTCTAATTCCCAGCCCTAGTTCCGTCAAAGCAGCCGCGCTACTGGACACAGCTTCTCTCAATACACCAAAGCAATGGCGACCTGCCTCTTCCATGCCAGACAGCGTGAAAATGAAACTCAAACTGGGCCTCGACTTTTCTGAGGCCGGGCAAGAGGGAACGCATGCGCGTAAGGCTTTTGAACAAGCGCTTCGCTTGGATCTGGCTGGGGCGTCAGGCGCCAATCCAGGTGCCGCGTGTGCGCTCACTGCGTGTTTGTGTGTGTGTGACTGTGATACAGAGAGAAAGAGAGAGAGAGAGAGAGTTGTGTTTGCGCGCGCGTGCGCGCCTTCATGTTTGTCTTTCTCTCTCTCTCTGTATGATTCCGGAAACCTTAACCGGATACAGCTAGCTTTCAAGTTGAGAAGATCAGTGCCGGCAGCATAGTGGTGGACATGAGGATTTACCCTGATCCTGCGGGCGCGGGCCCACAACCCGCCTCTGTTGCCCGTACACTCACGTCCCAGGTTGGCGTATTGTAGTGAACCAACAATCTTTGTGTTGGCGTGCGTGCACATACACACTCTCTCACTCGTGTGTGTGCGTTTGCGTGGGGGGGGAAAGCACAAACGGGAGCACATGTAAACGACAGCTGCCGTTTTACATACACATGTGTTGCTAATGTGCTGTTAACATGTTGCTAATATGTTGCTACGTGTTGCTAATATCAGCACATGTAAACGCCAGCTGCCGTTTGACATACGTGTGCATGTGTTTTACTTTACCGTTTGCACTCAACCGTCCCGCCTTGACCCTGTGCGCTCAATTTGTTTTTCAATTTTTTTCTCGCAGGTAAACGATCCCGAGTCAAAACTGCGCAAGGGGCGTCTGACCTCTCGCACTCAGTCCCTTTCCTTTAGTAATGTCGGCCCTGCTTCACCTCCAACTCGAGCAACAGTCGGCCCTGCTTCCACCTCACCTGGCGCAGGAACGTATGACCCTACCTTCGGAGGCTTATTTCCAACCTTTGTTGCTAGTGTGCCAACCAGCATCAGGTGCGTATGTGTTGCTAATGTGTTGCTAGTGTGGTGCTTTCGGAGTCTTATATCCAGCCTTTTCAAATCCCAGTCCGGTCAAAGAAGCCGTGTCAATTCGCAGTCCGGTCAAAGCAGCCGTGTCCATTCCCAGTCCCGTGAAAGCAGTCGCGCCACCAGCCTCGGTACCGGCCGCTCTATCTCTCTTGTCTCTCCCAGTCTCTCACTTGTCTCTATCTCTCTTGTCTCTCCCAGTCTCTCACTTGTCTCTCTCACGTATCACACAGTACCTCCCTAGTCTTTCTCACGTATCTCGTGACCAATTTTAGCGAGAAAGCCTAAAGGGCACCCATGGGCTCCAACCGCCCCCCATACACCCCCAACGCCTCACACCCCCAATCCCACCCCCCTGCCCCTCGCCTCCCGCCCCGTTTGTTGGGTGTGCGTGCTCGTGCGTTTTCAAGTGATTATTTATCATGTGAGTGCATGCATGAGTGCGTGCGTGTTTGTGTGTGGGTAGCACCCTTAAGGGCCAAGTGTGCCATCTTGAGTAAGGGCCAAGTGTGCGTGTTTGTGTGTGGGTAGCACCCTTACTCAAGATGGCACACTTGGCCCTTACTTAAAGTGGCACACTTAAGTGGCACACTTGGCCCTTACTTAAAGTGGCACACTTACTTCAAGTGCTTGCGGACTTGTGTGCATCTGCGTGTGAGTGCGTATGCTGCGCGCGTATATGTTGTATGCTGAGCTCGTATATGGCGTGTGCAGATAGAAGCCATGGCCCTGTGGAAGTACCAGGCACAAAACGCCGACGAGTTGTCGTTAACACCGGATGAAATCCTTAAAGTGCACGGCCCCGCACCTGATGCTGATTGGTACACTAGCGCAACACATTAGCAACACATTAGCAACACATTAGCAACACATGAGCAACACATGAGCAACACATTAGCAACACACTCGCACCTGATGCTGATTGGTACACGTGTAAGCTTCTGCTTGCGTCTGCGACTATGTACTCTGCTGTGTGTGTTGACTTGTCGTGTGGGGAGTTGAGTTCGTGAGGGGTGTTGAGGTTCTCTTTTGCTGTGTGCTGTGCTGCTGGTTATGGATGCACAATGCAATAGGCAAAAAAAAAATTGTTGTACGTGTAGTAAAAATAGAGAAAGTGCTACATGCAGACACTGTTGAAGGCATGCTCATGTTTTCATATTGCTGTATGTTGATGTGGTCGCATCTACCTTGTGCACACTCTACATCTAATGTGTTGCTAACGTGTTGCTAACGTTTTGCTAATGTGTTACTAACGCATCTACCTTGTACACGCTCTACATCTAATGTGTTTTTGCTAATGTGTTGTAACGCATCTACATCGTACACGTTCTACATCTAACGTGTTGCTAACGTGTTGCTAACGTGTTGCTAATGTGTTGTAACGCATCTACATCGTACACGTTCTACATCTAACGTGTTGCTAACGTGTTGCTAACGTGTTGCTAATGTGTTGTAACGCATCTACATTGTGCACGCTCTGCATTGTTTATACGTGCGCATAAATCTGCGCGTTGAATACACGCGGGTGCACTTGAGGAACATAGCTTGGAGCAGCGCAGGAAAAGCGAGAAGTTTTGTTTGTTTACAGAAAAGCGAGACCTTTTTTGTGTTTACAGGCATATAGCTTCGAACGCCGCCGGAAAGCAAGGCCTTGTGCCCTCCACACACATTTCGAAAATCTACGATAGTTTGGGGCTAAGCCTCAAGGAAGAAGGCGGCGTTGTGGTCGTACACAGCCTGGAGCCCGGACAAGCCGCTGCGGGTTTCTCTCTTTCTCGTGCGCGCGCGCGCGCGCGCGCTCTCTCTCTCTCTCTCTCTCTCTCTCTCTCGCTCTCTCTCTCTCTCGCTCTCTCTCTGGTGTGGTTTTGGAATGAGGGCGTGTACACCAGACTCGAGATTTACCACTTTGGTTCAGACAGTTGTTTGAGGTTTAGATACTTGTTTGCGTTTTAGATAGTGGGTTGGGGTTTAGATAGTGGTTTGGGGGTTAGATGGTGTTCTTTTTCGACGAATATTCATGTTGATTGACCCTGGCTCCCCTGAGGTTTAGTTCAGATAGTGGCTTGAGGTTTAGTTTAGATAGAGGCTTGAGGTTTGCGCTTCAGATTGTGGTTTGCAATTGCTCTGTTTGGACGAATATTAATGTTGGTTGACCCTTACTCCCCTGAGGTTTAGTTAGTGGTTGACCTTTAGTGTAGGTGCCTAAACCAAACTATCAATGGCGGTTCACCTTGGCTCCCCTGAGTTATCCTAGAGCTAGGCTATTAGCTTGGTTGACCTTAGTTTAGCTTATGTGCCTAAACTGTATACGCCGTGGTGAGTGTGTGGACATTTACATGCGTATGCGTGCGCAGGATCGGGTCAGATAAAGCCTGGCGACGTAGTGCACTCGATAGACGGCAGCATACTCTTGGGCAAGCCTCCAGAAGAAATCCGCAAGATTGTATATGCAAACGCCTGGAAAAAATAGTAAGTGCATGAGCAGTCTGAAACCGTTAGCCCTCACCCCAACCCTAAAATTTCTAAACCCTAACCCCAAACCCTAAACTGTAAATCCTAAACCCTAAAACTCTGAACAGTTCTCGAACCAATGTAGTGTTGCTCGGACCAACATGTATCCGCCTCCTCATGTGACTTGCATGTATCCTCCTCCTCAGTTACCACGCCAGGATAGCACTGCTCAAACCAACTGCCCTTCCGGAAGACGTCAAAACCGACCTGAAAGACTTTGATAGGTCCACCCAAAACCCTGTACCCTAAACCCTGAACCCTAAACCCTTGCGTGTTTATTGCTGCTGGCTGCGCGGATTCGACGATACTCTCAAACCACTAACTAAACCTCAAAACCACTATCTACATCTCAACGTCTATCTGAACCTCACACCACTACCTAGCCCAGCAAATGTTGCTTGCTGCGCGCTGATTGGACCAGTTTAGTTTAGGTAACTAAACAGTTTAGGTAACTAAACTAAACTAAACTATAGCAAATGCTGCTTGCTGCGCTGATTGGACCATCTTTCGCCGTGGGCATGTCTTGCCTTTCCCTTTTTATGTGAGGAGGAGGATGCATGTGTGTCATATGAGGGTACATTGTGCCATCTTGCGCCGTGGGCTTGTCTTGCGTGTACCTTTGTATATGAGGAGGAGGATACATGTGTGGCATATGAGGATACATGTGTGCCATCTTGCGCCGTGGTGTCGTGCCTGTCCCTTTTTCAAGCCCGCACAGGGTGTGCACAAAGCACTCCCTCACCCGCGCGCGCGCGCACACACACACACACACAAATCACACACACACACACAAATCACACACAAGGCTCGCCACTCTCCTGTGTCTGAGGAGTGATGTCTGAGCGATGTCTTGGTCCAGTCACATAGTAGGTTATAACGGTCAAAAGCAATGTTTGAAAACATCCTTAAATTCTTACTGCCTCACGCCCTCTCCCACAAAGAACCCTAAACCCTACCTAAACCCTAAACCCTGCCTCACCCCTCTCACACAGGTGGCGACTGGTTGTGTGCTGCCTCAGAAACGTTCACGCAACAGAGAAAGCGGTTTATGGTTTAGGGTTTAGGGTTTAGGTGTGCTGCCTGATAAACATGAAAAGAATAGACTCGAGAGCGGTGAACATCAACTCCTAGCAACACATTAGCAACACATTAGCAACACACTAGCAACACATTAGCGGTGAACAGCAACTCCTAGCATGGTCACATGTGCGTGTGTGTGCGTGTGTGTGTTTAAAAAATAAACGTACACACACACACACACACACACACACACAGATGACGAGCTTTAAGCCAGCATCGCCTCCGAATATTCTGCAGCAACGCGTCGCCTCGTCCCAACAAATAAAAATGCCCCCAGGATTCATCTCGGCAAACATTCTAAGAAGTCAGAGCCCTAACCTAATTTTACACACTAATTTGACTAGGGCACTGACTGTCAGAAATTCTGACAGAACCCCCCTGATTCACCTCATTCATAAGATTTACCTAAAACATAACATAACATATAAAATATACATATATATAATTCTTGAATAACACAACACATCATTCATAGCATATACTTTGTAGGGGAGCGAGAGCGCGCGTCAAGGCACAGCCACCATATAAATAGTAATTTCTCCTGTGAATAATAATTTCCTTGCCCTTCTGCCAGGTGCCCACGCATCAGCCTGCTTCAACGCCGGTGTTCATGTCGCCTGCAATGCCCCCCAGTGTGTTAGTAGTGCCGAACCAAGTGTACACGTCGCCAGGGCGGTCGCCGGTGTTCATGTCGCCTGCAATGCCCCCCAGTGTGTTAGTAGTGCCGAACCAAGTGTACACGTCGCCGGGGCGGTCGCCGGTGTTCATGTCGCCTGCAATGCCCCCCAGTGTGTCAGTAGTGCCGAACCAAGTGTATACGTCGCCGGGGCGGCGGTGACATGTCACCTCCGCTCCAGATGTTGCCTTGGGCATTCCCTGTGCCGAGAGCAACAGAGGTGAGGTGAGACTCGCTATGTGTGAAAGATCTCCTCTCGGGCTTTCACACACACAAAACCGCGTGTCCTGGCGGCGCCTACGGGTCGCTGAGATGTTGCTCCTGAGGTCACGACCCTCATAGCGGCCTGAGCCTGAGATATCCTAAAGTGGTGTGGGAGAGAAACTCGAACATAAACCCTAAACCCTAAACCTAAACCTAAACCCTACCCGCCGGTGTATTTGCGTCGCATGAACACACACGCGGGCATTAAACGGTCACGATCGGTTCGTGAAGATGGTGCAGGGGGGGGGTTCCCCGCAACGCTGAATCATAATGATGATGCGTATGTTTGGATCAAGATGACGATGATGATGCCACCGGCGTTTCCGTGATCTCCTGGTGTGTTCCTAATATTTTCCTGGTCATGATGCCACATGCGCTCCAGACATCTCCTATTGGTGTGTGGGGAGAAAGTCGCACTTCCTGCGAACTTGATAGCGATGTAGGCAGTTTAAAAAGTTTTATAACGCCGGCCTCTTAGTTGACGTGGCGCCGGCGCATTGTTTTGTTTGAATACAACGACCGAGGCCCATGCCTCTGGTAACGAGTCTGGTTTGCCTTCCCCAAGCTGTGTGAGGTGGGCCCGTTGCTGTATGATGATGTGACACTATGCATGATGATGTCAGGTGAGCTCGTTGATCTTGCACTAGCAACACGTTAGCAACACATTGGCAACACACACTGTGTGCGGTAAGCCTGTTGATCTTGCACTTAGAGGGTGACCTATTCAACATCCAAGCATTCGCCTATCAGACCTAAACCCGAAACCCTAAACTCTAAGCCCTTGTACTAGGGTGGCCCATTCAACATCCCAGTATTATGAGACATGAGTAAGAGTTCGTGAAGAGTTCCGATGCGCAGCCGCAGTCATATAGTCCATGTCAGTCCAAATTAAAAATCATACAAAAAATAAAAAATCCACACAGTCTGAATAAATTTAGTCCAAAATAAAATTCAAAACAGTCATGACGTCCGAATAAATGTCGTATGATCCAAACATAATATTGGACGTGCAATTTTTGAGTTTTTTTTTATTTATATTTGGCCAAAAAAAAGGTCGCTTAGTCCAAATATGATAAACAAAATTAGTACAAAAAAAGTCATACAGTCCAAAGAAAAGGGTGGCAACGAGTCCAAGACGCAGAATTGCTTGGCTTTATTGCGTTGGTGTTTTGTTCATTGGAGCCCCCCGCTCACAGTGCCGAGGTTTGAGGGTTAGGCCCGAAAACCCAAACCCTAATCCCTAAACTGGCTCCATGACCACTTAGTGGTCATGGAGACAAAGTGGCCGATAAAAATGGAATGCCTTCTATATAGATAGAATATGTTCTCTTTCACTCGAAGTAGTCTCGGTTCATAGAGACGAAGTGCCGGATAAAAGCTAGGCTCTCGAGGAGCATGATGTGTGCGGCGCGCTTGATGGTGCCATCCAGGCCAGTGCCCTCCACATTGAAGTGAACCTCGTAGCGCACCACATTGACGTTGGCCTCTTGTAACGGGCGCATCAGATTGTTCACCATTGACAGGTGCACTGACCCGTATTTGGGGTCCTTAAGGCTCTTGGCATGTACCTCGACACGCGCCGAGTAGAAAGGGGCGTAACCGTCCTGGGGTGACGCCACGAACAAGACGTTCTTGAAACTCGAGAGCCCCGGTGCCTCGCTCAACCGGTACATGAATGACGTCAGCGGATTCTTCGAGTCCTGTGCGTGGGTTTAGGGTATGGGGTTTAGTTTTGTGCGTGCCGAGGTGTTTGAATACGCCTGCTCCGCGCCTCCTGCGTCTCGTGCCCCGCTCTTCTGGCCTGTTTGTGTGTGTTTGTGATAGAGAGAGAGAGCGCGCGCACTCGCGCGAAAGAGAGAGGGTGTGTGTGTGTGTGCGTGTGTGTGTGCGTGTGTGAGCACGTGTGTGGTCTATACCTATAATCCGGGATACGTGTATATCTATATCTATTTCTATATACATGCGTACTTTTTTAAAAAAAAAATGGAAAAAGGCAGTTTGCGGGAAACAGGCGAATGCAAATGCAATACATGTATGTGTCTGTCTATGTGTGTGTCATGCTTATGCACCTATGTGTGTGTGATGCATATACACCTATCGCCAGGGCCAAGTGGTTCCGGGCTGCTCCCCTTTGAAATATATAAATACAATATATATATACATATATACATACACACACACACACACACACACACACACACACACACACACACACACACACACACACACACACACACACACACACATAAAAATATACAGATATACATACAAAACAGGAACCGTGAGGGAGAATTGGTGGAGGCTGGCAGAATTTGTTCTCTTACTAGAATGTGTTCTCTTACTACCGTGAGGGAGAATTGGTGGAGGCTTGCAGAGTTTTTAATCTTCTTCAGGAACCACAAGCCCCCATCCACAAATGTGTTGTCTGTTGAGGGTTTAGTTAGTCGCTTTAGTTCCCTAAACCCCAATCTTCTTCAGGAGCCACACGCCTCAATCCACAAATGTGTTGTCTGTTGAGGATTTAGTTAGTTGCTTTAGTTCCCTAGATCCCTAAACCCTAAACCCGAATCTTCTTCAGGAACCACACGCCTCAATCCACAAATGTGTTGTCTGTTGGTTTACATTTTGAGTTTAGGGTTTAGGCAGCGTACCAGTATGAATATAGCTCAGTTTAGGGTTTAGGCAGCATACCAGTATGAATATAGCTCAGTTTAGGGTCTAGGGTTTAGGTTTTAGGGTTTAGGCAGCATACCAGTATGAATATAGCTCAGTTTAGGGTTTAGGGTTTAGGCAGCATACCAGTATAAATATAGCCCAGATGAGGGCTGCCGAGGGAGCAGTAGGTGTGCATCTTGGGACTGTGTAAAGTTACTGTATGTTTAGTTTGTTGTTTGTTTAGTTTAGTTGGTTTTTTGTCTAGTTTAGTTTCCCTACTGTGTAGAAGTACTGTTCAGAACGTTTACTACGGCTATGTCTGACTACGGCTATGTCCGCAGCAGTGTATGCACCAACCACAAATTTACATTATTTTGTTTTATTTATTTATGTATTATTTCCGCAGCAGCGTATGCACCAGCGGCGTACGCGTGCTAATTCAAATCAGTGTATGCATGTACGCGTGCTAATTCAAATCAGTGTATACAATAGCAATGACGCAAAAATAATAATGTTGCAGGTCACTTACCGGTATTTCCGCAGCAGCGGATGCGCCAGCGCCGCGCGCGTAATAATGCCGCCCATTGAGTGTCCTATTCGGGTTGGTGGAGGTTTGGTTGGTTCAGTATGGGCTTTTGGTTAGTTTAGTTCAATACCGCCCACTGAGTTCCCTATTGAGGATCATTGAGTTCCCTATTGAGGATCTTTGAGTTCCCAATTAAGGACCATTGAGTTCCCTATTAAGGATCATTCTCAAACGTCGGCCCTAGTATATTTCCCAAGTGAAGTTGCTCTAGAGGATACTTTATTTCCCAAGTTAAGGTTCTATTATCAAGTTAAGGTTCTATCATCAAGTTAAGGTTCTATCATCAAGTTAAGGTTCTATTATCACGTAAAGTTGCACTCGCGCCCTAGTATATTTCCTGAGTAAAGTTGAAGTAAAGTTGCTCTGAAGCACACTTTTGAGAATGGAGACCTGAGACCTATGAATGCCAAGACCTATGAATGCTAATGTGTTGCTAATGTGTTGCTAATGTGTTGCTAATGCGTTGCTAATGTGTTGCTAATGCCAAGACCTATGAAAGCTAATTTAGCCAGGAAGAGGCCGAAATTTTGGATATGCATAGATGTAATATGTATTTATATATATGTACATGTATGTATATATATACAAACACACACACACACGCACACACACACACACACACACACACACACAGTTACACAGACGTATAGACCTCAGAAAGAAAATTTAGCAACACGTTAGCAATACACACAGACGTAGCGACCTATGAAAGACAATTTAGCGAGGGGGAGGAAGAGGTTTTGGAACACATTACGCCTCCTCTTATTAATGTGGTATCTTATGCCATACCTATGAAAGACAATTTAGCGAGGGGGAGGACGAGGTTTTGGATGTGTCTGTCCACCTCCTCTGCCAAGTTCGCTCCCATCGTTTGTATGTCTGTGTACCTGTGTGTGTGTGTGTATGTGTGTGTGTGTGAGTTTGTGTGTGTGTGTGTGTGTGTGTGTGTGTGTGTGTGTGTGTGTGAGTGTGTGAGTGTGTGTGCGAGAGTGCGTGTGTGAATTTAATTTGAATTGTGTGAGTGACAATTTCAGAGGAGGAATTCGCCGTGTGGGTTTGGGGTTTAGGGTTTGGGGTTTAGGGTTTAGGGTTTGGGTTTGGGGTTAGGGTTTAGGTTTAGGTTTGGGGTTTGGGTTTAGGGTTTGGGGTTTAGGGTTTGTTCATACGTATCATTTTGATTGGAGGCAGAGAGGAGGAATTCGCCGTGTGGTTCAAGGTTTGAGGTTTAGGGAATGGGTTCAAGGTTTAAGGTTTAGGGTTTGCGATTTAGGGATTTTTGTTGTAGTACACTAGCAACACGTTGGCAACACACACTCTAGTACGTGTCGTTTTCATTGGAGGCGGAGAGGAGGAATTCGCCGTGTGGGAAAATATCGGCCAGGGTGTTTTTGATCGTGCGTAGGTCGTACTGGTTCCCTGGTACAAAAGAGCATACGAATTCAGCCAGGGTGTTTTTGATCGTGATCAAGTATGGAAATCAGTATGATGAAACCAGTATGACAGAAGGTCATACTGATTTCCTCTCTCCGGTACAAATACTTTCCTCTCTCCGGTACAAATACTTTCCTCTCTCCGGTACAAATACTTTCCTCTCTCTGGTACAAATACTTTCCTCTCTCAGGTACAAATAATTTCCTCTCTCCGGTACAAATAC
>Ga0315905_10006673_pt1 | contig 11738 bp, 11 predicted proteins | sample LakEriMetagenome_5_FD_203522 | JGI IMG/M metagenome (GOLD analysis project Ga0315905, IMG submission 203522) | Freshwater fungal communities from buoy surface, Lake Erie, Ohio, United States - Buoy 4 MA121 | ecosystem: Environmental > Aquatic > Freshwater > Lake | place: USA: Lake Erie, Ohio...
ATCCAAAGTTCATGTAATCGAACTAAAAATTGAAAATCACGTTTAATAAAATAATTATGAAAAATAGAATAATTCGAGCTTTCGCTGGTAGTTTTGTATTAGCAAGTTTACTTCTTGGAATCTTTGTAAATGAAAATTGGTTTTGGTTTACCGGATTCGTTGGTGTTAATTTACTTCAATCATCGATAACCAATTGGTGCCTCTTGGAGGATATATTAACTAAGTTAGGAATAAAAAATTAATTCCTATAAAAAAACCTGCACGTAACGGTGCAGGTTTCAAATTGTAGGGATTCAATCCTAATGAATAGCTTTATATGCGGTTAGCGCAGCATCGAGCACTTCGATCGCACGCTGTAAATCGTCCTTTTTTAATACATAAGCAATACGGACTTCATCCAGACCAACGCCAGGAGTAGAATAAAATCCGGCTGCAGGTGCGACCATTACTGTGGCTCCTTGATAATCAAAAGATTCTAATAACCATTGGGCAAAATCATCTGCATTGGCTACAGGTAATTTTGCAATACAATAGAATGCCCCTTTTGGTGTCGCAACTTTTACACCCTCTATTTTTTCTAATCCCGCCACTAATAGATCCCGTCGTTCTTTGTATTCTTCGATAACTTCATCAAAATAGGATTGCGGGGTTTCTAAAGCGGCTTCACTTGCAATTTGCGCGTAGGTAGGCGGACTCAAGCGCGCTTGTGCAAACTTCATAGCAGTAGCCATCACTTCTTTGTTTTTGGAAACGATACAACCGATTCGTGCTCCACACATACTGTACCGTTTGGATACCGAGTCGATCATAATGGCATTCTCTTCAAGGCCCGCTTCCTGTAATACCGAATGGTGTTGAACCCCTTCATCATAAATAAATTCTCGGTATACTTCATCAGCAATTAAAAATAAATCATGTTTTTTAACGATTGCTGCCAATTGTTCAATTTCTTCTTTAGAATACAAATACCCTGTTGGATTCCCGGGATTGCAAATTAATATAGCTTTAGTTTTGGATGTTATCAATTTTTCAAAAGCAGCAATAGGGGGTAGCGCAAATCCTTCCTCAAGTGTCGAAATTACCGGCACTACAGTCACCCCTGAAGCAATGGCAAATCCATTGTAGTTGGCATAAAAGGGTTCAGGAATGATAATTTCATCACCTACATCCATTGTACTTCCAATAGCAAACAATAAGGCTTCAGAACCTCCGGTTGTGATAATAATATCTTGCTTTTCTACTGGCAATCCATGATTACAATAATATTGAGCTAATTTTGTACGGTAGCTTTCAAACCCGGCCGAATGACTGTATTCCAATACCCGAATATCAGCATTTTTAACAGCGTTTAATGCAACTTCAGGTGTTTTTATATCGGGTTGACCAATGTTTAAATGGTATACTTTTACCCCTTTACTTTTGGCAATATCTGCATAAGGTACAAGTTTACGAATAGGGGATTCAGGCATGGTTTTGCCTTTATGAGATACATGTGGCATGGTTTGATTAATTTAATGCTGCAAATTTGCAAATTTTTAGCGTATTTTAACGAATGGTCACCCTAAAATATATTCGTAATTCGTTAATTTTATAGAAAAAACAAGCATGTTTTGCAGACTGTATTCGGTTTTATTACTTTTTGGTTCGTTATTGGCTTGGGGGCAGTCGGGTTTCGAACTAGATAATGACCGCAAAAAGTCAAAAATTCCCTTCCAATGGGTAAATAATTTAATCATACTCCCCGTCGAGTTAAATGGAATTCCACTCAATTTTCTTTTGGATACGGGTGTTGAAGAGACTATTCTTTTTAGTTTAGACGATCCTAATGAAGTTCAATTTTCAACGTTAGAAAAAGTAAAAATCAAAGGTTTTGGTGCAAATGAACCAATTGATGCCTACCGAGCTGATCATAATTCCCTTCGCATTGGCAGCGCCTTAGACAACGATCATAAGGTTTATATATTACTCGATCAAGAAATTAACATTTCTTCTTCAGTAGGACTCCCCGTTAATGGAATAGTCGGCGCACACTTTTTTAAAAATTTTTTAGTGCGAATTGATTATGTGAACCAACGCCTAATCATTGGGAAATCCCTCCAAAAAGTAAAACGGCGAAAAGAGCAATTCACACCTTTACCACTTTATTTAGTACAAAATAAACCGTATGTAAAAATGAAGGGCCAACAAGGAATAAAAACAATCGATTTATTGCAATTATTGGATACCGGTAATACCGATGCTGCCTGGTTGTTTCCAGCGGTTATGCCGCAGTCGTTTCTTTCAAAAAATACAATACAAGATTACCTAGGAAAAGGCTTAAGTGGGACAATTTATGGGAATCGCAGCCGAATTGATGGGCTTAAATGGGATACATTTATGCTCCCGCGACCTATAGTTGCGATGCCCGATAGTTTATCTATGACGCATTTGGTTCAGGTGACAAACCGCACGGGTTCAATTGGAAACGAATTCCTGCGCCGCTTTCATGTTATTTTTGATTATGCACAACAACAACTATATATTCGCCCTAATAGTAATTATGATGATCCTTTTCGTTACAATATGTCGGGAATAGAAGTAAAGCACCAAGGGCTGCAGTGGATTGCTAAATCGCAGCGAACAGATTCTCGACTAACTTATGGCGATATTACTTTTGAAGGGAGTTCAACGAGTATTAGAGATAAAATTAAATACCAGTTTGAACTCAAGCCAATTTATGTAGTTGCGAATGTTCGTCCCGATTCTCCCGGTGCTAAGGTTGGCATTCAAAAAGGAGATATACTTCTAACCATTGAAGAAAAAGAGGGCCATGAAATGTCTTTAGATCAAATCAATTCATATTTTAAACAACAAGACGGGAAAAGTATCGAAATGGAATTGGAGCATTTGGGTAACCCCTACAAAGTAACCTTGGTATTAAAAGATGTGTTGCCATAAAAAAAGCCCGATTACTCGGGCTTCATTAGGATTTATTCATCAATAAATTTGTTTTCTTTTCAAGGGGGTTGGGCTCGTTTTTAACAATAACCTCACCTTTAATTTTTAAGGCTACCATGCCTCCTTCAACATTGACTGCATTGGTTTCTACTGTAATGGTTTTACGAATAGGCCCGGGATTCATATTGTATTTTACCTTGATTTCACCCGTTTTACCTGGCATGATTGGCTGTTCGGGTTTGCTTGGCACGGTACAGCCACAAGTCGATTGTACATTTTTAATAATCAAAGGCTGATCTCCTGTATTGGTAAATTCAAAAATACGCTCACCATTATCAGTTTCTTTAGTTACCGTTCCATAGTCAAGGGTATTGTCTTTATCTTTAAAAACAATTTTGGGTCCGTTTTGTGCGCTCAGCATGCTCGATATAAAGAGCATTGCAGCAAATAGTATAGGTTTCATAAGTGGCATTTTGTGTAAAGTTACTACTTTCATTTTTCGTACAAAATTTTAAATCTTAAATTTTTCGTAACATACTATTTTCAGTACTTTTGTAGGCACTAAATCAAAAAGCGTACCAATTTTGGTGGTTCGAATTAAGCATGTTAAAATGCTTGTTTAGTGCCAAAACGCCTTTGCCTTTTAACTGCGATTTGCTTCGAGTTTACGGGCTTTAATTAGGCTTATATTCGTCGATTTTTGGTTCAATTTATAGTAAAAACAATAATTAACTCATGATTCCAGCACAGTACAATGCCAAAGATGTAGAACAAAAGTGGTACAGCTATTGGATGAAGAACGATTACTTCACTTCTAAGCCCGACCACCGAAAGCCCTATACTATTGTTATTCCTCCACCCAATGTAACCGGTATTTTACACATGGGTCATATGTTGAACAATACGATTCAAGATGTGTTGATTCGTCGTGCTCGGCTTAAAGGTTTCAATGCCTGCTGGGTTCCAGGTACCGATCACGCATCGATTGCTACCGAGGCTAAAGTAGTGGCAAAGTTGAAAAGCGAAGGCATAGAAAAAAAAGATTTGAGTCGTGAAGAATTTTTAAAGCACGCTTGGGATTGGACGGAAGAATATGGGGGTACCATTTTAGAACAATTGAAAAAATTGGGTTGTTCGTGTGATTGGAGTCGCACCAAATTCACGATGGACAGCGATATGACGGCTTCGGTTATTCATTCGTTTGTCGATTTATACAACAAGGGGTTAATTTACCGCGGCTTCCGAATGGTGAATTGGGATCCTCAGGCGAAAACCACTCTTTCAGATGAAGAAGTTATTTATGAAGAGCGCAATGGTAAATTATACTATGTCAATTATAAAATCGAGGGAAGTGATGAATGGGTAACGATTGCGACAACGCGCCCTGAAACGATATTGGGGGATACCGCTATCTGCATCCATCCTGAGGATGAACGGTACCAACATTTGAAAGGTAAAAAAGCAATTGTTCCAATTTGCAACCGCAGTATTCCTATCATTTTTGACGATTATGTAGATCTCGAATTTGGAACCGGTTGTTTGAAAGTAACACCCGCGCATGATGTCAATGATAAGGAATTAGGTGAACGACATCATTTAGATATCATTGATATTTTTAATGAAGATGCTACCTTAAATCAATTTGGATTGCATTATGCTGGAAAAGATCGTTTTGAGGTGCGAGAGGCTATTGCTGTTGAATTAGAATCCATAGGCGCCTTGGTAAAAACAGAAAACTATTTGAATAAAGTAGGAACATCTGAACGCACCAAAGCCGTAATTGAACCGCGTCTGTCAGATCAATGGTTTTTGCGTATGGATATGTTGGTGAAACCAGCAATAAAAGCGGTTTTAGAAACCGAAGATGTAAAATTGTATCCAAGTCGTTTTAATAATACCTACCGCCATTGGTTAGAAAATATACGCGATTGGAATATTTCCCGTCAGTTATGGTGGGGTCAACAGATACCTGCTTATTATTATGGTTCCGGAAAAGAAGATTTTGTAGTGGCAGCTACGCCTTCGGATGCCTTGGAATTGACAAAAATTAAAACCGGTAATTTTAATTTAACCGCAGCAGATTTACGTCAGGATGATGATGTTATGGATACTTGGTTTTCGGCTTGGTTATGGCCAATTACCGTGTTTGGTGGAATTTTAGATCCCAAAAATGAAGACTTTACGTATTATTATCCAACGAATGATTTAGTAACCGGTCCGGATATTTTGTTTTTCTGGGTGGCCCGCATGATTATTGCGGGGTATGAATATACAGATGCCAAACCCTTTTCAAATGTATATTTAACGGGATTAGTGCGCGACAAGTTAGGTCGAAAAATGTCTAAATCGCTTGGGAACTCTCCCGATCCCTTAGATTTGATCGATCGTTTTGGTGCCGATGGTGTTCGTGTTGGATTATTGTTAAGTGGTTCAGCAGGTAATGATATTTTATTTGATGAAGAATTATGCCAACAAGGAAAAGCTTTTGCAAATAAAATTTGGAATGCATTTCGACTTATCAAAGGTTGGGAAGTAGCCGATTGTGCGCAGCCTGAAGCATCAAAAACAGCTATAGCGTGGTATGAAGCCAAGTTGCAACAAACGTTGATTGAGGTTGAAGTCAGTTTTGAAAAATACCGAATTTCCGATGCTTTAATGGCAATTTACAAATTGTTTTGGGATGATTTCTGCTCGTGGTATTTAGAAATGATTAAACCGGGTTACCAACAGCCAATCGATCGCTTGACGTTTACAAAAACCATTGCTATTTTGGAATCCAATTTGAAATTATTGCATCCGTTTATGCCGTTTTTAACCGAAGAGATTTGGCAGCATATCCAAGTGCGATCTTCAGAAGACGCATTAATCATAGCGGAATGGCCAAAAACAGCAGCTTATGATGCACATTTGGTAACCGATTTTGAATTTGCTACCGAAGTAATTTCGGGGATTCGAACCATTCGCAAAGAAAAAAATATCCCGTTTAAAGATCCGATTGATTTAAAAATAGTGAACAATGAAAATGCATCACCTTTTTTTGATGCAATTATAGCTAAATTAGGAAATGTTGTTTCTATAGCGTATGTTTCTGATAAAGTGGACGGAGCTTTATCCTACAGAGTAAAATCCAATGAGTATTTTATCCCAATTACTGGAGCTATAGATGTAGCCGCTGAGATTGAAAAATTAACCGCTGAATTGGATTATACGAAAGGATTTTTAAAGTCGGTTCAAGCCAAACTTTCCAATGAAAAATTTGTTGCCGGTGCTCCCGAAAAAGTAATCGAAATGGAACGCAAGAAAGAGGCCGATGCCTTGGCCAAAATTGCAACAATAGTTCACAGTTTAGATGGATTAAAATAAAATTCGTCAAATAATTACCAAAAAGGAGTCGAATTAACGACTCCTTTTTTTATTCAAATTTCACCTTTACGGTTTGTGAAGTACCATTTCGTGTAAACACAACTTCAATTTCATCACCGGGATTAATTTTTGATAATGCTTCCATGTAGCCGTATACGTCTTTAATTGCTAAAGTTCCCATCTTGGTAATAACATCGCCTTCTTGAATTCCTGCTTTTTGTGCTGGACGGTTATCGGTTACACCATCAACATGCAACCCATCGGGATGCTCGGTATAATCGGGCATTATTCCCATGGTAACTTTGTATTTCGGACGTGTTTTACCCGCATTGATTTTGGTTTTTGTAAAAACAACCGAATCCAAATCGGCGATTGCAAGTGCACATCGTCCAACGTATTCAATAATGTTTTTTACCCCATAATAATTAATTTTTGCTTCATCATCAGTGGGTTTGTGGTAATCGTTATGCGTTCCAGTAAAGAAATTTAAAACGGCAATATCCTGCAAATAAAACGATGTATGATCGGTCGGTCCCGTTCCACTTGCATCCATAGTGATATGGAATCCGGCGGGCTTATTGCGTTCTACCATTTCTGGAAAATCAGGGCAAGTTCCTGTTCCTCCAACGACCAAATCTTTGGATGTATTTAAGCGACCAATCATATCCATATTCAACATGGCTACGACGTTTGGCGTATTGGTTTTTATCATTTCGGCCAGTGCTTTAGAACCAATTAGACCATCTTCCTCTGCAGAGAAAAGGGCAAAAATATAATTTGCTTTTTCCAACGATTTATTTTGCGAAAATTGGCGTGCCAATTCGAGTACACCGGCTACACCCGAAGCATTATCATCGGCGCCATTATGAATTTCGCCTTTGGAATTCATTGATGTCGAATTTCCATGTTCATTTAGCCCTAAATGATCATAATGAGCTCCAATAACAATAGTCTTTGATGCCTTATTATCAAGATAAGCGACCACATTCTGCGCTTTTATTTTTACTTCTTGTGGATTTATTGAATCGTTTGGGTTCAATTTGTAATTGTATTCAAATGGAATAGCGAATGATTTCCCTTGATACGGTTTTAATCCCATTTTTTTAAATTGCTCCCCTAAATAATTTGCCGCTTTTTGTTCTTCTTTTGAACCGGCAAGTCGACCTTTTAAATCATCTGAAGCTAAAAACGATAGATGTTTTTTTAATTCGGGTTCATTTACATACGCTGCGGGATCTATATCGACCCAATCGGCAATAAATACATTAGTTTCACGCGCGGCCTGTTGTTGGCGATTACTTGAGAATACCAATTTCTTTCCATTCGGCGAAAACATCGGAAAAGCATTGAATTCACTTTCAAATGTAATTTGTTTCAAATGAGTACCATCAACATCAATCATATACAATTGGAAGTCGTAACCTCGTGTTGCATGGTGATTGGATGAGAAGATAATTTTCTTGTCGGATGGGTGGAAGAAGGGTGCCCAATTGGCTTTACCTAAATTTGTAATTTGTTTCAAATCGGATCCGTCAACATTGCAAGTGTAAATTTCCATTTCGGTTGGCGCCACCACATGGTCAAGTAGTAAGGATTTGTAATCATTAATTTCAGCTTCAGTTTTCGGTCGGGAAGCCCGAAAAACTAATTTTTTGCTGTCATGTGAGAAGAAACTTCCGCCATCATAACCTAATCCGAAGGTAACTTGCTTTAGGTTGGACCCATCAATATCCATGGTCCATAACTCTAAGTCGCCAGAGCGGGTGGAAGTAAATGCTATTTTTTTGCCATCGGGAGAGACTACGGCTTCGGCGTCATATCCGGGGGTGTTGGTTAATTGCTTGATAATAGTGCCGTTAAGATCGGCGATATATAAATCAAATTCAGGGTAAATTGCCCATAAATATTTTCCATCCCGTGGTTTTGGTGGTGGAGGGCATTCATTTTGTGATCCATGGGTTGATGCAAAAATAATGTGTTTTCCATCGGGCATAAAATAGGAGCAAGTCGTACGTCCTTTTCCATTGGAAATTCGTTTCAAACTTTGGGGAGAAAATTTCTTTGCATTAAGATTTAGGGAATAAATTTGATCACATGCAGCCCCGAGATTCGGATTGGTTACTTGAAGTGTGAGCATTGATCCATCGGGACTGAAATATGCCTCGGCATTATCGCCACCAAAGGTTAGCTTTTGGATATTTTTTAATTGGGATTCCTGAGCGAATAAGCCCAACGAAAAGAAAAGGGCTATCCAAAATAAGCGTGTTACTTTCATTGTATATTTTTTTCAAATATACTCGGTTTTTAGCGAACCTATAATTTCAATTTTTCCAAAATAAATGTTAATTGATCTCGATTTAATGGTTTCTCTAAATATCCTTTTAAGTCAGGATATTGCGCAGCTCTTTGCCTATCTTTTTCGTTTAATGAGGATGTTAGAATATAGATAGGATGTTCAATCAAAAAATTCGGCAATCGGTTTAATAGTCGGTCTAAAAATTCAAACCCATTGTATTCCGGCATATTGATATCTAAAAGCAGACAAAACGAACCTCCTTTTTTTTCGGAATAGTGATCAATAACATGTTCCAAGGCTTCCCGACTTGATACAAATGATAGTACAGAACATTCTGGACAACTATTACGTATTGTCTTTTCATGGATATAATTGAAAATCGGATCATCATCTATTAAAATAAAAAGCATACGTTTTTGTTTAGAGCAATCTAAATTAAAAAATCTAACTTAAAATTATTAATACTACTGGGAAGACTATAAAAAAATCGGTTATAAGTTGTTTTTGCCGTTAAAACTACCTTGTTTTCGAATCAAAGTGTTATTTAACAATAGCTTCTTCGAATTTTTCAGCTACTTTTTCCCAATTGATGCATTTAAAGAAATTTTCGATGTATTTTTTTCGCTTATATTGGTATTCTACAAAATAAGCGTGTTCCCATACATCAATACCTAAAATAGGGGTCCCAGCAATAGTAACTCCTGGCATTAAGGGATTGTCTTGATTTGGAGTTGAAGTGATTTGCAATGTTCCCGATCCGTCAACAATCAACCAAGTCCAACCTGAGCCCGTTTGCTTGTTGGCTGCGTCAATAAATTGCGATTTAAAATTGTCAAATGATCCAAAATCTTTGGTAATTGCAGTCGCCAATGTATCACTAGGTTTACCTTGCGATTTTGGGGTAAGTAATTCAAAATATAAACTATGGTTGTAATATCCGCCTAATGCATTTCGAAGCTCTTCATTGGTACGATCTTGTTTTTTTAAAAGGTCGGTTATAGGTAAGGATTCTAAATCAGTCCCAGCGAGCAACTCGTTTAATTTATTGGTGTAGCTTAGGTAATGATTGGAATAATGGAGTTCCATTGTAAAGGCATCGATGTGAGGTTGTAACGCATCATATTTAAAGGGTAGTTGAACAACTTCAAAAGCGCCTTCAGTAGCTTTTACATCGTCGGGTTCGCCCAGAGTTACCTTTTGTTCTTTTGAAGGCAAAGGAACTTCAACCACTTCGGTATATTTTTTTTGCTTACAAGACACGCTAACCCAAAGTGCAATAACGGTAATTGCTAGTCCAATCTTTTTCATATCGATTTTACTTCTTTTGCGTCAAACTTAAAATAGCTGCAATATATTGTTCTTTAGCTTCGTCTTGGGATAAATGATTAATTTGAAACCAAGCATTCATTTTGAATGCATTACGCAAATCTTGAGGGAAGACAAAGCGATGGTTTGCCCTTCCAAAAGTAGCTTGTTTGTACAAAGCATAAAGGCGTAATTGTACATCTTGAGGCAAATCGTTTTGCGACATCGCATTTGCCAAATCTACGGCTTCATCAAAACGTTCTTCTAAAGTGCGATTATCCATTGTTTTTTATAGCAATGATCGTTTTATTTCCAACGGCTTTTTGACCTAATTTTACATTAACTTCGGTTCCCAAAGGTAGATAAAGATCTACGCGTGAACCAAATTTGATAAACCCAGCATCTGCGCCTTGTCGAACAACCATTCCCTCTTCGGCATAATTAACAATTCGCTTTGCGAGTGCACCTGCAATTTGTCTGTAAAGAATTTCTCCAAAAATACGATTTTCGATTACGACTGTAGTCCGTTCATTCTCGGTACTCGATTTTGGATCCCATGCTACTAAATATTTTCCAGGATGGTATTTGCTAAATTTTATTTTACCGCTGGTACAATAGCGTGTTACATGCACATTGATAGGAGACATAAAAATAGACACTTGTAAACGTTTATCTTTAAAATACTCCGCTTCGTAAACTTCTTCAATTACAACAACTTTGCCATCAACAGGGGCAGTGATATGATAATCATTTACTTCTAAATGACGTTTTGGGTTTCTAAAAAATTGAAGAACCATTACCAACAAGAATAGTAATGTAATTTGAATTCCTTTTAAAATCCAAATATTCGAAAATAAATAGGGCGTGGCCAATAAGGCAACTGTAAAGCTAAATGTAGAAATCAGGATGATTTTGCCTCCTTCTTTATGAAACATAATATAAAATTTGATAAAACAAAAATACAAATGGTGCTACAAATATAACACTATCTAAGCGATCCAAAATACCTCCATGCCCAGGCATGATTTTGCCACTATCTTTAACTCCCGCAATTCGCTTGAATTTAGATTCAATTAAATCGCCTATGGTGCCCATAATCCCTACGATTAAGGCAATGGAGCACCAAATGAGAATTGACTTTTGACTGAATTTTGGATTAGCTTGTATTAAAAATTTAGAAATTAAAAATCCAGCAAAAATTGCAAAAACAATACCACCAATAAATCCTTCGATTGTTTTTTTGGGAGAAATTCGTTCGAATAGTTTGTGCTTACCGATCGATTTACCAACGATATAAGCAAATGTATCATTGGTCCAAATCAAAATAAAAAGTCCGATAATAATTTTCGGATTGTATTCTTTTACCCCGAAAGAAATTTTTGTAATGAATATAAAAGGTAAAATGATGTAACCCAGTAAATACAAATACTTCGAGGATATGCTTACGGATTGTATGGAATCGTAAAATAAAAATAAAATACATTTTATTGCAACCACTATGGTTATGGCTAATAAAACGAGATTAAGCGTCTGCAAATCAAAAGTAAGCGAAAATTCCCGTTGAAAAGTTTCAGTTAAGAACGCTTCGCTTTCACTACGATAGTTGCTTAAAAGGATAATACCTGTATAAATTAATAGCCCAAAAATTAATGGAAATGGTTTCTTTACGTGAATTAAATTACAAAATTCATAAAGTGTAATCACTAAAAACACACCAAATAAAACCAAAAAGCTTTCTGTGGAATACAGGATTGATGCTAATAAAAGCACAATGTAAAGTGTACCCGATAGGGCCCGTTTTACAGTTTCATTCATTCTACAAATCTTCTAAAAGAAG